>Ga0268279_1001864_pt1 | contig 11016 bp, 10 predicted proteins | sample saktaG_6_FD_190142 | JGI IMG/M metagenome (GOLD analysis project Ga0268279, IMG submission 190142) | Saline water microbial communities from Sakinaw Lake, British Columbia, Canada - sak_2010_1_5_80m | ecosystem: Environmental > Aquatic > Non-marine Saline and Alkaline > Saline ...
CGATAATATTTGCTAGTTTATTTTAATTAAAAGATTCAATAATATTTGTTAGTTTATTTTAATTAAAAGATTCAATAATATTTGTTAGTTTATTTTAATTAAAAGATTCAATAATATTTGTTAGTTTATTTTAATTAAAAGATTCAATAATATTTGCTAGTTTATTTTAATTAAAAGATTCAATAATATTTGCTAGTTTATTTTAATTAAAAGATTCAATAATATTTGCTAGTTTATTTTGCTAGTTTATTTTTTATCAAGAAACAATACAATGTTTATTATAAAATTGATATATTTTAATTACATAAAAATAATGTAATATAATTAATAATATGAGCGAAGAAAATTGGAAGATATTAGATAATTTTTCAAATTATGAAATTAGCAGTTTTGGAAATCTAAGAAATAAAACAACTGGTTATATACTTAAACCATGTATTAAATCTGGTTATTTATGCAGTAACTTAACAAATGATGATAAAAAATCTAAAAATATGAAAATACATAGGTTAGTTGGGTTAAGTTTTATTCCTAATCCAGAAAATAAATACACTATTAATCATAAAGACCATAATAAATTAAATAATAATTTAAATAATTTAGAATGGTCCACTGCTACTGAACAAAACAAACATAAAAGGAAACCAAAAAAAGAAGTTCAAGAATTAATATCTTCACGAGCAGTTTGGAGAATTAATAAAGATACTAATGAAAAATTAGAGTATTACAAAACTATAAGAACTGCCGCACAATGGATTTTTGATAATAATTTAACAAGTGTGAAAGAGTTTAATAATGGTAATAATATAAAAACAAAAATATCTGCAGTAGCGCAAGGGAGACGACCAACTACATTTGGGTATAAATGGGAATATTGTAATGAATGTGAAAATAAATATAATAATGAAGAATGGAAAGACATTCCAAGTGATATTATAAAAGGAACTGAAGGATACAAAATATCAAATTATGGTAGAGTAAAAAATCATAAAGGAAGAATTACAGAAGGTTCTAATCATGAAAGTGGTTATTTATGGGCATGTATTTATCCTAATTCATACTTATTACATAGATTGGTAGCAAAAGTATTTATTCCTAATCCAGAAAATAAAGAACAAGTAAATCATATTGACGGAAACAAACAAAATGCTAGTGTAAATAATTTAGAATGGTGTTCAAATATAGAAAATCAAATACATAAAATCAATTCTGGATTATGTAATACCACTAAAAAAATAATACAATATGATTTACAAATGAATAAAATAAATCACTTTAATTCACAAGTAGATGCTTCTAAAGAATTAAATATATGTTGCACAAGCATTAGCAAGTGTTGTTTAAAAAAACAAAAAACAGCAGGTGGATTTATTTTCAAGTTTGTAGAATAATAGACAGAGTTTTAAATATCAAAATATGTAAAATAATTAAATAATTTGGATATTTAGAATTAAATAAAAATATAATTAATACGATTATTTCAATAGTGTTTAAAGATATAAAAGATTATTCAATATTATATGTCTGTTTGATCCAGTTTAGAACTAATATTTTCTCACATTTTTTGTGATCAGTATTAAACCCATTTAATTTATAAAATTCAGGTTTTTTAGCGCGTGGTTTTTTATAAAATATATAATCTCCATATTTACCAGTTCGAATACTTAAGTTTTTATTTAACTCACGGACTAATCCAACTGGTTTTGTAGGATCTAACGCATCTTTATCTAAATATTTAATAACATCTAAATATTGAATGTCGTCTATTTTTAAAAATTCAAAATTCTCTTTTAAAGATCTAGTTTCTTTTCCCCATTGAGCGTAAACGCCATATTTTCCTTTTTTAATAAATAAATCTAGTCCTTTATATTTTCCTATTGCATTTTTACTAATAATAGTATTGTCTATTATATCATCTAATGTTATATCATTAGATTTTAAATTTTCAAAATCTAAATTTTTTTTAATAGGAAGAAATGTAACTTTGGTATTATCTTTTGAATCAATACATTTTACTACTGGTCCATGTTTTCCAATAATTAGTGTATGATTATTATCAATATTTAGAGTAAATTTTTTTAAATCATGTAATTTATCTGTAACAGATATTAAACCTTGATAACAATCATCACATAATTTATGCAATACAATTGAATTTTTATTACCATTATAATTTGCGATTTTATCTAAATTATCTTCCATTTCTTTAGTATATTCATAATTAAAAAATAGATTGAATTTATCAAGAAGAAATTCGATAACAATTATACCTAAAGGTTGAATAACAAGTTTATTTTTTTCATTGCCAAATTCTCTTTTAGTAACAAGTTCAGAAATATTAGAATCTGTTAATGAAAAATCAATAGATTCTATTTCTTTGCCAGTTATATTTTGTTTTTCAACATATTTTCTTTCTTGAATTTTGTCAATAAGAGACGCAAATGTTGATGGTCTTCCAATTCCCTTTTCTTCTAAAAGTTGTACCAATTTGGCTTCAGTATAATGAGATTTAAGTTCAATAATAGTAAATTTAGAGTTTATTTTTGTTGGTTTCATAGTAATATTTTTTCCCAAATTTTGTATATATTGATAATTTTTGCTAGATTCTTCTTCATCTTTTGTAACAATTTTCCATCCTAAAAAAATAGGTTGTTCAGTTTTATAAACAAATTCTGTATTTTTAGGAGCAGATATTTTTGCACTAATAGAATTATATTGAGCAGATGGCATACATGTTTCCAATGTTCTTTTCCAAATTAATTCATATAATTTAATTGCTTTTGTTTGTAAATCGGTTAAATTTATAACATTAATATTAACAGGTCTAATAGCTTCGTGCGCTTCTTGTGGAGAAGGAATGCCTTTTTTTTCAGCGATAGTATTAATTTGTAAACTTTGTTTTACTTCAACAATAAGATTATCGATAGTATTGCTTATGTATTGATCACTATGCATAGTTTTGATATATTTTTTAACATTATCAATAAATTCACTGCTATATTTTTTTGAGTCTGTTCTCATATAAGTAATATATCCATTTTCATAAAGTTGCTGAGCATATTTCATTGTATCTTTTGGAGATATATGTAATTCGTTAGAGGCTAATTGTTGTAAACTAGATGTAGTTAATGGTTCAGGTGATTTTTTGATTATTTTTTTGGGAGTAGTTATAGAACATAAAAAGTGATGATGTTTACATTCCTCAAGAAAATTACGTACTAAGATTTCTTCATTAAATTGTTGATTAAGTTCAAATAATAAATTAAGATTTGTAAAAATTGCCGAAGTATTATATACAAGTTTACCGGGTGATTCTTTAATATCTAGATAATTTTCATATATAAGTCTTAACGCAGGAGTTTGGCAACGTCCGGCAGATAAAGCAGTATTATTTACACAATTCCATAAAATAGGAGAAATAGTAAATCCAACTAACAAATCTAATATTTGTCTTGCTTGTTGAGCGTGAACTAAATTCATATTAATTCTTGTTGGATGAGAAATAGCAGATTGTATAGCAGGTTCAGTAATTTCGTGAAAAATAATGCGTTTAGTGTTAGTTATAGAGAGACCAAATAATTCACAAATATGCCATCCAATTGCTTCTCCTTCTCGGTCATCATCTGTCGCTATAATTACCTGATCTGCTTTAACTATTTCAGAGCGTATTTTTTCAATTTGTTTAAGTTTAAGATTTTCTTGAATAACAGAATATGTTGTATTAAAATTATTATGAACATCAATATCTTGAAGTTTAGAAATATTGCGTAAATGTCCAAAAGAAGCTATAACTTTATATCCGGGTCCTAAATAATCCTCTATTTTTTTACATTTGGCGGGAGATTCAACAATAACTAATGAAGTAGGCATTATATATTTTATAAAATTATCTCTATTATTTTTTTATAAAATATTTGGTTTATTTTGTTGTTACATAATAACGCAATCATTCTTAATGCCTTCGGATTCATCTTCTGTGACTTTGTCATTATCTGCCTCTGTATCTGTGCCTTCGGCATCATCTTCATCTGTATCTTGATTTGCATTATCAAATGATGAAATTAAATCTACAAATTCATCAACCTCATAAGAATGTGCTCTTGATCCTTTCTCGCAATATTTGACAAGGATACTTTTAGTTTCATTATAATCTTGGTCAATAGTAATTATATTAAAATGTTCTTTTTTTTGTTTTTGAATTCTAGTTGTAAATGATAAATTATAATTAGTATCAATATATACTTCTTCAACAATATGTTTTATTTTAGATTTAATATCATATGCTACATTATTAAATGAAGAATTAATTGGTATAATTGCGAATTTAAGAGACATAATATTTTAATATAAATATATTTTTATATTAAAAAACGAATAAAGTATTTAAATAAAGTATTTGTAAATGTTTTATTTAGAACTTTGCATCTTTTTAAATTCAGACCAAGATACATTTACTTGTGGACCTTTATATTCTGGTTCTTTTTCACCAGTTTCTACATTTAATTTTTCTGCTTTTTTTAATGCACTATCAACATATATTTTCTTTAATAGATTACCAAATTCAAAAGCGCCTTCATGTTGATCTATTTTTTCATCCTCAATATCTCTTAATACATCCAATGCATTAAATAAAATTTTTAAATCTATTTCATCTTTTCTTATTTTATTATAAATATCGGTGTAATATGTAAATAAAAAGTTACATTCAGACATTCCTTCTAAATGAATTTTATTTGGTTCATCAAAATATTTACACTTTAACATAATTAAGTTATTTACATCTTCACGTAAAATATGACTATGTTTTAAATTTCTTATTAAAGAAGTAGTATCTTCTACATTATTTGTAGAAATCATTCTTTGCAAATGAAGTCTTTGATTGTCATCCATTATAATAGTATTTTAGAATACTATTTTTAAACTATAATTAATTAAATTATATAATTATATATATAATGAGTTTAAATGTCAGTTCAGCAATGCCTCAACAATATTTACCGAAATATCCTCAGGGAACTAGTAGTATTATGGGTGCCGGAATAGCAACCCAAAATGCCGAAGCAGAGCGTCAAAATGCGTTGATAGGTACTGGAGGATCTAAAAAAAAATGTAGTACTACAAGAGGTGGAGCAGTAGCAACTAATGCTAGTCCAGTTGTTCAAGTTCCTTCTGTGCCATCTGGGTCAGTTAGTCCTGAAGCTACTGGAGCAAATTATACAGAAATAACCAAATTAGCGCAACAACAAGTAGGAGATGCTCTATATGATAACGCAAAAACTCCTGTTGACACAGCATTACTACAACAGCAACAACAGCAACAATATAAAGTAGGAGGAGGACGTAAAAGAAGAAAAAGTAGAAAAAGTAGAAAAGGTGGTAGAAAAGGTAGAAAAAGTAGAAAAAGTAGAAAAAGTAGAAAAAGTAGAAAAAGTAGAAAAAGTAGAAAATCTAAAAACCCTTAATTAGTAAAATATAAATTTGTAACGCTGAAAATAAGAAATAAATATATACATTAATATTATAGATTATGCCAACAATGAATAATTATTTAAATTTAATATATGTTAATTTAGCGTTTCTTGCGCAAATAACAATTATGGTATATTTTAAATCTGTGTTGGAAATAAAAGAAAACTGGCCTTTATATAGATGTAATCCTCCTTATTGGGTTTTTTCTGAAAATATATCAGAAGATTTTACATATTGTGTTCAAAATACACAAATGAATATGATGGGTTATTTACTTCAACCTCTTAATTACATGATTACATCATTAAGTTCAGTAGGTTCTAGAATTAATGAATCAGTTAACAATAGTAGAGGAATGATTAGTTCTATTAGAAATTTTGTTTCCGAAATTATTCAAAATGTATTTGGAGTATTTTTAAATATGATTGTCGAATTTCAAAAAATAATTATTAGTATTAAAGATATGGTAGGAAAAATGATTGGTATTGTTATAACTATTATGTATGTGTTAGATGGTTCAATTAAAACAATGAATAGTGCTTGGTCAGGACCACCAGGACAATTAGTTAAAGCGATTGGTTCTTGTTTTGATCCGAAAACAAAAATTACATTAGCAAATGGAAAACAATATAATATGGAAAATATCCCTTTAGGAGCAGAATTACAAGATGGAGGAAAAATATTTGCTGTTTTAAAAATAGATAATTTAAAAAAAGAACCATTATATAAAATAAAAGGAAAAGACCGGGATATTTATGTTACAGGAGAACATTTTGTATTTGATAAAACTAACAAAAAATGGGTGCAAGTTAAATATTATGAAAAATCACAAATTCAAGAAAATGTAATCCCAGAATATTTTTCTTGTTTAATTACAACAAATAGACATATAAAAATAGATGACGAATTATTTTGGGATTGGGAAGATGATGAACTAACAAACCTTAAATAATGTTTTTATTAAGTAATAATTCTGTATTATTATCCATTTATAGTATATGAGTAATAATAATATAAAAGATATAAATATAAATGATACTAGACTTTTTATTAATAACATTTATGATAAATTATCATACTTTGATCTTTATGGAAATTCTGTAATAATATTTATTTTTATGACATTATTTGTTTTTATAGTTTTTTCATATTGTAAAGTTATACAAACCAAAGAAGATATCGCGAAGGATTGGATAAATCAACGATGTAAACCACAAAACCTGCTATTTGCGGGTTTAATTACTCATCCTGAAGATACAACAGCATTTAAATATACAAGTGACAATTTTCAATATTGTATTCAAGATATATTAAAAAATATTACAGGTTATGCTTTGGAACCATTTCAATTTATGATTAAATCATTAACACAAGTTTTTACAAGATTGTCAACCTCAATTCAAAAAATTAGAGAAACTACTAACAAAATTAGAAATAATTTTAAGAATTTTGCAGAAGATATTTTAAGTAGAATATTAAATGTAATGATACCAATTCAAAAAATGTTTATTTCTTTGATGGATGTGTTTCAAAAAATACAAGGAACAATGACTGCTGGGTTATATACTATGTTGGGAACATATTATACATTACAAGCATTAATGGGTGCTATTCTAGAGTTGATGGTTAAACTGCTTGTTACTTTAGTTATTATTATTGTTGGACTATGGATTTCGCCATTTACTTGGGGAGCGGCGGCATCTATGAGTGTTGTATTTTTAGCAATAGCTATACCACTATCTATTATTATTTATTTTATGACTGAAGTTTTACATATTAAGAGTTCTAAAATACCTAAATTACGTTGTTTTGACGAATGTACTTTAATAACACTAATTAATGGCAATAATGTATATATTAAAGATATACATGTTGGCGATAAGTTAAAAAATGGTAGTTATGTTACATCAAAATTTAAAGTTACATCTGCAAATATGAAAATATATATATTAAATAATATTATTGTTAGTGAGAGTCATTTAGTTAAATACAATAGTAAATGGATTAGAGTAAATGAACATCCAAGTGCAAAAGAAATTAAATATGATAACCCATTTTTATATTGTTTGAATACAAGCAATAAAATAATAGAATTAAATAAAATTGTCTTTAGCGATTGGGACGAAATAGTTGATAATAAATTAAATATTTTAAATAAAAAAAATAAAAATATTCACAATTTAGAAAATATTCACGAATATTTAGATGATGGGTTTGAAGAAAATACTGAAATTAAATTATATAAAACTAAGAAACTGATAAAAGAAATACAAATAGGAGATATCTTAGAAAATGGAACAATAGTGTATGGATTAGTTGAAATAGATACAATAAAATTAAGGAAATATTACACACATAAAGTTCCCAGTAAATTATATCATTTATTAACAACAGATGGAAGTTTAAAAATAAATTCAGTAGATGTAAAAGATTATAATAATCTAATAGATAAATTTATTATCTAAATAATATGTATAATATGGAAATCTCTATTGGTTCGTATAAATTTCGTCTAGAAATTTTAATACTTATTTTTATTGTATTTTGGGTTATGTTTGGACATGTTTTATGTAGTTGTTGTTTGTTTAAATTTGAAGGTTTTGTTGGGGCAAATAATTCATCAAATGGTCCTCAATTTGGTGCTGCTAAAATACCAGGCTATATTATGAACCCATCTACTTGGTCTATGCCTACTTTAAGTTATAGTCCAGGAACTACACCTGATTCTGGGGTTAAAGCAATTTTGAATCGTCCAAAACAACCAATTCCTTTACCTAAGGGCGAATTAGATATGTTTGCTACTACTGAATTTAAACCTGAATGCTGTCCTAACGCTTATTCTAGTGGTACTGGTTGTGCCTGTATGACAATTGGGCAATATTCTTATTTACGTAATCGCGGTGGAAATAATGTACCATATGATATTTATTAAATTAAAAAAGTATTATAATTTTTATATTTTATAAAGATTATAAATTTAAATAAGTTTAAATAAGTTTTATACAAGTTTTACAAATATTTATATTTTATTTACTTTTTAGTTATTTCGCATTTTACACAATAGGATATATTTTTGGAACTATCTGGATTAATATCAATAGTATCATTTACCCAATGATGTTCACATTTATCTTTAATTTTATCTTTAACAGAATCTTTTAATCTGTGTAAGTCACAAATTAGTTCATTACATTCTTTTACATTATCAAACACATTTAAATATCGTTTTAATAATTCATCATTGCATATTATTTCAAAATAATTATTATCAAAAAATTGTATGCTATTTTTTATATTCATCATTCTTTTTCGAGAAGTTTTAATGTATTCTATATGATTAATTACATCACCATAAATATCTGTCAGTATATCAATTTCATCACAATCCATTTATTAAATATACTAACAAATATTTATATCATTTTACATAAAAGAATAAATATGTCTTCTATTTTTTATATTATTTCTAGCAATTGTACGTAACATTTCATAATTAATAGAAGCAAGTTTTCCAAATGATTTAACTGAATTAGGAACCCCGCGATTATAAAATATAGCATTTGATGTTATTTTTCCATTGTTAAATTTAGGCATTGATATAATTAGAATATATAATAATATTTTTAAAATAAGTTTTTTAAAAATATTTGAATAAAAAATATTTGAATAAAAAATGATTAAATGTTATAAAAGGGTTATATATATAAATTATACAATAATGGAACTTCAGATTTTTTAATTAATTTATCAACAATATCTTTTGTTAATGTGAAAGGAAATGTTACTTTTAATGACATGTCTTCTTCAAACAAATTTGAGTTTGGGCGCATTAAACGATATAAATTTAATTTTGTATAAATAATTTCTAAGCATCGTTTTAAATTTCTTACACCATCTTCCTTATTACAATGATTTTCTATAATATAATGTAATGTTTGTTCTGGAATAATTATATCATTTTGAGAGAACTTAACTTGTTCTCTAATTTTAGGTAATAAGTAGTTTGTTGAAATAACAGATTTTTGTTTTTGGTTATATCCTTTAGTTTGGATGCGATACATTCTATCTTTTAAAATTGGATTTACTTTAGTTTCATCATTGTAACTAAATATAAACAAACATTTACTTAAATCAAAATCAATTTCAGCAAAATATTTATCGTGAAACTGACTATTTTGAGATGTATCTGTTAAGTGAGTAAGAATGCCTGTAATTTCTTCGCCTTTTGGCGTATCACTTATTTTATCTAATTCATCAAAATAGATAACTGGATTCATGCACTTACTATCAATTAAAATTTGAACTATTTTTCCCCAAGTTGAACCTTCATATGTATATCCGTGACCTTCTAAGAAACTACTATCCGTAGCTCCACCCAATGCAATAAAAGCAAATGGTCTATTTAAAATTTTACTAATTCCTTCTTTTACTAACGTTGTTTTTCCTGTTCCCGCGGGACCATGAATAGCAATAGCGGAACCAACTGCTTTAGGATTTGTAATTAACTGACCTAACATCTGCATTATTTGCATTTTAGCGTCGTTAAGTCCATATACTGATTCATTAAGAGTTTGTTGAGCATTTGCCATAAAATCGTGGCATGTTTCTACTCCATCATTTATTGATATTGGCAATGTTTTATATTCACTAAATGGAATTCTCATAAATGTATCAACCCAATTTTTTATTTTATAAAATTCACCAGAACCAGGTTCCATATAACGAAGAGAACTAATTTTTTTCATTGCTGCAGCTTTAAATATTACTGGAATATCAGATTCAAGAAGAGTTAAACGATAAGGTTTTTCAACTCTTGATATTTTATTAACTTCTCTTAATTCTTTAATAATTTTTTTCTGTTTATCTACTTCAAGTTTATTATAAAACTCAAAATCATTCATTGTATTTTTATCGCGTAAAATTTTTTTAAATATACGATTATTTCTATCCTTTTCTTTTTTAACTTTTTTTTCTAGATTTTCTTTTTCTTTCTTCATATTTGTATGATAAACATCAATGCACTTTTGAATTGATTTATCATTTGGGGTTTTTAATAACATATCCTTTAAATGTAATAACATTTCATTATCATTGCCATTATTATTACAATTACTATTTGAATTGGTTACTAGTTTATTTTCACATTTTTCAGATTTTATTGTCTTTTTATTTATTTCTTTTTTTTTTCTGGTTTCTTTTTCTGATTCAGAATCACTACTAATTGGGTCGTCCTCATTTTCAGTATTAGAACTAGAACCAGAATTAGAACCAGAACAAGTTTCCCATTCTTCTTCAAATTCACCATCATTTTTATCTTTACCAATTGTTAAGATAATATTAAATTTACCCAATTTATTTTTTTCTTCTTCTTCTTCTTCTTCTTCTTCATCTTCATAATCTGATGATGAATCTGAATCTTCAGAACCTAACTCTTCTTCATCATCTTCCTCTTCAGATAAATCCGAATCTTCATATTCTTCCTCTCTTTTTGCTTTTTTTTGTTTATTATTTTGTGTAACTTGTGTTTGAATTCGTTTCTTCTTTTTT
>Ga0268279_1001867_pt1 | contig 10998 bp, 11 predicted proteins | sample saktaG_6_FD_190142 | JGI IMG/M metagenome (GOLD analysis project Ga0268279, IMG submission 190142) | Saline water microbial communities from Sakinaw Lake, British Columbia, Canada - sak_2010_1_5_80m | ecosystem: Environmental > Aquatic > Non-marine Saline and Alkaline > Saline ...
GTGAGATTTAGGGCTATTTGTGGCTAGGTCTACTTAAACTCATTCTTGGATAATATTATTAATACAATGGCTGCTATACCTAAGAAGAGCGGTCCAATAGCAGCAGCAATTGAACCAGTAAGTGCCCATCCCCACTTTCTTCTCTTTATAGCACATATACCACCACTAATGGCTATTGCTTCAATAGTCAGGGCAGGTATAACCATAAATAACAAAGACGAATCAAAATGGAATGTTCCTTCCATGACTGGCCCAATAATCATTGGTCCAATAGCAAATATAAATAATACACTTAGAACAAGACTACCAGTAACTATATCCAATATACCGGCAATAATAGGCATCCAGGTTCTTCTTACCACAGTCTCCATATAGACCTCTCAGGATATTATGAGTAGCTTATCATAAATAGGTCATCAGAATACTATCCAAATATCAATTCTAAGCGAAGTTACTACTTTGTTAACAAGGAATTCTAGAAACAGAATTAAGGATGAATATAAAACTATGGATGAAAGAATTGACTATTTAAAAGCATTGTTGGTAAGGGGAGAATGGATTCACCGGTGGATAGATTGGTCAAATAGACTGCTAATATATTAACCAAATATCCAATTTTGACAGTTAGTATTCAGAGCACTAGTATGACAGTGGTATTTTAACAGGTTGGGAAATACTAATAGTGATAGAAGTTTTTATCATAATAAAGGAAAGCATCCATCGGTATTATCTTTTAAAGGTTGTAAGACGAGACTTCGATGTTTACTGTTTCATCCCTGATTTAGGAGCACACCACTCCTTGCACCATAGTGGCGAGTCTCACTTTCGTTATGAGGAGAAAGTAGCAAAACCTGGAGAAGAACCACCAGTGGCTTTGATAATGGGTGAAGCAGGAACACCTATTAAAAATGGCATTAGAAGTGCATCTCTCTGTGGGTTAGGTCGTGCCGTTGGTATTTGCACTGCAATATTTTCGATTGTTTCACTTAGCCAAGATTTTCGAAAGTTCAAACGGAGTGCAGTGGAATGTTTTACCATTGATACAGAACTGTTCTCAAAGGATAACAAGGCAGTTGAGGTCGGAGTTTGGGCAGTCCCTGCTAGAAACGAGGTCAGCTTTGAATTCAACAACCCGAACATTCCTGAAGATTTATTGTATAAAGTGGCCCAATGCGAGCCTCAGATTTGGATATATGCTCGGCCTTTCTAAATAGACAACGTGAACGCCGACTCCAGAGTCCTATATATTATCCCTCACCATTTCAGCCGTAAATTCACCTTTTGATAATGAGTCAAACTGCCGATTAAGAATCAAACCAACGGGAACTCTAGTACGTTTTTATTAGCAGTATAGCATCCGTAGCAACTTGGTTTTATAAGAGAAGAATTGTTGGGCTTGCCGCATATGTGGCAGAATTTTTCCTCATATTCTTCGTTTTCAAATTTCTTCCATGAGTTAAAGCATTTTAAACAATAGGGCGCCATTGGATTAAGCTTTATCTTCTCTCCACAACGGATACAGAATCCAGAAGTACTTGGTTTCGATTTAATCGCTTTCTCCTTTGGTTTTCCGTTGTCTTTTGGTATTTTAGCTACTGATACCTTAATCTCATCACTATTCCTAACTAATCTCATTGCTTCATCATCAGGTACCTGTTGTGCCCGGCCTTAACCAGTTCCAGATTGGAATCAATGTGAAACAGGTAGGGCTTATGGTTGGTTTGCCAGAGAAGCTCCCTTCTGGTCAGGAATCCCTGCGAACCGACCGTGGGCAGATTATCCTCATCAAATTCGATCAGAAAGTAGTCCTCCTCATCCCTGAGCACCTTACCCGGTAGGTGCCAATAACGCTCTGTCGCCATCAGTCTATCACGCTTGTTGAGGTAAAAAGCCGCCGCATCGTTGATGCCGAATAGCGAACAGTAGCGGTTGGCTGGCGGGTCATTCTTATTGTACTTGAAGTAAATGGCCTCAGCCCCCACCGCCTCCGGGTTAGCCAGCATTGCCCTGGCGCAGGTGGTCAGCCAGTCCGCTGACGGCAGACGGTTGTCATCGTCAAGCAGGAGAATAAGCTCGTTGTTTGCCTGCTCTAACCCGATTGACTTTCCCCTTTCAATGTTGCGGTGGCCGTTGGTCAGTATTTTTGCCCCGTATGTCCGGGCGACCTCTACCGTTCCGTCGGTGGAATCGTCATCGACCACCAGTATCTCTATTTTTTCCCGGGGGTAGTCCTGCCCGGTGATGCTTTCTAGGCAGTCACCGATTCTCCCTTCCCCGTTAAAGGTGGGGATGACGACTGATATTGTGGGATATTCCTTCTTCATTGTCCTCTGTTACGAAGCGTGTTTCTGGTACCACGCCGCTGTTTTCTTCAATCCCTCTTCTATGTCTATCTTCGGCTCGTAGTTAAGCAGCCTTCTTGCCCGGGAGATGTCAGCCTCGAATTTCCAGACCTCACCCGGTCGGTTATTATCCTCTATGATATGGCTGCTTGCCTTGAGGAGCTCTTTTATCTGGCGGGCGATGCTCAAGAGGTTTACCCCCTTACCGCTGGCGATATTGAAGGTATTCCCTTTCACCTGGTCGAATCTATCAATGATGCTGGTTACCGCTGCCACGGTATCATCAATATAGGTGAAGTCAAGTACCTTCTCCTTCCCGTAGATAATCATATCCTCGCCGCTCAGGCACTGCCTGAGCCAGAGAGGTATTACCCGGTCGGAGTCATCATACATACCGTAGACATTAGAAAACCTTACGATAACGGCGTCTATCCCGTAGACCTTACTGTAAGCATGGGCCAGGGCCTCGCCGGTTATCTTTGAGGCCGAGTAAGGGCTTTCGCAATTCTCAAGCCTTACCGTGTCCTCGGCTATGGCTTTTTCTGCCATTATGTTGCCGTAGGTCTCCCGGGAGGAGGCGAAGATTATCTTGCCGATGCTATTCCTCCGCATGAACTCCATGACGTTAAAATTGATAAGGATGTTATCCAGAGCCCGCTGTGGGTCTTTGACCAGTTCATAGACGCGGGCATTGGCTGCCAGATTGATTACCAGGTCAAGGTCTGCAGGCAGGCTATCCAGTGCCTCGCCCTTTCTCAAATCCAGTCTTATGGTACAGGTATTAAGCTCTGGCTGCCACTTATTCTGGACAATATCAGTTCCAACAACTTCGTGCTCGGGCAGAAGGTGCTCAAATAACCTGGTACCGATAGTTCCGCTGGAACCGGTTATAAGTATTTTCATGAAAATTACACTCCCTCTGCTTTACTCTGCTGTTAAGGCTGATTCTCCGGGGTAAAATCTTTCAGGTGGCCGAAGACCTTCCTGGCGCCCCGGCCGATGAATTTCACGTCGCTCATGTTCCTGATTGATAGCAGCCGCCTGAGCATATACCTCGGTGTGAAAAATACCCGGTACAGTTCCTGGGTAGCCTGCTTTATATCCGCCTCACTCATGGCTGTTTTCATTACCGGCTGCCGCATATCGTAGTCATCCCAGTCCTGCGTGGTCAGCCAGCCCTCTGCCTGACATTCGTTGAAGAGGGGCGTGCCCGGGTAGGGTATAGTGATGGTAGCCTGCAGTGTGTCGGCGTAGCCCTGCCTGAATATTTCTTTAGCCAGATTGACGGTTCTTATCGCATCATCCTTTGTTTCCCATGGGAAGCCTATCATCACCGTCAGGTGAGGCTCCAGCCCCGCCTTTTTAGCCATTCTGCACCCGTTGATAATATCGTTGACCCTTATTCCTTTGTTTATACGGTTGAGGCTCTCCTGGTTGGCGGACTCGAGGCCAAAAAGCAGGTATCTAAAGCCGGCCTTTCTCATCAGAAAGTATTGCTCCTGGTTCAGTTTGCCATACCTCAGGTTACAGCCAATTCTTATCTTGCGGTTGTAACCCCGGTCAATCATCTCCTGGCAGAAATCCTCCAGCCACTTCCCGGCGGGGAAGGTACCGGTATCGTCAAATATCTCTCTAACCTGATACTTATCAATGAGCACCCCGATTTCGTCAACCACGCTCTCCGGAGAGCGAACCCTGAACTGGGGGTACAGCACCGTCCAGGCACAGAAGGTGCACTTATGCCACCAGCAATCCCGCCCGGCCATGATGTAGCTCCCGGGCAGGTCTTTATAGTTGCCATTTTTCTCACTGTAGAGCTGCCACCTGGTCAGCTCACGGTTAATAAAGGGGAGGTTATTCAGGTCGTGGTTGAGCTGGAACACACCGGTGTTTCGGACTTCGCCGTTTTCTCTATACCAGATGCCCGGCTCAAGTTCTTCGCCCTCGGTCAGGTGCCGGCACAGATTAAGCAGCAGGAAATCGTAGTCACCGCCGGTCAAGATATAATCCACCCCGCATTTATCGAAGGACTCCCGGGGCAGGGCAGTGACATGGTCGCCCACCAAGGCTACCTTAACCTCGGGTAGATTCGCCTTTAGCTCGTCGATTATCTTCCAGTGGGTCTTGATAACCGGGGTTTTCGTTTCCATGACGATGATATCCGGCTGCTCCCGGGATATTCTCTTCATATACTCAGCCGGCGTGAGCTCCTCGGCAATGCCATCGTCCCAGAAAACCTCGTAGCCGTTCTCTTCTAACATTGTGGCCGCATAGGCGGGAACCATGGGGTAGACGTAGGTGGGACTGTTAAACCAGTTAAACTGCCGGTTCTGGCTTATCTCCGGTATGCCCTTATCGCTTTCAATGGGAGGATAAGAGATGGCAATCTTCATCTTACCACCTCCCTGGCGAACAGCCCCTTCAGGAAACCAGAACCATAGGTCAGATGGGTAGCTATCACACCGAGGAATACCAGGGGCGCCACCTTCACACTTCTTGATTCGAAGCTGGATATTAACACCAGTAGTAGATAAACGGCCAGGGCTGATAAGAATACCAGCCTGAGTACCGGGTTAAAAAAGGAAGCGATGGTGCCAAGGATGATGCCCAGTAAGAAAACAGAGGGCAGAAAGTAGAATATTCTGCGTGAGGTCTGGGGAAGTTTTTTGGCGAAGTAACCGCGGTGTACTGCGTAATTCCACACCTGCTTCAGATGCGCTTTAAAGAGCTTTCTTCTATGGTGGTAGACCACTACCTCAGGGTCATAGATTATACTTTTGTGGAGCTTCTTGGTTACCTCAAGGCAGAGCTTGGTATCCTCTCCGGGCCAGAAATGGGTATCGAACCCGCCTACCTGCTGGAAGACCGATTTCCGGATAATAAAGTTACAGCTGGGGCAGTCATCAATCTCCATCTGTAGACCGGGGGTGTTTCTGAAGCGGTTAGCCCCGCTGCCGATGCGGGAGGATAATACCAGCCCGCTGGCCTTTTGTCGTAACCCGTCAGTTGGTGGGGTAATCCCCGGACCGCCTACAGCGGCAACATCGGTATCCTGAAAGTGTTCCATGGCTTTTTTGAGCCAGGATTTATCCGGATAGGCATCGTCGTCAATAAAGGCGAGGAGTTCACTGTCAGCCTTACTGGCGGCTAGGTTCCTCTTTTCTGCCGGTCCGACCGGTCCGGTAGGAATAACCTTTACCCCGGAGAGATTGAGACTTGATTCAGCATCAGGCAGCACCATAATTTCAAAATCAGGATAGTCCAGCCTGAGACAGTGTTCAATACTCTCCCGGGCATAGTTACCAATCTCTTTACAGGGGATAATAATAGAGACCTTCGGCTTCACCAGCAGACCCCTTCGCAATCACCATCATTTATCTGACCGGAGCTGATAGACTTCCTGCCGTAAAATACCTTCTTCCCCTGGTAAAGAGCGGGATTATTAAACTCACTCCATTCGGTAAGTATGAAAACCAGCTCGGCATCTGAAACGGCACCCTCGACACTGGTAGCATAATCTATCTGCTCACCGAAGATACCTCTGGCGTTGTCCATAGCCACCGGGTCATAGGCTATAACCAGAGCTCCCCGCCGTAAAAGCTCGTTGACTATCTTTATGGCTGGAGAGTCTCGCATATCATCGGTCTCCGGCTTAAAAGCCAGCCCCAGGACGGCTATCTTCCGCCGGGAAAGCTCTCCCACTCGCTTTGCCACCACCTCCACCAATCTTAACGGTTGCTCCTCGTTGACCCTGATGACGCTCTGTAATAGGTGCGGCTGGTAGCCTAGTTCCTGGGCAGCACTAATCAGTGCCTTGGTATCCTTCGGTAGGCAGCTGCCCCCGAAGCCTACGCCGGCACTAAGGAAATGAGGAGAAATCCTGGAGTCAAGGCTCATTCCCTGGGCAACTTTATATGTGTCTATCCCGAGCTTCTTGCAGATATTTCCAATCTCATTGATAAAACTAATTTTGGTGGCGAGAAAAACATTGGACGCATACTTTATTATCTCAGCAGTCTTTAAGTCGGTTCTCAAAACAGGGGTATGAAAATCCTGATACAGCTGGCACAGTATGTCACCACTGTCATTGTCCAGTTCGCCGATAACTATTCTATCGGGATTAAAAAAGTCCTCCACAGCTTGTCCTTCCCTGAGAAATTCAGGATTTACGGCAACCCCAAAATCATCTCCGGATTTCTTCCCCGAGTTTTCCTCGAGAAGGGGGATTAGCACCTTCTCCGTGGTTCCCGGGATGACAGTGCTCTTAATGACCACCAGGGGATGACTCCTTGTAGCTTTGAGAGTTTTACCTACGTCGGTCACTGCCTGTTTGATATGGGTTAAATCTATAGCCCCGTCATCCTGACAGTAGGTCTGGACGCAGATAAAAACCACGTCAGCAGTAGTTACGGCTTTGTTTGTTTCCACGGTAGCCCCTAGATTCTTCCCCGCCGATTTTTGCAGCAGTGGCTCCAGCCCCGCCTCATAGAACGGTGCTTTGGCTTGGTTTATCATCGCCACTTTTCGGGCGTCTATGTCAACAAGGGAGACATCATGCCCACAACTGGCTAAACCGGTGCCAGTAACCAGCCCAACATAGCCGGCCCCGATGACAGCAACCTTCATCTCCTACCTCTTATCATAACTGTGCAGTACCTTCATCCGGTAGAATATATTCATGGTGTCCAGGAAAATACGCCAGGTGCCTCTTATTACGATTCGGGAGTTGAATCTGTAGCTTAGCTCCACGGGTGCCTCGGCAATGCTGTAGCCCTTCCGATGGGCATTAGCCAGGAGTTCTACATCAAAGGCATATCTCTGTACCGATAACTCGGGTAAAACCTGCTCCAGCACCTTGCGGCGGAATAGCTTCAAACCCACCAGGACATCAGTCACATCCAGGTTGAAGAGGAGCTTTACCAGAAGATTGTAGCCTTTACTCAAGAACCTCCGGCTGAAGGTGACATCCACTTTAGATAAGGGATGCCTCTTAGAGCCGATGAGTATATCGGTGTTGTCCGCTGACATATACTCAAGAAATCGGAGTATCTGGGAAGGCGGTAGCTCCAAATCGGCATCCAGGAAGAGTACGGGGTCACCACGCACAAATTGGAAGCCGTATTTTATGGCATATCCCTTACCCCGGTTCTCTTTATAGCCGAAAGCCCTCACTGTGGGATATTTTTCGGCAACAGCTAAAGCCTTTTCCAGAGTATCGTCTTCACTGCCATCATCCACTATAATCACCTCGTACTCGAGGTGGCGGCTCTCCAAAGTATCTACCGCTTCCTTTATGGTTTCAGGCAGCTTCCTGGCTTCATTATAGGCGGGTACTATGATGGATAGCATCTTATCTCCTAAGGTTCTGGTTCGTTCCAACGCCGGTCACCGGGACGTCCTGTTTAGGCAGAATATTTCTACCATCAATGATGAGCTTCAAGGATTTTATCCGCTTAAAGTCAAAAGACTTGAATTGTGTGTGGTCACAGCCAATGACAACGATGTCGCACTGCTCATTTCCCGGATTAAACGGTTTAAGCCCCATAGTCTTCAGTTCTGGTTCAGTAAATAGCGGGTCATAGACATATGTGGCTATTCCCTGCCTCTCTAAAATGTTTCGGAAGATTAGGGCCGGGCTGTTTCTAATATCCCGCGTATCCCCTTTATAGGCTATGCCAAACAGGGCTATTTTTGTTGTCTTTAGCTCCAGTCCTATCTCACTACAACCCTTTTTGAGCAAATTGAAAACATAATGAGGCATGCTTTCATTTGACCACAGTGCGTTCTGCAGGGTTCTTAACTCCACCCCCACTTCTTCCGCAGCGGAGATTAGATAATACGGATCCTTGGTGATACAATGACCTCCCACGCCAATCCCGGGGTAATGGGGTTGAAAACTCCACTTTGTCGAGGCAGCCCTTACTATTTCCATGATGTCTATGCCGCTTGTGTCACAGAATTTGGCGAATTCATTGATAAAACCTATGTTTAGGGCTCTATATGCGTTCTCGAGCATTTTGGTAGCCTCGGCAGCCTCTAGGGAAGAGACTCCAATAACTCCTACCCCTATAAACTTTTGATAAAATGATTTCCCTATACTTAGGCTAGCATCGTCAATACCGCCGATGATTTTGGGTATTGTCTCTATTGTATGTTCAGAATTACCGGGGTCAATTCGTTCTGGAGAGGCTACCACGTGAAAATCCTGCCCGGCTATTAGGCCTGAGTTTTCCTCTAAGACTTTACAAATAATTTTGCGAGTCATGCCCGGGCCGACGCTACTTTCGGTAACGACTAAATCGCCTCTTCTTAGCGATTTGGCGATGGTTTTTGCGGCGCATTTAACACTGCTTAAGTCAGGGCTTTTATCAGCAAACATTGGTGTGGGCACACAGATTATTTTGATATCCGTATCAGTAGCCGCTGTCTCGGTGTCAGAGGCTATAATCCGTTTTTCCTCGACCAAGCGCTTCAATTCGTTTCCATCTATTTCCTTAAGCTCGGGTAGCGGATTTAGACCGCGGTTGAGCAGTTTGATTTTTTTCTTGCTTACATCACCACAGGATACTTTATACCCGGTTTGAGCAATAACAACGCTCAAGGGTAGCCCAACATATCCGACTCCCATTACGCAAACCCTGGCCCTTTTATTCTCAATCAGGCTTCGTAGATTTCTAGCCACTTATCCCCTCCCGTGTTCTTTTTAGCCCTTCTTCTAAGGTGATTTTGGGGGTGCAAGCCAGGTGTGCCTTGGCTTTGGTGATATCGGCGCATCTTCGCTTTATATCACCTTCTATCGGGTCAGCGTGTATTATATCTAGATGCTTATTGGTTACTTTAATTACCTTCTCAGCCAGCTCATTGATTGAAATCTCGCTGCCGGCACCGATATTGAAAATTTCGCCTCGGGTCTCTTTACTTAGGGCTGAAACATTGGCGTCAGCCACATCGGATATATAGGTAAAATCGCGGGTTTGTGTCCCATCACCGTATATTATTAGCGGCTCACCCCTCATTGCCCTGGCCAGAAATATGGCGATTACAAAGCCGTAAGGGGTGGAGTTCTGCCGGGGACCATAGACATTGAAGTAACGGAGGCTGCAGGTGTCAATGCCATACTGTTTATACAACACCTGACAGTATGTTTCCGATAGCCTTTTGCTGATTTGATATGGGGTCTCACATCTCAATGGCTGATTTTCCACCTCGGGTATCTGGACGGGTTCGCCGTAGACCTCGGACGAGGAGGCGAAGATTAGTTTCTTAACCTTGGAATGTGAGATTTCGTCAAAAAATATGTGGTTAAAGTAGTTGTTTATCTCCAAAACCCGCCACGGGTTTTCTATCGTCCGCTTGACCCCCAGAAAGGCTGCGTTATGTATAACCAGGTCAACGCCGTCTAATGACTTTTTTAAAAGCTCCCTGCTTCCATATGACCCTTTGACGAACTCAATCTTGTTGATAAAAGCCTTCATATTCTCTTCACTACCGGTTGACAGGTCATCCAGCACCCTCACCGAGTAACCAAGTCCGCTCAGGCGCTCGGTGATGTGAGAGCCTATGAAACCGGCACCTCCAGTTACTAAAACAGTCATTCAATCCTGCCGTATAAGTTATTATCACCCTGGGCGGGAGGAACTAGTCCTCCATTCTTATTTTCATATATGCCGTAAAAAAGTATAACACACCCTCTGAGTCCAATTGTAACTCCCCGCCGCAGTCCTTGGCTACGGCGATCTAGCTCCTGATACTCCTAAAGGGACCTTCCTTACTTTCAGATACACGGGCAACATTAGTACTACGGAAAGGACGCCGGAAATAAGCATTATATTCACAACCTCAGCGATGCTGGAGTGGAAGGCGATTATCAAGCCGAGTTGGGCTAGCATAGCTACCACAAGGGGATAGGCTACCTCCGTTTGATTTAACGACAGAAAGTAATTCATCAGCAGGAATGAAATGGCGAAGAGGAGCATCGCTCCGGTGTAGGTCAGGAGATAGGGTGTAACTAAGGAATATTTACCTCCGAAGAGGAAATTGGTGATGAAGTGGGGGAACAGCCAATATATGACGAGTACGCCTCCAGCTAAAAGCACGGTAAGCAGTACCGCTTTGAGCAGCACCTGGCGGTGGGCTGAGTTTGTCTCGTAAAGCGCGGAGGTTTTGGGGAACATGGCGATTGCTATGCCCCCGGGAGCGATGAAAGCGACCTTGCCCAGCGTCGAAATAGCTGAGTAATTTCCGGTGAGTTCCGCACCCAGGTAGTGCTTCACCAGAATAACGTCTATGTTAGTCAGCACGGTGAAGGCGGCAATAGCCAGCACGGCTAGGGCAGTATACGAACGAAACCCCTTGATTTCAACCTTATCAGTGCTCGTCTTAACCAGGTCCCTGAGAAAAAACAGGGTTACGGCAAAAACAACCACCTGAGCGATGATAAAGGCGGATAGACCACCATAAACCCCCCACCCTAGATAAACCAGGAGAGCACCGACGGCAAGCTTCAGAAAGGCAATGAGGGTATTACTGCTCCCGAGAGGTATGAATCTCTGTATCCCTCGCAGGATGCCATAGTTTACCGGCAGTATGAAGACCAGTATGAGAGAAAAGGACAGGATGATGAGGTACCAGTTATTATCTATATTAAGAAAACTTG
>Ga0268279_1001870_pt1 | contig 10991 bp, 15 predicted proteins | sample saktaG_6_FD_190142 | JGI IMG/M metagenome (GOLD analysis project Ga0268279, IMG submission 190142) | Saline water microbial communities from Sakinaw Lake, British Columbia, Canada - sak_2010_1_5_80m | ecosystem: Environmental > Aquatic > Non-marine Saline and Alkaline > Saline ...
ACGGCATAAAAAAACTTAAAGAAATATTCAACCTCGACAACAAAAACATATCAATAACTTACATCTCCGCCGGCAACTTCAGACTCAAACTAAAAGTTCAAGACTTCAAGCAAGGCAAAAAAGAAATGGCTGAAATCATAGAAGAATTAGAAAAACGAGCAAAAAAATACAACTGCGAATTCCACGCCACCGAAGAAAAATGAAAATTAAATTACCCCCCAAAAGAAAATTTTCATTTATTAACGAAGCTTCCACGGTTCGCGAATATAAGTTTTCTGATTCCAGGGAACCTCTTTTTCTAAAAGAGGGAGCCTTATGAATCTAAAAAAATGCCAGACCTGTAAAACCTACACCCTAAAAGACAAATGTAAAAAATGTGATACTGAAACAACATCCGCACACTACAAATTCATAAAAATCAGAAACGCCCCTCCTCGCTCAACCCCCTTCAAAAGAAAATAGGAGCTCCTTAACTTTTTCCATATCCGCTTCCCAAAGCGGAGTCAACTTAGTCCGATTATAAATTATCGCCGCCGGATGAAACAACGGAATCAACTTAATTTTCAACCCATCAATCTCAATATCCTGAACCTTCCCATGAACCTGAGTTATCCCAACCTGTGAACCCATCTTATCAACATCCCCCATAGCCAGAAAAAACTTCGTCGCATAATTCCCAAGCGAACAAACAACTTTCGGTTTCATCTCCCGAATCTGCTTCAACAGCCATGGTGTATGCGCCCTAATCTCATCAGGCGATGGGTCCCGATTCTCCGGCGGCCGACACTTCAAAATATTCGCAACATAAACCTCTTCCAAACTAAGCCCAACATTAGCCAACAACTTATCCAAATTCTTCCCAGCCGCCCCACAAAACGGAATCCCCTGCTCATCCTCATTCTTCCCCGGCGCCTCCCCAACAAACAAAATATCCGCATTCAAATTCCCCTTCCCGACGACAATATTAGTACAGCCCCTAAACAAATCGGTCCTCTTCACCAAAGCCGCCTCCAAAAAATTAAACTCACTCGACTTCTTATTTGATTCCATAAATAATAATACTTCCAATTCTTAATAAATTTACGCTCTCGCGAAGAATTGAACTCCGATTACACCGACCGCAACGATGTGTTCTATCCATTAAACTACGAGAGCCAAAAACCAAACACAAAATATATTCTTAAAATTATCTACTCAACAATAACTAACAACTTTGATTCTTAGCAAACTTAGACAAGGCGGATGATTCCGTGGCGTACAGGCGTACGCGAGGGTTAGTCAAACGAAGTATAAGTTACCAAGAATCAAAATTAAACCTCAACGTCCTTCAACCCGTCAGTCTCAATCATAAACGCAGTCGCATTATCAGGCAAATCAGGGCTATCAATCAGCTTAGCTATCCTCGAATCTTTCTTCCCTCGACGAAGATAAATTCTATAAGTACAAGCATGCCCGACAATATTCCCACCAATAGCCTTCGTCGGGTCCCCAAACAACTGCGCCGGATCAGACATAACCTGATTAGTAACATAAACCGCCAAATTATTTTGCTCAGCAACTTTCATCAAATCATGCAAATACCTATTCAGCCTCTGCTGCCTATCCGCCAATTGCCCCCGCCCCGAAAACTCCGCCCTAAAATGCGCCGTCAACGAATCAATAATCATCAAACGAATCGGCTCACCATCCTTAATCATCTCCGCAACTTTCTCCAACAATAACATCTGATGGTCAGAATTAAAAGCCCGAGCAACCAAAATATTCTTCAACACCTTATCCCCATTCGCCCCAATCCCCTCGGCAAACTGCCTAACTCTCTCCGGACGAAACGTCCCCTCCGTATCAATATAAACCGCCTTCCCATTCGCACCACCCTGCTCAATCGGCAACTGAACCCCGACCGCCAACGACAAAGCCAGCTGAGTCTTCCCCGAGCCATAAGCCCCGAAAGCCTCAGTTATAGACTTAGTCTCAATCCCTTTCCCCCCAAGAAGCTCATCTAAATTCTTAGACCCCGTCGTAATATGAAACAATTCCTTCCTCTTCTCCTCGTGCGCCAACCCATCCGAAAACCCCAAATCCATCATCTTCCTCGACGCCTGAATCGCCTTCCTCGCAACCGCCTCACTCATCCCAGCCATCTCAGACAAAATCGCCGGAGTCAAAACAGCCAACCCCATCAAATCATAAATCCCAGCCGCCTCCAACTTCGCAACCGCCCCCGGCCCAACACCCGGCAAATCAATCAACTTCGCCTCATCTTTTTTCTTCTTCTCGGCTTTCACTTCCTTCACTTCTTCATCCCCAGAAACAGCATCTTTAATATCATCAACATCAGATTTCTTGACCATCCCAACAAAAACCCCCTTCCCTTAATAAGCATTTATATAATACAAAACAACCAATCCAATATCACCCAACAACAACAAAACAAAAACAACTGTTTCCAAAATCCCCCCACTCCGAACAAACCCCTTAACCCTATATCTAAACGGCCAAAACAATCCAACCCCACTCTTAGTCCAACAATCCAAAAACAAATGCGAAACATACCCAACGAAAAACCCAAACCCAGCCCAAAGATTAACACTACCTAATATAAGAGATAACAAAACCCCAAAAAACAAACTATGGAAAACCCCCCGATGCTTCACAACCCACTGCAACGGCCGGAAATACCAACGATTCCCAAACAAACTACTCCTAACATCAATATCAACAAACACCGTCGCCAACAAAACAAAAGCCAAAACAAACAAAGGCATCTCAATAAAATAACTCAAAACAAAAAAAACAAACACCCCAAACACAACATGAGTACGAAATAACATCCTACAACACACAAGATAAAGTTTTTATTCTTTTTGTTAACAATTCTAATTATTAGCAGAAAAGTTCGCAGCGTAAAATAATTAGTGGCGTACTTAACGTACGCGAGAATTCTTTTACCAAGAAATTTTCGCTAATAATTAGAATTACTTTAAAGCCGCTCTCATTCTCCGCTGAATATCCATCTCCAAAGCAAACTTCCTCTTCTTCAACTCCTCATCCCTCTCCTGCAACTTCTTCTTCAACATCAAGTTATACTCGCTCTTTATCTGTGACCTTACCGCCATCTCTTTATCAACAAGTTTTTTCTCCATCTCCCCACTAATTTGCTCAGTCAAAGATTTCTTAACAGCCTCTCTTTCCTCTTTCTTCTTAAGTTGAAAAACATTTTTCGCTTCCTCTAATTTTAATTTCTCATCATCTAACTCCCTACTATGTTTCTCTAATTCCATACTCAACTTCAATTTCTCACCAGCCAATTCTAAATTATTTTTCTTAATTCTCTCCTTTAACTTTCTCTTTTCCTCCTCTAAAAACAAACCACACTCTTTCCTCTGACTATCCAACAAAGCCTTCTGCTTAACCAGCTCCTTCATCTTCCTCTGCTCTTTCTCTCTCGCCCTTTTATTCAAAGCCAACTTAATAATACCAAACTCCTTCTCTCTTTTTTTCTCTCTCTCCTCAACCATAACCCTCTCCTCGTCCAACTTTCGAGCATGTTCCTGTTGCTCCTTAATCTTTTTTTTCTTTATCTCATTCAAGCGAGAAATTCTTTCCATTTGACTTTTCCTTTCCATGGCGAACCTTTTCGCCTTGACATCTAACTCCCTTTTTCTACCCTCAACCGAATTCAACTTCTCCCCATATCTTTTCCTTAAATCCCCCTCGACAATCATACTTTTCCTCTCAAAATCCTTATGCAAAGAAACAACCTTCTTATCAAGCTCCTTCAACAATTTCTTCTGCAATCTCTCTCTATCTCTCTTCAACCGCTCAGCAACATGCGCATTCAAATGAGACTGATATTTTTTCGCCAAAGAATTCTTTTCTGATTTCAACTTTTCATTCAACTCCCTATTGAACTTACTCTCCACTTCCCTCTTCAAAGAAGTCGCAACCCTCTCTTTATATTTTTTCTCAAACACCTCGCGCAACTTTTTCTCATTCTTTCTAAAAGCCCCAACAAGCGCCCTATGCTTCTTATTAAACTTATCATCTCTCTTTCTCAAATCAGCATCAAGTATATTTTTTATCTCCCTCTCTCTTCCCCTTATTCTCTCGGACAGCGTCGACTTTATATCCCCCAAAAAAACATCAAAGTCATTTTCAACCAAACTCCCAACCCCCAAATCTATTTTAGAAGTCCTCTTCTTCGGAACCTTATCCAAACTTTCATTCAACAACTTAATACTCCTCTTTATCCCAGGCAACTCTCCCTTAACCTCTTCCAAATCTTTCCCAATTTTTTTATAAGGACTTTTTTTAACAACCCTACGTTTATGCTTATTATTAATTTTAAACCTCAAGGATTTAATCTCCCTTTCAATCAAAGGAATATCCGAAACATTTTTCAATCTAGAACGAATATTTTTTTCTTCAGCATAAAACCCTCGAGTATCCAAAGCCTTTAGATCACCCTCAAGTTCCTTAAGCCTGACAATCCCTTTCTCAAAAATCTCCAAATCCCTCTTAACCTGAGCCGGAGACTTCTTCACACTCCTTTGTCTTTTCCCAACCATCTCTTTAACGAAATATAACCATCAACATATTTAAATCCTTTGGCTACAATTTATATCCCTGCCTCTTAAACTTCTTCGCTCTCTTGCCCACATCCCCCTTAGGCTTTTCATGTCCAACAATAAACTCATCAACAACAACAAACCCAGTCAACCTCCGAATCAAATTCCCAGTAATTCCAACCCTCTCCTCTTGCGAACCAACACCATCGGCAACCTCGCTATAATTAATCAAATCAAAATACAGCCTCAAATTCCCATCCCCCAAATCAAAATCCATCCTCTTATTTTTGTTCTTATTCAAAACATCACCCCCAAAAACAACCGGCTCTCTAATTTCCAAATCCACGACCTCTTTGTTAAATTCCAAAACAACCTCCTCTCCAACAACATCAGAAACAACATTAGCCGTAATCCCTCTAAATGCAACAGCCAAAAAAAGAACACCAAAAACAACAATTAAAGAGACAAGCAAACCTTTCTTCAATCGAGAAAAATCTCCACCAATCTTTTTTTTAGAATTACCTTTTTTCTTAACATCAGGATTAATTGTCCCCACATATTTTTTCTTAACCTTCCCATCCTTCCCCCTGTAACTTTCATAATAATAAGGTCCAAAAATCTTCCCCTCTCTCTTCACAAATTTCTTATAAGCCATCTCTTTTTATCACCAATAAAATGTAGGGACAACTCTTTTTAAAACTTTTTAAAAATAAAACACGTGGGGGCAACCCTTTCTAATAACAATTCAAATTCTTAGCAGGTTCAGACGAGGCGGACGGTTCCGTGGCGTACTAACCGTACGCGAGGGTTCGTCCAACGAAGTATCAACCGCTAAGAATTTGAATCAACTCCTCAACATCAACTTTTTCAACATTAGAAGCAACAATCTCTAAATTATCAAAAAACTTATTTCTCTGAACCCGCCCGGACAAATAAACTTCACTCCCCATAAAATCATCCCTAAAAGCCAAAGACTTTTTCTCATCTTTCAAATCACCCTCAGGAATCAACGCATTAATCTGGTCGCTAAACATGACCGTTCTCATCGTCTCACTCCCATCATCTAAAACAAAATTCAATATAGCCCTTTCCTTGGGTAAAATCTTCCCATGCTCAACACACTTATATTCACCACCCTCATCAACAACCTTCTTATTACATTCCGGGCAAACAGAATAAAATCTCGGCTGAAAAATTTGAGCAACAATCCCACGCACTTTAATATTCTGCCCCTGCTTCGCCTCACCAAGACTCCCCTCTCTAACAATCGCCCCAGTCTTAACCTCCTTCATAACAACCTCACTCTTTTTCAATTCACTAAACCCACTCAGATGTATCTCTCCATCTCTCGTAGACCCATTCTTAATATCAACAACGTCCCCCTCTTTAATACCCCCATTCTCAATCAACTCAATATGATTCACATCCCAAAGAACAACCCTCGTCCCCCCCGTATCATCCGCCAAAACAAAATTCACAACCTTCCCCTCGCGACCATTCTTAGAAAACTCCCTAACTGGGGACAAATTCGTAACCTTCCCCACAATATTAACCCTCCTCATCCCAGGCATCAACTCATTAACTTTCAAACTCTGATTCTCAAAACTAACATTCAACTCAGCCGCAATAATCTGTGCCGCCCCCTCCTTAGAAATCAACCCTGACAACTTCGCTTTCTTCGCCTCAATTTTCCTCTCAACCTCATCCTTCCCAAGCCCACTCTCAACCGCAATCCTCTCAACCAACATATCATAATTCTGCATAAATCCAAATCCAAACAAATCTATTTAAACATTATTGTGATACACTTTATCCAAATCTTTATAAACCAAAACCAAGACAACTAAATATGGAAACAAAATGCACAAGCTGCAACAAAGAAACATCAAAAAACGTAAAATTCCCCTGCCCAAAGTGCTCAAAAGAAATTCTAAGATGCGACCGCTGCCGAAACCTCTCAGTAGAATATAAATGCCCAAAGTGCGAACACCGAGGTCCATAAAATCGCAACAGCAGCAATCCAATTCAAAGTAATGCCAGAAAACCTGGAAACAAATCTAGAAGAACTAAAAAACCAAATAAAATCAAAAATAGAATCCTTCAACTCCGGAGTTTTCAACGAAGCCAAAGAAGAACCAATCGCATTCGGTCTCAAGGCATTAATTATAACATTCGCACTATCTGAAGACGAAGAAGTCGACTCAGTTGAAAACGAAATCAAAAAAATCGAAGGCGTCTCATCCGTCGAACTAATCGACTACCGAAGAGCAATCGGTTAAACATCTTCCATAAATTTATAACCATACTAATTCTATGTCAATTATGAAACTAAACAAAACTATACGCAACGAGCACCAGCAAGTATCTACAGGCGAAGCGTTCTAATCCCCATGCCAATCACTGACGAACAAGCAAAACAAATCAAAGAACATCTCCTCAAACAATTAGACAACTTTCCCGAAGATAAACAAGATCAAATCAAAGATCAAATCAATTCTATGACAAAAGAACAAGTTGAAAACTTTATCGAACAAAACAAATTAACCCACCTCGGAGGACAATGCATCTTCTGCACAATCACCGCAAATCAAACAACCTCTTACAAAATCGCAGAAAACGAAAACAACATCGCCATCCTTGAAATCAACCCCATAAGCAAAGGACACTCTCTCGTCATCCCAAAAGCACACTTGGAAGAACTACCACAATCAACAAAAGACCTCGCCCAAGAAGTCGCACAAAAACTTCAAGAAAAATTCAACCCAAAAGAAATCCAAATCAAAGAGTTAAAAATAATGGACCACCCAATTATAGAAATAACACCAATCTATGGGGACGAAACAGGGAAAAAACAAGCCACCAAAGAAGAACTCAAGGCACTTCAAGAAGAAATCTCAAAACCAAAAGAAGTCAAAATAGAACCAAAAGACAAAGAGATTCCCATCACAAAAAAAGAAACAATTCCAATCCTCTCAGCTAGAATACCTTAATCATTCCCAAAATCAACTCCCTCAAAAACACATAACCCAAAAACGCAATCAAAAACGCCGGCACAAAAGGCAACCCTTCTTTTATCTTAATATTCTTCCTATTAATCAATAACTTAATATTCTCCGACGACAAACCGTCCCAATCCGCCTTAATAATTTTCTTCCCAACTTTAACATCATCAACCAACCAATCCCCCTCTCTCAAATCTTTCCCCGAGACAACCCTAATCATCGAAACCCCCTCGAGCCCTTTCGCAAAAATATAAAGCCCCAGGCTCAATAAAACAAAAACCCCCAAAACAAAAAACACCCAATAAACAAACCCAAGCAAAAACACAAAACACCCAACCATCAAATACCAAATACTCAATCCCTTCGCAAAGCGACAAATCTCCCCATTAACCTTCTCAAAATCCTTAACATACAAAACCAAAGAATAAGACAACCCATAAATCGACCCAGCAACCATCAAAAAAGCAACAAAAATCCCAACATTAACCAAGCTCTCATTAAAACTTACTCCAACAAAAAAAACCGACATCGCAAACAACAACTTCGCATCACCCCCGGCAAAAACTCTACCATAATAAAAAACATTCATCAACACAAACAAAAAAACCAAAACAAAACCAGCATGAAAAATAACAGAACTATCTTTCTCAAAAATCGCCCTAAAAAAAACAAACGAAAAACTCACAACCAACAAAAACAAATTCAACCAATTATCAACCTCCCTTCTTTTTAAATCCTGAAAAACAGCGACGATAATCCCAATAAAAAATAACCAAAACAAAAATCCTAACTCTATCATTTTTTCTTACCTTTCTTTTTCTCGCCCTCTTTAACTTCCGCACTCCTAAACTTCCCACCTCGCTTATACCCCCGAGCCAACCTCTTCCGCTTCAAATCCTTCTTCGTCCTCCGCCGCTCACTGCCCCCATACTCCATCACGAAACATCCTCATTTTTTGTAACAGTATAATCCTGCGCAAACTCATAAACAAACACAACAGGAAATTTATTTTTAACTTCATCCCCACCCCTCGCCCTCAAAGAAACCTTCTTCCCCATTTTATTCCGACTAAAAAACAACTTCCCCTCTCTATTCACAAAATCCGAATAAAGATTATCACTCAAAAACTCCATTCTATCTTCCAACGCAACCTTATGACTACGACCTTCAAAAACTAAATCCTTAAAAATAAACTCACTCATCTTCTCATTCTCAATCGTCCCATCCAAAAACTTTTCCCTAAACTTCAAAATAAAATCATCGCTCCCAAACTCCCCATCAATATCAACAACCAAAAATTCAACCAACGCCTTCTCTCTAATCTCAAAAATCTCCAAGTCATCTCTCATCTCCAAAACGGCCCTAGGCGAAACCAAAGAACTATCAGCATTTTTTTGCTCAACCCCATAAAGCACCCAAACCATTCCACACATAAACAAAGTTATCAAAAACAACCCCAATGCAAAAACCTGCCCTCTTTTTCGAGAGTGCCCTCGAGAAAAGCATGATAGGACTTCGTAAGAATTCCTTTCTTTATTATTCCTCATCTTTTCATCTCCTCCGTCAACCAACCTTCCCAGCGACCACCAGTCTTAACTATAATCCTCAACTGCGCCATATCATTAAACCGATAATCAACATAACTTCTCAAACGAGTCACATTATAATACTGCTCATCCATATAATCAAAAACATCATCTATTCCCGTCGCCGTCTCATTCTGAACGCCAAAACTATCTGACTCCCTAACAAACTCCTTCACAACCCCCGAAGCAATAATCATAATCAGCAAAATAATAACAATGGCTATCGTCACCACAAACATCGAAATAAAACTTCCAATTATCCCCCGCCTACTCCTCATTTACCAAAACCTCCACTTCAATTTTACCATAACTTTCAACCCCATCCCGCAAAACAACAACATCATAAACCCTATCCGAATAACCCGGCTCATACTTCTCAATCCCAACAGCAACCCTACCCTTATTAAAAATATCCTTAACCCACATCGCCCCCGAATCACCCTGAGACAATTCTTTAACGTCACCACCCTCATTACTCACATTAACCCGAACATAAAACCGCCCAACCTCTCCGTCATCAAACCCACAATAAGAAAGAATCTCCCCATTAATTATACTCAAATCAACAACACCCTCGGGCGCAACACAATCAACAACACTCCTCGTCATAATAACCGCCTCCGCATCCCGAACATCAATAGTATGATTATAAAAAACCGAAGACACCCCTAATACAACAATCGCAATAAAAGTAACCAACGCCAACCGATACATCATCACAATCCCCTCTCCCAAAACCCCACTTTTCCCCAACTCCCAGCCCCTAACCCCTAACTCCCGACTAAAATAAAATTTCATTTTATTTCAACCACAAATTTATCTTCCTTTTCAATAACATCGACGCTATACCTACTAAAATAAGGATACCCCTCAAACGCATTCAGCCCCTCAACCTCAACAAAAACTCTCCCATCCCTAATCTCAACCCCCGAAACAACCCCATTCAAATTATCCTTCTCAATCTCAAAACTCATCCCGGGCACCGACGCATCAACCAGCAACGCAATCTCCTTCTCCAAAACCTGCTGCTTCACCCCCCGCGCATTTATCTTTCCCGCCGTCGCAAACAAAAACAACGTCAAAATAATCCCAATCAAAATCAAATGAATAATCACCTGATTCAACAACCCAGCTTTTTTATTTCTCATCTTAAGCCGGTATCGTCAAAACCTCCACTCCTTCTAACTCATCATCCAAATATTTCTCAGGAATCAATTGTATAATCGGCCTTTCTGAATTCTCTATCTGCTCTCTCCACCACCAAATACCACCAAGCTTCGCGCCACCCAAATGTTTATACTTAGTATAAACCACAAAATAATTTTCATCAGAAGGATCCACAAAACCTACCCATGGAATAAAATTACCATCCTTGCCCCCTATCTCATAATAAGGAAGATACTGCTCATAAGTCCCATCAATATTACCAACTCTTTCAGTTTCATAAAATTCCTTAAAAGAAGGATTCCCACTAAGCTCGTTCTGCTTCATCAACTCCAAAACTCTCGGACTAAACTTCAACCTAGCACAAACCATCGCATAAGTTATCCTACCCCAATACTTCGTAACAAAAAAATCCAACTCTCCTTCTCCATAAGTATACCAACAACTAGCAACAGTATCAGCAAGAATCTTATTAATCTCATCATAACTCTCCCCATCAATCTCAATAACCTGAGTCTTACATTTCAAATCCAACGCATTCTTTAAATTCATCCCAGCCTTATCAGAAGTATCAGGAATACCAGCCCTCAAAATAATACTCTGCCGACAAACCTCCCAATCAATCTCATCCTGATTAAAAAATTCATTAAAAATAAAATACAACCCCAACG
>Ga0268279_1001871_pt1 | contig 10990 bp, 10 predicted proteins | sample saktaG_6_FD_190142 | JGI IMG/M metagenome (GOLD analysis project Ga0268279, IMG submission 190142) | Saline water microbial communities from Sakinaw Lake, British Columbia, Canada - sak_2010_1_5_80m | ecosystem: Environmental > Aquatic > Non-marine Saline and Alkaline > Saline ...
AACTAAATAATTTATGGCCCAAGCTTCTACTCAACAATTTTTAGAAATTGATCAAATTAAAGAAGGTGTAATTCTCTTAAAAAATAAGGCAATGAGAGGAATAATTATGGTTTCTTCTTTAAATTTTGCTTTGAAATCGGAAGAAGAACAAAATGCAATTATTTATCAATTTCAAAATTTTCTTAATTCTTTAGATTTTTCTTTAGAAATTACAGTCCAGTCCCGAAGATTAAATATTACCGGATATTTAGACAAGTTAAAAGAATTAGAAGAAAAACAAGAAAACGAATTATTAAAAACTCAAACTGCTGAATATCGGAAGTTTATCAACGCTTTAATCAGCGGAGGAGCAATAATGTCAAAAACTTTTTTCGTTACTGTTCCCTTTACTCTAATGAAGATTCCAGGAATGAAAACCATGAAAGGATTGTTTAAAAAACAGTCTACGTCTACTTTCGATGACGAACAATTTCAAAGATGTAAATCTCAGCTCTGGCAGAGAGTAGAGTTTGTAGCTTTAGGATTAAGAAGATGCGGACTTCAATGTGTTCCTTTAGATACTTCTGAATTAATCGAACTTTTCTGGAGTTTATATCATCCCGAAGAATCTGAAGTCGGTTATTATCCGGAAATTCCTCCTGAAATAATTAGATAAATAATAAAATGAAATTACCATTTTTAAAAAAGAAAAAAACAGTCCCTGAAGAAATTTTTGAAACTAGAGCTCTAGAAGCTAAAGACATTATTGCTCCTTCTTCTATTGCTTTATCTTTAGATTGTTTAAAGTTGGGAAAAAAGTTTGTCAAATCTTTTTTCATTTTTTCTTATCCGAGATATTTAAGCACGGCTTGGTTTTCTCCAGTCATTAATCTAGATACCCCAATGAATATTAGTTTCCATATTCATCCTATTGAGACAGGAATGGTTTTGAAACAATTAAGAAGAAAAGTGACTGAAGTTCAAGCAGAATTATCCGAGAGAGAAGAAAAAGGATTAATTAGAGACCCAGCCTTAGAAACTGCTTATCATGATATAGAAGAACTACGAGACAGGCTCCAAACTGCTCAAGAAAGAATGTTTAAGGTTGGCATTTATTTGACTGTTTACGGAGATAATCGAAAAGAATTAAAAGAAACGGAAACCACTTTAAGGTCAATTTTAGAATCAAGGTTGATTTACATTAAACCGGCTCTTTATCAGCAAAAAGAAGGATTTGCCGCTACTTCTCCCTGCGGATTAGACCAACTCTACGCTCATACTTCAATGAATACCGGACCATTATCCAGTATTTTTCCGTTTGTCTCTTTTGATTTAAGTTCAAATGAAGGAATTTTATATGGAGTCAATCGTCATAATAATTCTTTAATTTTATTTGATAGGTTTAGTTTAGAAAATGCAAATGCAATTATATTCGGGAAATCAGGTTCTGGAAAATCCTACGCAATTAAACTGGAAATCCTCCGTTCTATAATGGCCGGAGTAGACGTAATAACTATTGACCCCGAAAATGAATATAAGTTTTTAGCTGATGCGATTGACGGCTCTTTTTTAAATATTTCTTTAGCTTCCTCAAATCATATTAATCCCTTTGATTTGCCGTTGCCTCGAGAAGACGAAAAACCAGAAAACGTTTTAAGATCAAATATTATTAATCTAGTAGGATTAATGAGAATTATGTTAGGAGGATTAACCCCAGAAGAAGATGCTATTATTGATCGGGCTTTAGCCGAAACTTATGCTGCCAAAGATATTACTCTGGAAAGCGACCCTCATACTTGGCAAGAAAAAACTCCTTTAATGTCAGACTTTGAGACGGTTTTAGAAACTATGGAAGGAGCGGAATCTTTAGCAAGAAGAGTAAGAAAATTTACCAAAGGAACTTTTGCTAATTTTTTCAACCATCCGACAAATATCTCAACAGAAAAACCTTTCGTGGTCTTTGGAATAAGAGACTTAGAAGATGAACTAAGACCAATAGCAATGTTCATTATTATGAGATATATCTGGAATATGGTTCGTTCAATTCTTAAAAAAAGAATTCTTGTAGTAGATGAAGCTTGGTGGATAATGCAGACCGAAGATGGCGCCTCTTTTTTATACGGTATGGCTAAAAGAGCTAGAAAATACTGGCTAGGAGTAACTACGGTCACTCAGGATGTTAATGATTTTATGAAGTCGCCTTACGGACAACCAATTATTACTAATTCTTCTTTACAGCTTTTAATGAAGCAATCTTCAGCCACTATGGATATAGTTAAAAAAACCTTTAGTTTAACCGATGAAGAAAAATACTTATTATTAGAATCCGAAGTAGGAGATGGAATATTTTTTGCTGGTCAAAAACATGTAGCAATAAAAGTGGTAGCTTCTTATACTGAAGACCAAATTATCACTACTACTCCCGAAGAGGTTTTGAAAATTAGAAAAGCTAAAAAAGAACTAGGAAAATAATATGGCTATACCAGCAATTATCGCCGGAGCTGCTAAAGGGGCTAAAGTGGTTGGCAAAGGATTAAAAGGATCAAAAAAAATAAAGAAAGCAGTAAAAATAGCTAAGACGGCAAAAGATATATCTTCTTCTGATATTTCAAGCGAAGACAAAAGATCGATTCTAACTAGTCCTGAAGGCGTAGCAATGATGTCTATTGGAATTATGCTTGATCTTCTTTGTATAATCTGCGTTATCCTAATTATTTTTTTTGGAATTGGTTTATTATTAGCTAAAATTGTTTATATTGCCGGTCTTATTATTGTTGGCAGTTGGGCATTTTTTCGTTCTGGAAGCCTACCTATAGAAGGAAAAGGGAAGAAAAAAATAGTAAAAGGATTAATCGGTTTTTTAAAAAGACAGTGGCCGAAGCTGGTCGGAAAAGCAATTCCAGCTGTTGGCGACGCTTTTCCTTTTTGGACATGGACGGTTTATTCCGAATTGACCAATCAGTAATTAACAAAAAACAATGCTAAAATTTAAAAAAATCAAATTTTTAATTTTATTTTTGCTCCTTTTTCTTTTTTTAATAGGAGCAACTTTTATTTTTGCCCAAAAACCTTTAGAAATTAATTATCCAGGAATTTCAGGAGTAACTACTCCGACAACCACCAAAACTGCTCTGCCGGATTATATTAAATATATTTTCCAATTTTCTCTGTTTTTAGGAGCCTTAATCGCTTTTGGTTCTTTTATTTATGGCGGTGTCCGTTATTTAAGTTCAAGCGGTTCTCCTTCTGTCCAAAAAGATGGCCAATCCCAAATAACGGCAGGTATTTTTGGTTTGATCATTTTAGTTTCTGCTTATTTGCTTTTAAATACTATTAATCCTCAATTAGTTAGTTTAGATGTTTCTCTTTTTGAAAAAGCACCGAGAGTTTTAACTAGGGGAGTTATGCCAACACTTGACCCAGCTACTTTAGTAGAAATTCCCTTAGGAGGAGTGATTGAAAATCTTTGGGGGACAAAAGATGAACCCAAAAAAGCTGATTGTTATAATTTTGATTTAGAGGGAATTAATCCTAGCGGCGATGCTACTGTTTTTTTAACTGATCATAATAGACTGGATTGTATTGAAAAACTTTCTAAAGCAGTTGAAATCAAAGCAGAAAATCTTAAAAAACCAATAGAAGAGCTGCAAAAATTATATGACTGTCAGAACTGCTGCCGTGATTGTTGTAAAAACGTCTGCGATTGGGTTAACTGTGGAGATGTATGCGATTATTATTGGGATGATGAAGAAGAAGATTGGCAGTGGGAAAATTGTGAAGAAAAATATAGTTTTTGTGAAGAAACTAAAAATGAAGATTATTTTTGGGCTCACTGTGGAGAATACCAATGTTGCGAAGGAGAAGGAATGGTTCGTCAATATCTTTACCAAAAATGCCCTTATAATTGCTGCGAATTTTTTCAGAGATGTCAATGTAAAAATTGTGAAGGTTGTATTTGTATAAAAGAAGACGAAAATGGGGAACCGGTTTGTTGTAATTTTGAAAACGACCCAGACAAACCTTACGAAGACTTGCTGGTTAGAAGCTTAATCGATAAAAATTTATTAAGCGATGAAGAAAAAGAAAATGATCCTTACGAAGATTTAATTGATATTAAAACAGCTTTAAAAGAATTGAGAATAAAGATTGGACTTTTTCCACTAACCGAAGAAGTGAGAAAACCAGAAAATCTTGATATTTTATTGGCAGATGAAGACACTAAAGATTTAATCAAAGAAATACTAATTGGAAACCCGCCAGAAGAAGAAAAATTAAAAGAGTTTTTAAAAAATAAATGGGTAATGAAGTATTTAGTTGAAAATGATTGGCTATCTGTTAATAGAAATTTAGCGAAGATTATGCTTCAGAACCTTGATCTTCTTAAAAATGAAATAGCTATCAACGAAATTGCCTGGATGGGAACGGAAACAAACAGTACCGACGAATGGATTGAATTATATAATAACACTAGAGGAACCATAGATCTTAACGGCTGGAAATTAACAGTAAATGGTAATTTTGAAACTGAACTTTCAGGAACAATTTCATCTCAAGGATTTTATCTCTTAGAGAATCTTGACGGAAATTTGTCTGACAACGGTGAAACATTAGAACTTTATGATGAGTTTGGCAATTTAGAAGAAGTTGTTGATTGTTCTTTCGACTGGTTTGCCGGAGATAATGAGAACAAAGTTCCGATGGAAAGAATCGATCCTAAATATGAAAACGGTTCTATAGAAGATAACTGGACCACCTCTCTTTTTTCTGAAGGCACCCCTAATGCACCTAATACTTTAGGAGTTGTTATTGATTCTTATTCCTCTTTCAATTCTTTGGTATCGGAAATGAGAAACAAATTGCGACAAGAAGAAAATTTAAGAGAAAAATTGATTTTAGTTTTGAGGCAAGACGAAAATTTAGAAAAGATGCTTAAAACTAAAAATGCTTTATCAAATATTTTAATGGGAGATGAACAGCATCTTAAAGCCTTATTAATGCAAAAAGAGATATTAGGACTTTTATTAGAAAATAAAGAAAATCTGAATTCTCTTTTAGAAGATAACAATGCTGAAGATTTAATTCAAGATATTTTAGTCAAAACTGGGGATTGGAAAAAAGATGAAGAATGGGAACAAGAGTGGCAAGACCTTATGGATAATTTAAATGAAGTACAAACTAATTTAAAGCTGATTAAAGATTTTCAAAGGGATTTAGAATGGGTTTTATCGACTCAAAATTTAATGAGAGGATGTGAAGAAGATCCGATTAGTGTTGACCAGTTAAGAGTCCCGGAAGAACTTATTTCTAATAAAATTGAAAAAATACCGGAGTGGGAAGGGATTGAAGCAGAAGTTCCTTGGATTGAAGGAATTGATCCTGCAACTTTTTATTGCCACAAACTTTTATGGTAAATTTCAAAAAAACAATTTCAATTATTTTAATTCTTTCTGTTTTTCTTTCTTTATCTATTGGTTTTTTATATAATAAAAATAGTGCCTTAGCTGAAGACGATGAAGATTTTTGCGCAGAATTTTCTTGTCCTGCTGAATGTTCTGAAGGACCAGTTTATAATGAAAATACTGACAGTTGTTCTTGTATCAACTGCGAAATCTCCTGTGAAGCGGGAAGTGAAACTTTTGTTAATAAATCTATCGTTCCTCTAAACGAAGCTGAGTCTTGGACCTGCGGAACAGAAATTCCAGTGGGAGAAATAATGGATAGAACGGCCTTCTTAGCCGAAAGAATGTTACTTGAGTTTGGTGGTATAATCAAATCAGGAGAAGAAATGGCAAATAAAACCGATGAGCTTCTGACCGACTATAAAGACTGGAGCTGTGATGATTGGTGCCAAACCGGATGTTATAAATATTATTATATCAGCGAAGGAGAACTTCAATCAGGAGAAGATAATAGATGCCCTCTTGAGGCACAATCCGTCCCTAAGGGAATTTATACAGGAGATGAATGTAAAGAAAATTACACTCAATGTAAAAGTTGTGAGGATTGCGGAGAAAGGTGTTGCTGGCAAGAAGAATATTGTCCAGACCCAGAATTCCCCAAAATAACTATTAGTTGCAAGTATTGTAAAAAAGAAAGTTTTTGCCAGGAAAAATGTGTTCCTTATCCATGTCAAGGGTGCTGTAGACAATATTTTGGGACAATTATTAATAATTATACTGATATAGAAAGTCTTCAGAAAGCCCTGAAAGATGAAATTAACGAAACGAACTCGCCTGAAAAATTCACAAAAACATATATTTTAGAACAGCTTGATTTTTCCAGATGCGAACTGGCCCAGTGCTGGATTCCGGCCGAAGATTATTATGATGTTTTAGAGGGAAAAAAGACTGGGAAGCACCTTCTAACCTGTAAAGGAGTTTCTGAAATAGGCCTTCTTGACGACGACCAAATATCTGCAATAACAACTCAAATAATTACCGACTGGGAAGAATTATTAGAAGCGTGGGGAGAAATGGAAGAAGCTTCTTGGTGGCAAAAACCAATATTTTTTTTCAAACTTTTAGGAAAAACTATCTGGTTGGGAGGAAAAATATTATGGATAATGATAGAAGAATGGTTTAACAGCGGTCAGGAAGAAGGATGTTACCCAACTAATTATTATTGCTGTGAATTATGAAAAATTATAAAAAAATACTTTTGCTATTGATTTTTATTTCCTTTTTAATAGGTAGTTTTTGTTTTGCTCAAGGAAGAAAATTAGAAACTGGTTATCCAACTATCTATGGAGTAGAAACGCCTACTACGGTTAAAACCGCTCTGCCAGAATATCTGGAATATGTTTTTACTCTAATTGTAATCATCTCCGGAATTATAGCTTTTGGCTCTTTAGTTTATGGTGGATTTTGTTATCTAACTTCAGCCGGAGATCCATCTAAAATGGGAGATGCTAAGGGTCAAATAATGGCCGGATTTTTAGGTATAATTATTGTTCTCTCTTCTTATTTAATTTTAAATACTATTAATCCCCGGCTGATTATTCCAGAAGAAATGACTATGGCTTCTGCTGCCGGAGGAATCAAAATTTATGCTAATTCCTCTGATTGCGGAGAAACTTTTATTAATGAAAACGAAGATATAAAATCAAAATTAATAAGCTCAAGTTATCCTGAATTAAAAATAGAAGACGAAGATTCTAGAGAAGTTATCTTAGATTGGGGAGCAGAAGGACAAAATAAAATCAGTTCTATAAAATTTTTATCCGAACCCCAAGACTTAACCGTTGAATTTTACACTGGAAATGACTTTATAGGTCTAATAACAATCTATGATGAAAATAATTATCAAAAAGGAGAATGTCAAATATATACTCAAGGCCAACCCAAGTCTATCAAATTGATCTCTCATCCCCCCGGAGTTTATCTTTATGCTAATAACGATTGCACAGGCAAAAATTACGGTGAAGATTACGTAGTTTATCAGGCAAGTTCAGCTACTTTACTTGAGGACTTTAACGACAAAACTCAATCTATAAAATTTGTTTACAGTAAAGATAAAGACGGAAATCTTGTAGATAGATATGCGACAGTTTTACATGAAAAAGAAAACTATATGGGAAAAGCAACTTTGTTTGATTTTGATCCAATCGTTAATAATTGTAAAAATTTGTCTGAGACAGAGGTGGGTGAAAATTTAGCTAATAAAGTTTCTTCAATTACGGTTTACTTAAAACCAAAAATAAAAGATGGTACAGAAAATATTATCGGGGAAGGGGTAACATTTTGGGGAGATAAAAATTATACAAAAGACAAAGATGATATTGAATATCCGGATGGTTATTATTGTTGCCCTACCGGTTGGAAAGTACCAGACTTAGATATTATAAGTTACGATGACAAAATTACTTCAATGGAAATGGACGGTCACTATATAGCACTTCTTTTTGAAGATTCCGATTACGAAGGAGATTGTGAGGTATTTATGAACAGCTGTCCTGATTTTAGAAGCAACAGAATAGGCCAGTGTGGTTGGCTTGGAAGAGGAGATTGTTTGAGTTCTTTTATTATTAAAGCTAGAAAATAATTACTATTATTTAGGTCTTATCAATACTTTTCTTTCTACTCCCTGGCCGATGCTTTCAGTAACTACATCTTGACGGTCGGCCAATTCTAAGTGAATAATTCTTCTTTCATAAGCTGGCATTGAATCCAGGCTTTTTTCTTTCTTAGTAAAAGACACTTCATCGGCAATAGACCGGGCTAGTTCTTTTAAATACTCAATTTTTTTCTTCTTATAACCAGCTATATCGAGATCAATAAAAAAAACCTCACTAATATCGTTAAGTTTTTTTCTTAAAATTGTTTTTAAAAGATGTTGAATTTCAATTAAGGTCTGACCTCTTTCCCCAATTAGAATTTGGGGCTCATCAGTTTTAAGATTGATAGGAATAGTTTGGTTATCCAGAGATAAAAATTCAATTTCAACATTAAGAATTGTTTTTTTAAAAAATTCCTCAGTGATTTTTTTTATTTTTTCAATATTTTGCTGGTCCATATACTAAGTTTTCATTTGTGGAAGCGAAGGTAAAGAAGAAGATTCACTCTTTTCTTTATTTGGTTTTTTAAAAATAAGATATTGCTGTCCTATGGAAAATAAGGCTGTAATTATCCAATAAAGGCCAATTGCTGCTGGCAATCTCCAAAGAATAAAAACAGTAAAAATTGGAAAAAAATAAAGCATTTGTTTTTGTAACATTCCGGAAAATTGACCCATTTGTCCGTTTTTTTGCTGACTCTTTGGAGTTTTAGGAGTTATCATTTTGGTTTGAAAGAATTGAGTGATTCCAGCTAAAATTGCTATCAATAAACTAGCTTCTCCTAAATTAATCATTCCTAAAAAAGTAGAGTTAATAACTCCTGGGTGGGGAACAAAGCTATAAAGCATATTCATTGCCTCAGGTCGAAGTCCTTTCCAAAAAACCTGGTAAAGAGCAATTAAAATTGGCAATTGGACCAAAAGAGGTAAGCATCCGCCAAGAGGATTGAATTTCTCTTTTTGATAGAGTCCCATCATTTCTTTGGCTTGTCTTTCTTTATCGTCCTTATATTTATTCTGAATTTCTTGGATTTTTGGTTGGAGTTCGCTTAAGGTTTTCTGCGAATTTATAGATTGAACCATTAAAGGATAAAGGGCTAACCTGATAAGAACTGTTAAAACAATCACCGCTAACCCAAAATCATGACCAGGGAAATATTCATATAAAAGTACCAAAGCATTAAGAAAGGGCTGATATAAAATTGTATTAAAAACATTAATTAAAGCTGTCATAATATTAAGGTAAATCAATTCCTCCTTGATTAAATGGATGACATTTTAGTATTCTCCAAATTCCTTTTTGTAATCCCTTAAATACCCCATATTTTTCAATAGTCAGATAAGTATATTCTGAACAACTCGGATAAAAACGACAATTCTGACCGAAGCTTGGTGAAATATAATTTTGGTAGAATCGAATTATTTTAAAAATAATATTTTTAACCATTTGAGTTGAAGTCTTGGGCGAATAGCTTCGCTTTTAAAAAAAGAGAGTCTAATGTTTTATTTATTTCTTGAAAATTCTTTTTCTCCAATCCTGGACAGGCAATAATCAAAACATCTTTCCCTTTTTTATTTTTTTTAATTTCTTTAATAATTATTGCTCTTAATTGTCTTTTTATTTTATTACGGATAAAGGCTTTTTTAGAAACCTTCTGTGAAACTATAAACCCAAATCTATCCTGGTTTAATTCGTTTTCGTTAATCTTTAAAATTAAAAAATCCTTCTTAAAACTTTTTCCTTCAGCTAAAACTTTTTTGATTTCTTTTCCCTTCTTAAGTCGGTTATCTTTAGGCAACATTATATTATACGGTTAGTTGCCATCTTCCTTTTTTTCTTCTTTTAGCCAAAACTCTTCGTCCCCCTTTTGTTTTTTTTCTTGCCTCAAAACCATGGGTACGTTTTCTTTTCTTTTTTTTGGGTTGGTAAGTAATAGACATATTTTTATATTACAAAAAATATTAATTTAGGTCAATCATTCTTTCTTTCTCTATTATTCACAGAATTTCCACTGTCTATCCACAAAATATTAATAAAAATACATTTTTACTTTGATTTTTTATTTATTTGATATATAGTATAATATTGTTAAAGTCTTATAAGCTAAAAAAATATGACAAAAGAAGAGCTTTGGCGAGCAGTTTTAGCCCAAATTCAACTTAATATCTCTCAGGCTAATTTTATTACTTGGTTTAAAAATACCGGGATTACTTTTCAAGAAGGAAATCAAGTAATAGTTTCTGTCCCAAATTCTTTTGCTAAGGAATGGCTTGAAAATAAATATGGTAAAACTATACTAAAAACTCTTCATAATTTAAACCAAGAAATTAAAGAAATTAAATATATTGTAGGAAAAACCGAGCTAAAAGTTCTTAAAAAAACCTCCTCAACTTCTCTCCCAGAAATCGGACAGCTTGAGTTTCAGGAATTTAAAATTAATAAAGAAACAAATCTTAACCCCAAGTATATTTTCGAAAATTTTATTGTTGGTCCTTTTAATGAATTAGCCCACGCCGCTACTTGGGCAATCTCAAAAAATCCTGGTTTTATTTATAATCCTCTTTTTGTCTATGGTGGGGTAGGACTTGGTAAAACTCATCTTTTAGAAGCAGCTGGTAATGAAATTATAAAAAACTTTCCTCAAAAGAAAGTTAAATATATTTCATCAGAAATCTTTACCGCGGGAGTAGTTTCTTCAATTAGAAATCATGAAGTTGAAAAATTTAAATCAAAATACCGAGCTGTTGATGTTTTAATATTAGACGATGTCCAGTTTTTAGCTGGTAAAGAAAAAACTCAAGAAGAATTTTTTCATACTTTTAATGATCTTTATGAAAAAAATAAACAAATAATCATTTCTTCGGACCGTCCACCAAAGGCAATTTTAGCCTTAGCTGAAAGGCTGCGCTCTCGTTTTGAAGGAGGAATGATGGCTGATATTAGCTACCCTGATTATGA
>Ga0268279_1001872_pt1 | contig 10989 bp, 12 predicted proteins | sample saktaG_6_FD_190142 | JGI IMG/M metagenome (GOLD analysis project Ga0268279, IMG submission 190142) | Saline water microbial communities from Sakinaw Lake, British Columbia, Canada - sak_2010_1_5_80m | ecosystem: Environmental > Aquatic > Non-marine Saline and Alkaline > Saline ...
TTATTTGTATATGTTAAATTTTTGTTTAGTATCTACTGATATAATTTTATATTTTAGAAATAAAAGGATAAATAATTAATTTAATTATAATTTTGACTTCAATAAAATTTTTTAAGTTAAAATAAAAATTTAGACAATAAATTAGATAGAAAGGGGCAATAACTATGCCTTACGGTCATACCGGAAACATCTTACATATAGATCTAAGTTCAAAAAAACACTGGATAGAACATCCTCTCGAGAACTTTTACCGTACTTATTGTGGAGGTAGAGTTTTAGTCCTTTACTATATGTTAAAAGAAATGAAACCTAAAACTGACCCCCTATCTCCCGATAATCTTCTCATCTTTGCTCCCAGTGTAATTACCAGTACCCCGGCTCCGGCTATGCCCCGCTACACCGTCTGTGCCAAATCTCCTCTCACCGGAGCCCAGGGTGAAGCCGAAGCCGGAGGTTGGTGGGGACCGGAACTAAAGAAAGCCGGCTTTGACGCTATTATTATCAAAGACAGTTCTCCCATCCCTGTATATCTTTTGATTAATGATGGAAAAATAGAGATTAAAAATGCTACCCATCTCTGGGATAAAGATACCGGAGAAACCCAGAAGATAATCAGAGGAGAATTAGCCGATGATAAAATCAGAATTGCCCAGATTGGCCCGGCCGGAGAAAACCTGGTCCGCTTTGCCAATATTGTAAATGAATTAAACACTTTAATGGCAGAAATGGTCTGGGGGCAGTGATGGGTTCCAAGAAACTAAAAGCTATTGCCGTAAGAGGAACTAAACCGATAGAACTTTACAACAAAGAAAGAGTAAGTCAAGTAACCAAAGAGATTACTAAAAAAGTTATGGATAATCCCCTAAGCCGAGATCTTCGGGAATTAGGAACTCCAGGGGTAATTCGCCCCTCCTACGAAGCAGGATGTCTTCCCTCTTACAACCTATATCTCCTACTGATATAGGAGAAAAGAAGGTAGCTCTCTTTAAGTTATTGGATATCTACTGGACCGTCTTTGATATCTTGGGGGTCTGTGATTTTGGTTATGCCCCCGCAGTGTAGGCACAATGGAGACTTTTAGAGATTATCCGTGCCACCACCGGCTGGAGAACTACCTGGTTTGAATTGATGAAATTAGGAGAGCGTTCTATTAATATGGCCCGCATCTTTAACTACCGAGAAGGATTTACTTCTCAGGATGATACCCTACCCGAAGTCTTTTATCATAACTTTAAAGGTGGGCCTTTGGACGGTCAAGGTGCAATCAATAAAAAGGATTTTCAAAAAGCCTTAAGATTACGATATCAGATGATGGGCTGGAATCCGGATAGCGGAATCCCTGACCCTGCCAAACTGATTGAATTAGGTTTAGATTGGCTTATTGATGAGGTCAAACGATGAAGATAAATATTAAGCTGGAGGGGTATCTAAAGTACAAATATCCTTCCAGCACCATAGAACTAAACTATTCTAAACCAATAACTATCTATCCGTCAAGTTTTAGAAGATGCCAAGATTTCTTCAGCAGATGTATTTTTTATCAAAACGGGAGATAAAATTGTAAAAGAAGATTATCTTTTAACTAAAACTAATGAGGTTAAGCTATTTCCGATTATCGGCGGAGGATAGGGGAAATTAGAAATTTAATAGATTACGGAGTGCTTTTGCCGAAAAGAAGCAGTAGGGGAATTCTCTAAAAGTATAGACTTTAGATTGTTTTATCTTTTCTTCTTCTTTTTCTATTTTTTTATTCAGCTCATATTTTATAGGACTTACTTTTTCTCCCATAAAATTATTTATAGTTTTGATCTCCTCAGAAATATTTCGTTTTTCTGCCGATGTGAGAACTCCTCTAAATTTTTTAATTAATGCATCCTTTTTAGATATCATCTTTTGAATCCGAATTTTTATAAAACATCTGAAAAAAACTATAAAAAAAGTTAGTGTAAACTTTAATGGGGTAGTTAGAAGAAAAAATGTAAAAAGATTCTATTGACACAATATACTTATTATGATATATATATATCATAATAAGTTAATAATAAAATAATTAAACATGAAATATTATTTGCTCTAAGAATCCGAATTTATATTACCATGTTACTCGAGAGGGGTTTTAAATGATAGAGAAAAAAATGTTGTTTGCACCGGGTCCTGTTATGACTGCAAAAAGAGTTAAGATGGCGGCCCTTGCACCGGATATCTGCCACAGAAGGCCTGTTTTTGAAAAGCTGTACAGCGATATAAGGAATAATTTACTCAGGCTCTTTAATGGAGAAAAAGATGAATATACTACTGTTGTGGTAAGTGGCTCGGGCACATCAGCGAATGAAACCGTTCTATCTTCTGTAATGGATAACAACAAAAAAGTTTTATTAATCTCAAATGGAGAATTTGGGAATAGATTAAAAGATATCATTAACTGTTACGGAATAGGTTTAAACTTAGTAGAATATAAGTGGGCTGAATATCCTGATTTGACAGAGATAGAGAATGAACTCAAAAATGATAAAGATATTAGCTTAATATCAATGGTTTATCATGAAACAAGCACTGGAATGATAAATCCTGTTCATGAAGTTGGTGAACTGGCACGACACTATAACAAAATGTATCATGTCGATGCTATTAGTGCAATCGGTGGAGAAGACGTGAATGTAAAGAGAGATAATATAGATTTTTGTACGGGAGTGCCTAATAAAGCTGTTGGAGGACAGCCAGGCGTATCTTTTATTTGTGTTAGAAGAACAAATATTAGTCGTATAATAAATATACCAAGGCGTAATATTTATCTTAATTTACAACATCATATTAAAGAAGCTGAAGAACATAATCAAACACCAAACACACCTTCCGTAACTATGTTTTTAACATTAAACGAAGCACTGAAAGTTCTTTTTGAAGAGGGTATTCAAAAAAGAATTAGAAGATATCGGGAGGATGCTGTAATTATAAGAAATGGTCTCCGGGAATTAAATCTGGAGTTATTATTAAAGAACGAGAATTTAATGTCTAATACTGTCACCTCGGCATTTTTACCTGCAGAAGTTGATATCAAGGATTTTGTTAGTGAAATGGATAATGAGGGATACGTGTTATATCTGGGGAAAGGATCCCTTTTGAATAAGAATATGTTTCAAGTGGCAAATATGGGAGAGATTTTTCCTGAGGACTGTAAGGAATTTATTAGAGTCTTAGAAATAGTTTTAAGAAAAGGCATAAAGACTGAAGTTTATTCTTTACGTAATAAATGAATATGGGCGAGCAATTCGATGTTATTTATTTTCTATAAAGAATAATAAGATTTCAGAAAACTTAAAAATTTATACAAGGTTGAAAAACTCACATACAATTCCATAAACCCTTATCTTGTAAGGTTTTTAAGGGTGAAGCTAAAGAATAAAATAGAAGTATTCTAAAACCTCACAAGACAAGGATTTTAGAGTTTTCTGAAAGTCACCCATTATAAAGAGGGAGGAGGTGATTTTAACTTTAATAACTCAATACAAGAATTACTTGCTGAAATCGTTCTTTAATAATTAAAAATATTTATCTAAGGAGAAAGAAAATGAAAAAGATAATTATTATCACACTTTTAATGGTTATTGTTATAGTTGGTTCCGTATCAGCTGCACCCATCAGATGGAGGCTTCAATCCTATGCCGGCCCTGCCCTGAATGCCCAAGTCTGTAAAAACGCAATAGATGAGTTTAATATTGTGGCAAACGGAGAAATGGTCATTGATGTATATTCAGCTGACCAATTAGTGCCTCATGGCGAGCTATTCCATGCATTACAGGATGGAACAGTCGACATGGCTGTTAGTGATGACTACTCAATAGGATCTCCTGCAGACGTAGCCATGTTTACTGCTTATTTTCCGATTCCGTCACGTATTGGGCTAGATGTTGACGTACTGTGGAACCACTATGGTCTGAATGAAATCTGGGAGGAATCCTATGGCGAGGTAGAAGGAGTTACCTGGTTAGCTCAAGGGAGTTGGGATCCATGTTATATTGCTAGTACTAAACCAATAGAGCACGTCGAAGACCTTAAAGGGTTAAGAATTTTTGCTTCCCTATTTAGTGGTAAATTTTTAAAAGAACAATTTGGTGTTGTTCCTACGGTTATGCCTGTAGAGGATGTTGAAATGGCTCTTCAAACAGGTATGCTAGATGGGGTTAGTTGGTCAGGTATCACCGAGCTTTATGAAATAGGATGGGCTGATAGTTGTGATTATCTTCTGACTAATCCTATATCCGGAGCTTGGTCAGGTGGTTGGTTTGTTAACACCAAGTCATGGGAAGCAATACCCTCTCATTTACAAACACTGTTGCGGTTAGCAATAGCAAAATCAAATTATTACAGACTACATTGGTATTGGGATGGTGAAGCTAGGCAAAAGGCCCATGGAGGTAAATTTAAGTTTACCACGATACCTGTCGATGAGTGGACAACGGTTGAAGACCAAAGGGAAAAGTATTGGGATAAATATGCTAATGAGAGTCCCAGAGCTGCTATGGTTATGCAGGCATTTAGAGATTATACCAAGACCATGAAAGCTGCCGGTCCTCCCTACTACTCATCTAAATGATATCAGTTATAGTATACATTAATATTTTGGTATGATATAAAAGTAGATTTCCCTTCCATATTTTTTTATTACTGGAGGAAAGATTAATATGGAAGGGAATTTTTATAAAAAATTTTTATATGAGAAGGAAATAAAATTGAAATGAATAAAGCACTAAAAATATATGTGCGGCATGTTGATGCGATGAGTCTGAGAATAGGTAATGTGGCGAAGTTTTTGATTCTTGCCATGATAGGTGTGCTGGCCTTTGAGGCTATTTCTAGAAATTTTTTTAACAGCTCACATATATGGTCATTAGAAATAACTGAATATATTAATGTAACCTATTACTTGTTAGGTGGTGCATATACCTTGCTAATCGGAGGGCATGTTAGAATGGATGTTTTCTATACAAATTGGTCGGCGAAGAAAAAAGCCATTTTCGATATCATTACCTTTGTTTTTGCTCTTATATTCCTAGTGATGCTTATATACGGGGGGAGTAAGAGTGTTATCTATTCACTCAAATATAATCAAGTAGCTTATTCTGCATGGGCACCCCCAGTAGCTCCCATTAAAATCATTAGTGTAATAGGAATCGTCCTTATGCTCTTGCAAAATATAGCAGAATTTATTAAGGACCTGGCGATAGCTAGAGGTAAAGATACATCATGGATAAGGGAGTTAGGGGACAGATCATGAATTATGAATTTATCGCTATTTTCATGTTCTTGACAGTGCTTGTTGTTCTTATCACCGGGCGGCATATATATGCTGTTATCGGTGGCGTAGCTTCTATTTTTACGTTACTCCTTTGGGGTAGAGGCGGCTTAGCTATGCCATTCCATGCAAGCTTTACCCTGCTGAATTGGTATCCCCTCGTAACACTACCAATTTTTATATATATCGGGTATTTGTTTTCCGCATCAAAAATATCTGATGATTTGTACGGGATGATACATGTTTTCATGGGTCCATTAAAAGGTGGGTTAGCCATTGGAACAATTATCCTGATGGCCATAATAGCAGCTATAAACGGTTTAAGTGTGGCTGGTATGACTGTTGGAACTAGCATTGCTTTACCGGAAATGCTTAAAAGAAAATACGATAAGAAGATGGTAACTGGTGTAATTCAGGCTGGTAGTTCATTGGGTATTTTGATACCCCCGAGTGTTGTTTTGGTTCTCTATGGCATGATAGCCAGAGTACCGGTGGGTCAATTGTGGATAGCTGGTATTTTTCCTGGTCTCCTGATGTCGGTCTTATTTATTCTTTATATTATTATTCGATGTAAAATCCAACCAGAGATGGGACCAGCATTACCCAGGGAAGAGTGGAATATTCCTTGGAAAGAGAAGCTTATATTGCTCCGGGCTAGTTTACTCCCTTTATTTATTATTTTTATGATGTCAGGACTATTTTTTATGGGGGTAACTAGTCTAGTAGAAAGTTCAGCGGTCGGTGCGTTAGCTACGACTATTGCTACAGCTATTAAAGGACGTTTAAGCTGGGAGAGAATGGATAAAGTACTCCGTAAAACGTTGAGTGTTAGTTGTATGTTTATGTGGGTTGTTCTCTCATCAATGGCCTTTGCCGCTATCTATGACGGGCTTGGTGCTGTACATGCCGTTGAATCAATATTTTTAAAATATGGATTTGGACCATGGGGAACCATAATTATCATGCAGATTTCTTTTATCTTGATGGGCACATTTCTAGATGATACAGCTATGCTAATCATTGTTGCTCCTCTCTATATCCCATTGGTGAGCAAGCTAGGATTTAATCTGGTTTGGTATGGTGTACTCTATACAATAACCTGTCAGATAGCTTATCTGACACCTCCTTTTGGATATAATCTATTTCTTATGAGAGCAATGGCTCCTAAAGAGATAACCCTGAGAGACATATACTATTCAATCGTTCCTTTTGTGTTAATTATGGTTGTGTCGCTAGTTATTTTAATGCTTTATCCCCAAATAGCTCTATTTCTACCTAACTTATATTATTAAAGTATTTAATAAAAAAATAATCATTTTCTCTCTTTGAGAATATTAGGGTAATATCATCGATTAACAAGGAATAATAAAAGATAAGAGAATTTGTATATATGAACATAACCCTTAAAACCTAAATATTTTTAAAAAAAAGGAGGGAGGATTGCTTAAATGTTTAGAATATTGATTAATAAAATATACTAAATATTTGTAATCTGTAAGTAAATTTGATGAAAGACTATATTCTTTCTATTGACCAAGGCACAACTGCAACTAAAGTGGTTTTGTATACAGTTAATGGTCATTTAACAGCTTTGAGTATGAATAGTATAAAGCAAATTTATCCTAAAAGTGGATGGGTAGAACACGATCCTTATGATATTCTCTCTTCAATTAAAAAAGGCATTGAGGATGTAATTGCAAAGGCGAATATTTTAAATAAAGAAATAATTTCCATAGCAATCGCTAATCAGGGTGAAACTATCATACCTTTTGATAGGTATACGGGTGAGCCATTATACAATGCCATAGTATGGCAGGACAGGAGAACTAATTCATTCTGCAATCAGTTGAAAAATAGTATAGATGAAAAGATTATAACAGAAAAAACAGGATTATTTTTAGATCCATATTTTTCAGCACCGAAATTTACCTGGCTTATCAATAATGTTGAGAAAGTAAAAAAAGCTGTAAACAAAGGAAGCGCTGTATTGGCAACGTCTGATGTATGGATATTATACATGCTTACAGGTGGCAAATCGATCAGGACTGATGTTACAACTGCCTCTCGGACGATGCTCTATAATATAAATTACTTGAAATGGGATGATGAACTTTTAGAATTATTTAATATTCCAAAATATACAATGCCGGAGGTCGTTCATTCTGCTTATAATTTTGGATTAAGCGATCCTGCTATGTGTAAAGGTGTCTCCGCGCATATATATGCTTCTTTAGTAGACCAACAAGCCTCTCTTTTCGGGCATACCTGTTTTTACAAAGGAGAAACAAAAATTACCTATGGAACTGGAGGCTTTCTATTGCTTAATATAGGTAACAAAAGAGTTAAATTAAATGATAAAATCGCAACCACTATTACTGCTCAATATAATAATGATATTAATTATGCGTTAGATGGTGGCGTGTATTGTGTAGGTTCTTGTATAAATTGGCTTATTAATGAACTAAAAATAGTTTCTAATCCTAGACAAATTGATGGTATAGCATTTAATCTTAAGGATAATTGCGGAACTTATTTTATTCCATCATTTGCCGGCCTTTCTGTTCCCTACTGGAAATCCGATACTAAAGGAGCTTTCTTTGGATTATCATTTAAAACAACTGGAGAAGATATTATCAGAGCAGTTCTTGAAGGGATTGCCCATAGATTTTTTGAGATTATTGAAATAGTAAGAAAAAATGGTTTTAGAGAGATTTCATCTATTTCTGTTGATGGACGTGTAAGCAAAAATGATTTTTTAATACAGTATCAAGCTGATTTATTTGGCATACAAATAAAAAGACCAGCGGTTAAAGAAATAACTTCTCTTGGTGGTTTTTATCTTGCAGGCTTTAAGAGTGGATTGTGGGAAGACATTAATTCTTTAAGAAATAGAACAGAAACTGAAACAATTTTTTATCCAGAAAAGGATAATTCAAAAAAGATTAATAATTTTGAGATTTGGAAAAGGGCAGTTAGGTCAGTATTGAATTGGCATGATGATTTAAATATTTTAAAAGAGTAATTTTATGTTAGCTAAAAAGCTATTTTTGCATTGCCTTGCTGTAGTAATACCGCCGAAGATAATTTACATATATATTTAAAAGATATTTGTTAAACATAACCAGCATAATCATTTGGAATTTATAGAAGAAAAGGTGTAGCAGTGTACCAATCAGTCACTTTTTTTACTTTTATTTTTTTGTGCCAGCCTTGCTTCTCCTCTACCTACTAAAGTGTTGTGGTGTTTATAGATATCAGATCTATACTCCACTATTTCGTATTCAATGACTTTTCCATCTATAAGGCAAGTTACTCTTTTATTGAGCAATAATGGCGTGCCAGGTTTTATTTCCAACAAATTTGCGCTTCTCGTATCCGCTTTGACTGCCTCAAGGGTTTCCTGAGCTTCATGCAGTTGCAGCCCGTAAGAATTTTCTAAGATTTGATATAAAGATTTATCAGTAAAATCGATTAATTCTATATTAGATACATATCGGCAAGGCAAATAGCATTTAATTAGCGCAACAGGTGTTTTGTTAGCGTATCTGAGTCTTTCCAAATATACTGCTTTTTCTTTTTCTTGAAGTTCCAAATATTCCTTAACTATTTTATTTGGTATAATTATCTTAAGATTCAACACCTTTGTTTTGACTTTGTAATATCGCATTAGAATCTCTTCTCCAACACTATACAAAGGCCCCATCCTATGGTTAAGTTTCGGTGTTGCCACAAAGGTTCCTTTCCCCTGGATTTTTACGACCAAATTTTCTGTTGCTAATCTATCGACTGCTGCTCTTGCTGTTAACCTTGAAACTTTATAAATATCAATCAATTCTCTTTCAGATGGGAGAATATCGCCTGATTTATAATGTCCCGAAAGTATCTTATTTTTTAAATCACTTTCAATTTTGTAATACAAAGGCATTTTTGGATCCATTTTTTTTCCTCTATATTAATGATATCATAATATCTGTATAATTAAAAGTTTTTAGAAATTCCTTCTTATGGTAAATTAATTGAATTGGGGCTTGGTTGGCTTATTAATAAAGTCAGGGAGAAGGGTGATTAGGAGGTGATGACTTATTAATCAATTTATATTTCAATAGGTTCTGCAATGTTTTTGCCGAGAAGAAACAGTAAGGGAACTCTCTAAAGGTATAAACTTTAGATTGTTTTATCTTTTCTTCCTCGTCTTTTATTTTTTTATCCAGCTCATACTTTAAGGGAATTATTTTTTCTACCATAAAATTATTTATTGCCTTTATTTCTTCGGAAATTTTATGTTTTTCCACAGGCGAGAGAACCTCTTTAATTTTTTTGATTAATTCAGTTTTTTTCTCAGACAGCTCCTCAATTTGATTTTTTTCTTTTTTGGTTAAAGGTAATTCATTAATGTATCTCTGCGGATTAAATTCCAAATCTCTTATCTCTTTCTTTAGGGTAGATATTTTAGAATCAGACGTGCCGGGGGAGGATTTAAAATTGAGATACAAAGTGCAGGAGACAACTAAAAAGTGAGGAGGCTAAACTTCCCCTTTTAGAATAAAAAATTTTCTTATTCTCTTCTAAGAGAGAACTAATCTTATCCGCCGAGAGAGAGAGGAAAATTTGTTTATTTTTTTGAGGAACTTTAAAAGACAATCTTTCCATTTACAAAAGTGCCTCTATATCCTTAATGCCGACTTCTTCCCTGGAGATAAAAGGTTCGGCAAACTCTGTGCCAATAAGGTTCCCCCAGTAACGGTTAGAATTTAAAACCCATTCGAATAGCTGATGCCCTTCAGGTGAAGGCCCAAATTGGGATTCATAGCTCTTGATAGTTTCTACCTTCATTTCCATCACTTTGCTTATATCCATAATAAAAGAAGGTTTGAGATTTAACTTTAAATGAGAAGCGACATAATAATATATTTTCTTTACATAAAAGGGACTGCCCTGCATTTCTGTTTTGGTGAGTTTTCCGTAGAAACGGGCAGCGTCACAAATCTTTGAGGCTGCAACATGGTCAGGATGGGCATCTATCCAGTAAGGGGCAAAAAGGATATCCGGATGAATTTTTCTAATGACTTCAGCTAATTCCTGGCGGGCCTCTATTTCATCCTGAAGATATCGATTGGGAAAATCAAGAGTAATCCTCTCTTCAATCCCTAATATCCTGCTTGATTTTACACTCTCTTTTTTCCTGGTCTCCGGATCTCCATGAGGAGTAGGCTCTCCGTCAGTTAAATCTACGATAGTAACTTTATGACCTGCTTCGGTAAATTTTAATATAGAACCACCCATTCCCAATTCCACATCGTCGGGATGTGGACCGACAGCTAATATGTTAAGCATTTTTTCACCTCACTATCTATAATTTATAATTTCCCCACTACTGCTCGGGCAATAGAGAAGGCGTGATCATTTATTCTTTTAAGGATATTGATCAGATCCAAATGAACCCCGCTGGTCTTTTGGGAAAGTTCTATTCCCACATTTAATCGGTTAATATGAGTCTTGCGTAGATTTATTTCTAAGGAATCAATGTATTCTTTTTGGTCGATTACTTTTTGAGCCATCCTCCGGTCCTGGAGAGCAAAAGCCCCGATGGCATTTCGAAGATTGTTGTAAACCTCCTGATGCATATTTTTAATCTCTTCTACGCCTTTTTCAGAAAATACCATACTATGGTCTATCTTTTTTTCCACCAAAGGAAT
>Ga0268279_1001874_pt1 | contig 10987 bp, 5 predicted proteins | sample saktaG_6_FD_190142 | JGI IMG/M metagenome (GOLD analysis project Ga0268279, IMG submission 190142) | Saline water microbial communities from Sakinaw Lake, British Columbia, Canada - sak_2010_1_5_80m | ecosystem: Environmental > Aquatic > Non-marine Saline and Alkaline > Saline ...
CAAAACGGTCCAGTAAATCATAGCGTGGCAGCACAGCATGATAAGAACAGAAAAACTTCATCGCTTCATCAAGAGTAATACTATCCGGCAAACCTGAAGTCTGTAATTGTACACCAATCAGGTTATGCAGTTTTCTCGACTGGTAAGCAGGATCAACATCCATAATTCGCAATGAACCGCCATTGGGAACACGTAGTCCCTCCAAACTCTCCAGCGTACTCGTTTTCCCCGCTCCATTAGGCCCTAAAAGACCAAATATTTCACCTCGGTGCACTTCAAAACTGATACCATCCACGGCAACGAAATCACCGTAAACCTTACGAAAATCTATGACTCGAATTACCGTATCATTCATGTAATATTTCTCCTTTATAAAATTGTTTAGGCAATTAACCCTCTTTTCATCTCAATTAAGTATAGGAAAAGTTTCTTTCTAAATATATACTTTACCATTTTTAATAAATTATTTTTCTTTGTAATCTGATGCAAACAATTACCCCTATATTTTATTATTACTCTTTATAGTATAATTCTATGTTAAACGTGAAGACACTGAAATTTTAGGTAAAGTTACACTAAACAATAAGGGTAAAATAAATAGGTGTCCGTCCCTATTAGTTCTTTTTTATAAGTTGGGGTCTATTATTCCTGACTCAAAGGCTTGAGTGGATGTATCTCTTTATACTTATCCGGATTATTTTGAATGAAATCCCAAATATCATCCGGGGTTGCCATGCCTACCTTGACACCAAAATCTTTATCAGCCTCCGCAAAAGCATCAGCCACAACCCATGAGCATATCGGATACTTATTACCGGGAATCAATCGTCTAAAAAAATATATTCCCAAAAAAAACCAGTCTTTTAAGTGGGCGGCAATCATAAGAAAGCCATATTTCTTGCCAACTTGTTTTTCGGCTTCAGTAACAATATCTTTGACTTGTTCTGCTGTAAGGTTGGTAGCGCGATAGACGGCTACACAATCTTTCTTAGGTGGACCATATTGAGACCAAAGTATATGGCGCATTACCTTACTCAGTGCCTCTACTACTATGGCAGTTTTCATATCACCACTTTGAACAACTAAGCCAACGTGATTGACCTTGGTTCGTTTTTCGCCTATAGACCTTGTAATAAAGCGAATTGCTTTACTAATAAAACCACAACCTCGTGTAAGAAAGATATCTCCCGGTTCAAGCAAAATACCCATAAAATCACCTCGATTTTGATGATATTCAATAATATTTTCATTAAGGATTCTCGTGGTTAAGCTTCATAAATTTACATTTCTATGTTTTAGATCTTGGAAAATTGTAAAGATTGACCTCGGCTTCTCTCATGATATGGAAAAGAATACCCTCTCATCATACAAAAATTGCCAGTATCAGTATTCTTTCAAATTAAAAAATTTACCTTTACCATATTTTATCCACTTAGGCCACCTATAAATTACATCATACATATAGAGGTAAAGAAAAATATTATTGTAACTTGATTTACTTAATATTGAGTTTAAGTTTCCAAATTCTTCTAGCTTATATTTTAGTTTAGGAGGCGCTGATTGGGATATTCTGTGTCCAAAAACCACTAACAGCCACAATTCATTTAAACTCTTTAAACGATATCCTTCTCCTTTATTGATTTTAGATTCAATTATATTCAGTAATCCTTCTTCGGTTAAGCCAATAGACCCAACATTTAGGCTTGATTCCCATCTTAAGTGGGAGCTGCCCTCAATTTTATAGATGTCAATCTCATCAACATATTTATTTAATATTTTGTATTTTTCTGGAACCAAAACGGTCTTCTTGCCTTTCTCCATAAACACCTTAGCACAATTAATTAATTCATCGATAAAAGGAACGCTCTCTCTCTGAGAAGGTAAAAATACTTTTCTAAAAAATATTAAAACACAAATACCCATTAATTCTTTATCTAATTTTACTTTTTCATATATTTCTGCTTGAAGTCTTTCCCAATTACTCTCTACTTCTCTTCTCGAATGTCCTAATATATTTGATGATGAATGATATTCAGTAAGTTCAATTCCTATTGTTTTGCCAGAGTAATTAATAATAAAATCTGGTGATTCAACATCTGAATTAATTTTTGCTGGGCTAATCCCGCATAATTCAAAGAACGCCTTTAAATAAAATAATTCTTTTTCCTTTTTCTTATCCATAAACTAACTTTCTCCAATAACCGCTTTTAATTAGTTTTTATTTTTTGGAATAGCAAAAACTGAACTTTTCATGCTTTGGCCTACCATTATTATATTCCCATCAGCAACGCTTTCTGGCCATTCTGGTCCTCTTACATCTTTGAGATTAATAGGAATATCAATTATATCTTGTGAGTTACTATTCCTATATAAAGTAAGCTCATTTAAACTCTCATATTCCTTGAGATCACAAACTAAATACGCTATGGGAAAATATTTAAAAATGTTGAAAAAACCGCATTTGCCAATCAATTTCCCACGTACTGCAGGCATTGCAATATCCCTTATTATAACTGTATTTGCATAGGGGTAAACCCAGTAAAATACATTGATTTCATCAGGAATATTTGCATTTTCATTAAAAATAAAATTACGAATTTGTTCATCCGTTTTCACTTTATCAATATCAGCTTTTGCAGCTAAAAAATGAGCAAGTATGGCTCTCATCAACAAATTTGGTTTAGTTTTACAATAAATAACTGATGGTAATATCAATTTACTTTTTAAGATATTCCCAATATCACGTGCAAATCCATTTAGCACCGGATCAAACATTCTACCAATTTTTTCGTTGCATTCCTTACAAATTGTCCGATATTTTACTCCATTTTGCGAAATAGAATATTTTCTATTATTCTTGCTTAAAGTCATATGAGAAAAGACTGTTTCTTGTTCAACAGCAGATAAATGAATTCCTCCTTTAGGTGGAATATGATCCCATGAAAGATGTTTCCTTTTCTTACAGATATTACATAGGCTCACTTTCCCTCTTTTAAATTTTGTAAAATATAATTGTGTATTTTCTTTCTTCATTGCATACCTTTTAATTTAAATAGATTGAAAATATTTTAGTATGGAAGATCTTGTATTAGATTTCACAAATTCACATTTCTACATTATAGATTTTGTAGACTCGTGAAGCCTACTCCGGTTCTCGCTAATCATTTCATATTAGGTGTCCATATCTGAATTCCTGAACTAAAGATTTTTATGGCTTGTGATAACTTGTCTATTTTTTCCTGGGTAGCGTTACTTTTTTTAGTCAAAATCCATCTTGATTTTTTTTCTACTGCCTTGGTGCAAACTCCTAGTAACATTTGCTCAAGATTCCCTTTGTCTTTCTCCATCGGAAAAGATTCAATGATTTCAATAAATATTTTTTCTACTATGTCCGGCGTAATCGTATTATCTATTAAGATTTTAAATAAAAACCTCACCACTACTGCAAATGCATTTTGAAATGAAACTCCATATTCTTCTGAAAGTGAAAGTGAAAAATTTAATTTCCTAATATTTTCAGTTCTTATTACTTTTATTTTCCCACCACCAAACACAGCTTTTTCTATATCATCAGAACTTAATGATAAAAATCTAAATCGATAGAAAGATAAATATGCAAAAAAATCTAAATATTCATCAAAGCTAATTTTACTCTGTTCATTAAGGACTTTTAGCAATATTAATGATGAAAAATATTCTGGAGATTTCTTTTTCGTTTCTATTTCGTTCATTTTAAGATAAAGAAAGTCCTCAGTTAGAACAGGTACCCTTTCTTTCTGTGCCAATATACAAGCATCACATAATTCGGCAGGAATTTTTTGTTCTGAAGAACAATCAGCTTTATTCGCCGAAGAAATAGTACTAATATTTTTAGGTTTTATCTCTAGTAATTTTATGCTTTCAATAAAATTAGATTGAGCAAGGTCTCTTTTATCTTTTTCAATGGATGAAACGATTATTTTCCCTTGAGAATACCCCATATAACCAGTTTGGCCAGGAGTAAATCTGAATCTTTCAGTTAATTGAATCAATAGATTAATTACAGATTGAGATACTTTTAAGTTAGATAGACAAGGATAAACTTTTTTTAATAATCCCGTTTCTGATAATACAAGAGCAGATGTTCCATCAAGGTAAAATGGTAGGTTATTATCTATTACCTTTCTCGCAATAGTTTTTTGCATCTCTAATTCTGTTCTAGTTCCTGAGCTAAAATTAATAAATCCTTTATTTTCATTAAGTATTCGTCTAATTGCATTGGTAAGCCCACCTTCACTGACAGCAAGCATAGCTAATGGGAGCCTCTCCTTACAGTACATTTCAAAAAAAGGTTTCGCTTTTCCCTGTAAATCTTCGAGAAAAGCAAGTAGATATTTAGGATCTATAGTCTCCTCTTTTTTGGGTACCTCAATCGATTGAACACCATCAAGAATATTATCTTGAGATAACTTTTGAAAGTTATGATCGATTTGCCAGAGGACATACTTATCTACTGAAAAAATATTCTCTATCTTTTCTCTATGGATTTCAGAAGAATATTTTCTTTGAAAAATTATTTCATCGCCATTTTTTTTATTGATGAAAAGGGAATAGTACTCGTTATCTTCTAAAATTTTAATAGCATCTAATTCGTTGCCATTTCCAATAAAATACCATTTATCTTTGTTTTTAAATTTTATATACGTATTTTTTTTGACTTTTTCTAATGAATTTAAATTTATTTCAATTAAATTTCCAATTAGAGTAAAAACTAAAAAATATAATTTTGCGTATTCTTCAAAAGAAAGATTTTTCTTTATTTTCACTCCTTCGATTACAGATTCTAATGCTTTTTGTGGGTCATTATTTTTAATATAAACCTGTGCCTCAATACTAATTTTAAATTCAAAAGTAGGATGCGATGGAGAGTATTTTTCAAGTAATTTCTTAGCTTTTTTAAAATTCTTTTTGTCAACGATCCCCCTTTTAAAACAAGCATTAATTGTTTGAGCAAGTAATATTTCTTTGTTTTTTGTATCTAAAATATTTTCATTCAAGTCTATTTCTAATAGTTCTTCTCCAATTTTTATAACCTCTGAATATTTTTCAAGATTAAATTTTGCATGAAATAATTCTGATTTAAGAGTAAAAATCTTTTTGCTATTTTTTTCTTTTTCTAAAAGTTTCTCTAAGATTATAATTTCAAATTCCCAAGCTTTCTTTTCTTGAACAATTCTTAATGCAGGTATACATTCATGATAGCTTAGATTAGATAAATCCATATTTTTTAAAATAGAAAAGGCCTCATCAAAATTTTCTTCATCATAATTCAATAAAAGTAATAACTTTTCTTTTTGAATGTTTTCCTCATCTGGTAGATTTTTAATTATTTTTTTTCTTAAGTCCGGTAAATTTTTAAGTGTGCTTGCAATTATAATTGCAAGTTGTATATCATTTTTTAAAAATTTTAAAACATTTTCATCATTTCTGTTTTCAATATCAATTATAAAATCGAGATATTTTTGTTTATTAATTCCTCTAAAAAACCTTTTGCCTTCCTCTAAAAGACTATTTCTAATATTGAATTGAAATATAATTACCTTTGCTAATTTATCGGAAATTTCTTTTTCCGCTTCTTCGAGGTGTTTTAACAACCTTTCAAAATTCTTGTCAGATGGCGGAATAAATCGCAAGGTGCTTGTAATAACCTGGTCGATTTCATTGTCAAAATAGCAATCAAGTGTTAACTCAAGATTTTTTTTGGATATTTTTTCAAGGTTTGAGTAATCTTCTTGTAAAACAAATACATTCAGCTTATTAATATTTAGGATAGCTTTGTTCCTGGCCCCAACAACTCCAAGCGCAAGAAATTTTTTTTCTACTTCTTCTATCTCCTCTAATTGCTTTAGAAGGTCTTCTGATATGTTTGGATTATCTTGCTTTAAATAAATTCTCTTTTCAAAAATTGATAATTTCGCAATATAATTTCTATACCTATTAGGATTAAGATGTATAGCTTTTTCTATAAAACTATCTGCCATTATTTTGTTTCCGGAATCTTCAAAAAAACGAGCATATAAACGATAAAAGTTAGCTTTTATTCTAAATTCATTCGGAAAGTCTTTTTCATTTATATTTGTTGTATCAATTTCTTCTCCTAAATGGTCTTTTCTAATTAATTTTTCTAATTTTAGTAACCAATGATTTGCATCAATTTTTTCAGCTTTTTCTAAAAATTCTTTATTCTTCTTGAAATTTTCGTTTTGAAGATAAATCTCCGCTAAATATAAAAAAACATGGGGGTCATCTGGAAATCTTTTAGTAATATTCTCATATTTATCTCTTGCTTCTTTAATTTTTTCTAACTTTTGCAAGCATCTACATTTTAGTAATTCATATTTTAATTCCAGTTGATCGTCCGCAAGGTCGGAAATGATATCCTTGATGTTTTCAAGAGTCTTTAAAGCAAGTTTTCCATTTTCCCTATCGAGTTCGACTTCAACATTTTTCAGATATTCATAAGCATTTGAAACAGCTTTGGTTGAATCAATATTAAAACCAAGGCTCAGAATGTCAGTATTATTTAATTTAAAGAATACACTCTCTAAATTCTCTGCTGTAAAAATATTGAATTTTATATTCTTATTATTTTTTACTAATTCTGACAATGCGTCCTCAATTTTTTCAGTTGATCCAAAATATTTATTATTGAAAACAAAATAATATTCTTTTATTTCTAAAATTTTATTCCAATTTTTTTTAAGCTTTTCAAAATCTTTTTTTAACTTTCTTGCTGCTTCGGCCTGCTTTATTAATGGAGTTTCTGGAGCATAAACTTGATAATATATACCAGAATTTTTCCTATATCCATCATTACCACTATCCCCATATTTACCATCTGGTTTTGTTTTCTGGAAATCAGAATAGGCCTTTCCCATAATATTTTCAAAAAAACTTTGGAATTCACTTCCATTCTTTGAATAAATCTTATTTTTGAATTGCAATAATAGATAATGTTTATCAAGTGGTTTCATATTACTCTCATCACCTCCTGAAATATTATAATAAAATCATTTTTGGAGCGTCGCGGATAAAAAATAACCTGCTCCCTCATAAAAATAAGGGAATATTTTTTTCATTTAATTTCAAATAACTTTGGTATCTTGTTCCACAAGTCACATATATTTTAGTCTCACATTTTTAAAAGATCATTTGGCTATCTTTTACATTATAACTACAAAAGTAGTTTATTTTTAAATATCAATCCGATATCTGGTTCTAAAAAAAGATTAACTTTCTATGATGTCTTTTTCAACTTCGTTATAAATATCATTAATTTCTTTTTGTATTTCTATTGTCTTTTGTAAAGCAGTAACCATTCTGCAGTAATGTTTAATATCTTCGAGAGATAAACAGCGGGCTTTTCGATCTTTTAACCATTTTCTACAAACTTGATAGCTGCCAATTTGGTATTGCCAGATATCTTGGGGAATCCCTTCAAAATATTGTTTTTCATTAAAGTAAATTCTTTTTTCTTTTTCATCATATTTAATTTCCTCTACACGGTTATCTCCTTTGCCTTGAAATTTGCATAAAGGAGGATCTAATTCTGTTGATTTAAGTAAATGCAAATCAACTAATCTTTCCCCAAATTCAGCCATCTCTTTAAATAAATTATAATTTCTAGTAAAAGGAATTCGAGGAAAATATATTTTTAAAAATTCAGCATATTTTTCTCGGTAGAGGTTAGAATAAAGAACTGCATAGATATAATAAAAAATTTCTTCCAGTGTTAGGTTTTTACCATGAGTTTCAGTCAATAATTTTACTAATTTAGGATTAAGATTTTGTTTTCTTTTGACTGACTGTTGATAGTTAAACATATCCTGTCTATCAATGCTAGGGTAAAGATAAAAGGGGAAAATATAGGTTTGGCCACCAGAATAGTGAATATCAACTACAAAAGAAGATAAAAAAGCATGTGAAAAATCAATTTGCTTTGACTCGGAACGAATTGATACTAAACCTAAATTCTCTTTGAAAAAATTCTGCATCAAATCCCATCTATCACAACCTTTATCAATTAGATTTGGTAAATAGCAAATAAATCTAACATCAAAAGGGCGATAGGAATATGGTCGGATATATTTTCCCCAATTAATCTCTTTTATGTTTTTTCTTGCATTATTTATTTTCCAATCTCTTGTATCTTTCAAATTAAGTGCTTGTTTTACTAAATCATCTGGTAAGTCACTGGTAAATGTTCGCATCCTTTGCTTGATTTCCTCTTTTGTGAATCCAACTACAAAATGGTCGCGATGAGTTTTTACGCCACTTGAAAATTTATTAAATATTTCTGAAACAGGAAAAAATTTATCATAATGAGCTTGAAGTGAAAAATCTTTTTCTACAAAGAAATAATATGGTTCAAATGATTTTAATTCTTTCCATTTAATAGTTTTAATATTATTCTGGCTTAAAAAGTCATATTTATTTTCTCGAGTTCCATACACATCTTGGTAATAAACTTTTCCAAGAGTTTCCTGTTCTTTATTCTTAATAAATAAGGCGATAGAAACTCCCTGCATAATATCAAATACATTTTCATCTTTACTTTCATCAGGACATTTTTCTCCAATACGAGCGTTGCCATGAAGGTTTAAAATATAAATTTCGTTAAAACTTTTTAATAATTTTTTCCGCATACCTCTATGAATTAAGCCAGAAAGATAGGAATTGTTAGTAATCATTCCTATAATGCCTTTACCTGATTTATCTATTTTCCAGTGAGCAAAACGTATAAACTTTATATAATCATCAGATAATGGCTGGATATTTCTCTCATCACGAACATCTTCTTTGTAGATAGCCATCTCCTTTTCAATAAATTTAGATTTATTGGCAGAACTCACGGAATACAGTGGATTTCCCAGTATTACCAAAATAGGCTGTTCTTTTTTAACCTTATCGGCTAAGTGGGATTCTTTAGAAAGAGAAGCCATCCCGGGTAAATTAGTTTGCGCTAATTTTTCCATCTCTAAGGTATTGGTGAGATAAAATTTAAATCGTTCATCCTCTTCTAATTTGTAACCCAATTCTTCTAATAAAAAAGACATCTTTAAGTGTCCTATAGCATAAGGAGCCATCATTAATTCAAAGGCGTAAAAATTTTGTAAGATCTGTTCTTTAATAAAACTTCCACAGGCACCTTCTCCATATTTTGAGACAAATTCTTTTACAGCTAATTTAGCTGCTTCAGCTAAAAAAGTAAGTGTTCCAGCAGCCGGGTCTAAAATAGTAACTGATTTATCAGCAAAGCCATCGGCCTTATTAAAATGTCCTTTTAAAACAAAATTGAGGGAACGAACAATATAAGAGACCACTGGCTCCGGGGTATAATAAACCCCTCTTCTTTCCCGGGTCCGAGGATCATATTCTGCTAAAAAAGTTTCGTAAAAATGAATGACTGGGTCTTTTCCCTTACCTTTATGATAATATTGGAGAAGAATCTTTTTTACATCTGTAACGGCCAGGACTTCTGCGATATCGTCAATAGTCCATTCCATTTGAATAGGTAAATTACCCATGGAAATAAACTCAAAAACATCTCTTAAAATTCCAATGGTCTGAGGAATATTATCATAAGCTAATTTACGGTTAAATTCACCGGTCGAGCGAGTACGAGCAGCGAAAAGCCCATAGGTAATAGTCTGAGAATAAAGGTCAGCAAAATCTTTTTGAGAAAGTCCCTTAATTAGATATTCTTGAAAAGCTTCATAAAAACCCAAGATAAAACCTTGCTTATTATTTTCTTCTTCTCTTAATTCCTCTTCAATTACTTCGTTTTTTAAGAAACGGGTTCTCTTGGCTAATTCAACCGCCAACGTTTTAGCATTATAAATTTTAGGTAGTGAAAATGAAAAAAATGATTCTAATAATTTTAAAAATTGTTCTTTGTTTTCTAATGGAGGAATAGTATCTAATTGATAAATAATAAAAGGTCGGCAAAGAGAAATTTTATCTATTAATCTGCCATCACGATAAAGTCGGAATTCTGTAAAATTTGTTAAAATTAAATTTGGGAAAGTACTGTTATAACGTTTTAATTGCTCAGATATTTCAATATCGTCTAAATTTGACCCTGGTTTTTTGGCTTCAATATACCCGACAATATGTTGTTTTCCATCCCACACTCTAAAATCGGGATTACCAGCTTCTGTCTGCTTAGGTAAAGTAGTTATTTTGATATCTTTTTTATTAATTGATTCAGCATATTCCTGTAGCAATTTTTCTAAAGTAGAATAATATGTTTCTTCTCGTGCGTCTCCTCTTTGAATTATTTCACAAATTTTCTTTAAGTAGGATCTTAGCATTTCATCCTCCTAAGCTATTTTATATTACTAAAATTTGTCGAATTATCAGCCTTGTCGCTAACTTTGTCTGAGAATATATAATTTGGTTAAGGACGCATCCCATTTTTATACTGATAAAGCCATGGATAAAGTCCCATCAAAAAAAATAAACATTTTTTAATGAATATGATTTAAAAATTACTCTTCTCTCTTTTCAACCCCCCGCCAGGTTTCAAATACCGGTAAATTATATTTATTCGGTTTTTCTTCCGGGGTGTAAACCATCACATAATTTATATTTTTCCACCCAATAAAACCATTACCTTCCCTGCATTCATAATAATTTTTTATCCAGGTTCCGGTATTTAGATAAAGGCATTCACGTATTTTCCCATTATCCTGCTGGTCGAAAAAAAGTGGCTGTTGTAAAGGAAAATGGGTATGCCCCATGACTACATATTGGATCTTCTGGCTTACAGTGTTTAAAAGTTTAATCGCCCCATCACTATCATTGTCTTTGCTTAAATTACTCATCATATATTCTATAATCCCTGATAGTTTTTCGAAGGATAATATTTTAAATTTCTCTAGAAAAAAAATCGAAGCTTGAATCATATCTGCTCTATCAAAAGGGTTGTACCATTTGTCATGATGTT
>Ga0268279_1001875_pt1 | contig 10987 bp, 8 predicted proteins | sample saktaG_6_FD_190142 | JGI IMG/M metagenome (GOLD analysis project Ga0268279, IMG submission 190142) | Saline water microbial communities from Sakinaw Lake, British Columbia, Canada - sak_2010_1_5_80m | ecosystem: Environmental > Aquatic > Non-marine Saline and Alkaline > Saline ...
CTGACAAAGTGATAGAGCGGGCGGTACGGATCCGCGGCCATCTTCCGCCGTGACTCGGCAAAACGGCGCAACAACGGGTGATCGCGCAGCTTCGCCTCCTGCGCCACCAGTGCTTCGTCTTTCATATCTGCCGTGTGCATAACTGATGAACTCCTTCTGGTTTGCTTTTTGTCCGCAGATTACGCAGATGTTCGCAGATTTGGAAGCCGTATCTACGGTGGGAAACAAGACGGTTGCCGGTTGCGTTTCATAGTATCGTACACCCTTGACATCGTCAACGTAGAACGTCTCCGTCGCATGGTTTTTCTCCACATACACTTCCACATCCCCGTCGCCAGCCACCGTGATTCCGGCAGTTCCAACCCGCATAATAAACCAAGATCAGGACTAAGATTCACTTGCGGACAACAGCCCTCATCAGTTGCTTTGCCAAATTGTACCCCGATATCAAGCGCTGCCAATCCACGCGCATCCGCGTGCCAGCGATGGATGATTGTTCATCCTCTCCACGTAGACCGTAGTCGTCGCCGTAGTCGTAAACCGATCTCCCATCATTGTCTCAATCATTGTCCCAATCGTTGTCGACAAAGATTGCGACAACGATTGCGACAACGATTGCGACAACGATCCGCCTCCCGATAACACTTTCCGCTCAATACCTCCCATCCGTTCTCGCCGTCTCGATCATGGTCCGCAGGTTCTCGTCCGGTGTGTCGCGTCCGCACTGGTCGCCGGTGGAGAGGATGAACCGCCCGCCCGCGGCCGCGTCATCAATCGCCTTGCGGGCCGCCGCGACCACATCCTCCGGCCGCCCCCGCAGCATCACCTCGGTCGTATGCAGGTTGCCTTTCAGCACGATCTTTTGCCCATACAGCCGCTTCAACTCGGCCAGATCGCAATCGCCCATGGGCGGGATTTCCAGCGGATCAATGACTGTAAGCGAGGTCTCCTCGGTCAGCATCCGCACCAGTTCCTTCTCGGGACCACAGGAGTGGACGTGCGTCGGAATGCCGGCGGCCGTGGCCAGCTCAATGGCGCGCTTCACCGCCGGTAACGCGTTCTGCCGGAAGAAATCCGGCGTCTGGTAGACCAGCGTTCCCGAACCGCCCACGCAGAGAAAGTCCGGACGATCCTCAGGTCGCATGGCCATCAGATCCGCGAAACGACGCTCCACCTCAGCCAGGCGGTCCGCTCTGACCTGCTCCAACTGCTCCGGATGGTCGGTGAAGTGGTAGATCATCTCCTCGTTGCCGGTGATGCAACTGAAGGTAATGAAGACGCCCAGCAGCCCCTGGTCGCCCAACAACGCCTTGACGCGACGCAGGCCGGTCACGCCCAGGTCAACCGGCCGGATCCCCTCGACCGGCTCAAACCAGGTCGGCACGGCGGGCAGGTCGATCTTGGCCGGATTCAGCCAACAGGTCGGCGGATCGGCCACATAGTACACATTGACGTGCTCCTGCCACACCCGCTTGCCGTTCTCCAGGTAGCTCGCCTGGGTCACCAACCGCTCTGCGTCGCGAAAGACAATGAATGGTTCCCACGGCCGCGGGTCCACCCCGTCGCTCGGCCAGCGGAAGGGAAAATATCCGTCCATCATCGAGTCGATGCCAAAGTGTTTGGCGCAGGCAATGTACGCCTCCCAGATCGGCGGGTCGTTGCGGAGATAGAGATCCCAGAACGGTTTGCCGGTCCGCCGGGCCGGAATCATGTTCGAAAAATCCGGTGCCACCGGCACGCAATCCGGTATTCCGCCACGCAGGACAGTCAAGAGTCGCTCACGAGATGTCATATTGTCTTTCTCCTAGTCTCAATCGTTGTCGTCCAATCGTTGTCATAATCGTTGTCACAATCGTTGTCGACAAAGATTGCGACCAGCAATTCTAATTATGACAGCCGCTATCGGGATCCAAATCGGGATCGGGACCGAAATCGACGAGAAAGCAAGGAATTCGACCCCGATAGCGATAGCGATTTCGATTTCGACTGTACAGATGTACCATAATTAGAATTGCTAGATTGCGACAACGATCTGAACCCTGAACCCTTCTCCTGAACCCTGAACCCTTCTCCATTGGCCTGCGGCGCGGCGGGACGCCGTCGCCCTACCCGCTTCGCGCATTCCCTGTTCCATCAGCGCGAAGCGATCAGGTAGGGCAGCGGCGTCCCGCCGCGCCGCAGCCCATGGTTCAGCGCCTCCCGGCGTCATCGAGTCACGCGGTCACCGCGTCACGATCACCACCGCTTCCTTCTCAGGTCTTAATCTCCGGTCTTTGTCTCGGGTCTTTGTCTTTCCGCAGAAAGATTAAGACTGGAGATTAGGACCGGAGATTAAGACTCAAGACAACGACACACTGACTCCTGTCCGCTGGCACCCCGCGTCCCTGGCGCGCCGTAGCCCCGACTCCCAAACGGGAGATCTGGGCGAAGGCGATCCCTGGCGCGCCGCACGCATGCTGGCCACGTCGAATTTTAAGACCAGCGCCATCTGCCAATCCTGCGGCTTCGACAGCGAGAGCCACTTCTTCCGACAGTTCCGCCGCTGGAAAGGGATGCTCCCGTCGGCCTACCGCCGGACCATGGGCTCGCCGGGGATCTTTGCATCCTGAACTCTTCCCCGCCCGGATGGCGTCGTAACGAGCCTTCAGTTCTTTGTTCTTCTTCAGATTCTTTTCAATCTTCGCATTGATTTGCCGCGCAGCGGACTTGAGGGCCTCTTCCGCAGTCTTCTGGTTGTTCCGGACCAGATCGAGCTGTTCGTTGATGATGCGGTTTGCCACCGCCTCATTGACAAACGCGCAGGTCTCGTCGGGTTTTGCAATCTCAAGAACCCCGCGCCACACCTCGTTCTGATCCTCTTCCGGATGCGCGGGGTTGTGGAGAAACGCTTCTGTGTAGGCGAAGTGCTTGACCGGCGCCAGCCCGTCAGCCTGACTGTTCACAAGCTCGTTGAACGTATCCCCCGACATGAACTTCAGGTAGTTCAGCGCGTGGTCGCGCAACGGACTGTACCGGTTGATCATGACGCACCCCGCGTAGCCCGAACTGGCCCGTATCGGACCGAACTGGCAGTCTACGATCCCGATCCGTAGGTTCGGATACTGGTCCTTCTGCCGGTAGGCCACCTGATAGTGTCGTCCGCCCATCGTTAGGCCCGCCCGGCCCGAGCCGAACCAGGTAATGTTGCCCGATCCCCAACCGCCCGTCGTGGCCATCCCGGATTCCTGCTCGGGACTGGGCGATACGCCGTATTTCCAGATCAGGTCCTGCATGAACTGAATCGCCGCGATGTTTTCCGGACAATCGAATTCACACCGCGTGCCATCTGCGGAAAAGATCCGCCCACCCCATTGCCGGATCAGATCGCGCCAGAACTGCCAGGACGGAAACAGGAACCCGTAATGCCGCACGCGGCCGCTTTCATCGCGGACCGTCAACCGCTGGGCCAGATCCAGAAACTCGGCGCGCTGGAGCGTTCCCGTGGGATACGGAATCTTCATCCGGTCGAAGATGTCCTTATTGTAGAACAACACCTCCGCGAATGCCGAATAGGGAAAGCCGTATACGCGGCCGTCGAACAGTGTGAACGCATGGGTCGCCGGCCACGTGCTCCCGGCCACATCAATACCGGCCGCTTTCATGGCATCGGTAACATCCCAGGCGATGCCGGCTTTGACGTATGCCGCGGCCTGTTCCGCCGCATACGCGTTGAACAGGTCTGGGCCCACACCGGCCACCGACTGCACAATCACCTTGTCCATGTCATAGTTACCGGCGTCAATCTGCACCTCGTACTTGGGGTTCAGGCGATTGAACAGATCCACCTGCTCGCGCTTGGCCCAGAATTCCGGACAGGCGTACGAAAGCACGATTTTGCCATTGCGCACGCGGCTCGGCTTCAGCCACAGCGCCACCGCGGAAAGGCCGAGCAGCACAAGCAGAAAGACGGCAAATAGTTTCTTCATTCTGCCTCCCTGGCGAACGTCTTCCGCAGGGAAATCCGTTTGGTGAATCGCTGTGTGCTCATAGCTGACCTTCCTTTCTTCATCTCCGGTCTTTGTCTCCGGTCATAATTTCCAGTCTTAATCTCTCCCGGAAAGATAAAGACCCGAGATTAAGACGCTATTCACTGTTCACTGTTCACTATTCACTGTTTACTGTCCACTGTTCACGGTTCACTGTTTACTTCTTGACCTTCCCCGCCTGCTCCACCCCGCCGTACGCCGCAACCACATCCTTCGACGCCATGTTCAGGTACTCCACCCACACGAGGCATGCCGGCCCCCCGGAACCGCACGGGATACTCGCCGGGCTTGAGCACCTCCTCGTTGGCCAGCACCGCTTCGATCGTGATCTCGCGCCCGGAATAGCCGTGCAGCGGATCGGCGAACAGGCACCAGCGCAACGGCGACCAGCCGTCGCTGACCGCGTCGAAGGTCGCCGGTTTCCACTGCCGCCAGAACGTCCATAGCCCCTCCCCGGTCATGCCACATCCACATGGTGCTCCCATTCGGCGCCGACTCCGCGCCGGGTGGCCAAACGCGGAATCTTCTGTCCATCGGCAACCGTGATCGTAATGCGCTGGGCGTCGCCGTCCCGTTGCACCTGGATATCGGCGCGAACGACGCCGGCCGAAGTGCGGATCGGCCAGTGAGTGGCCTTCACGCTCTTCCAGGACGGCGGCACACGCGGCACCAGCCGGGTCTCGTCCGCACGGCTGTCGTCCACCCCCAGGATCAAACGTGCCACCTTCAGCGGTTCGGTGGCGCATACCAGGTTGAGTTCCCCACACCCGCCAGCATTCACGACCCGATCCGGCAGCAAGCCGAGCCGTTCGAAGAAGTAGTAAGGCGACCGCTTCTGCCCATTCTGGTAGACACCTCGCGCCAATCCGGCAAGCCCTTTGTCCGCCATCTCCAGCATGTCATACAGCAACATGGTCTGCAGCGCGTAGCCATGCCCGTAGGACGGACTCGTCAGCCCGCCGTCGACCGGAATGTCGTACGGTTGATTCCATCGAGGATCCTTCCGCCGGACCTCTGGCGGAGTCTCGTCGAGCTGATCCCACAGACCGTGCTTCTCGAAGAAAGCCCGCCGCTTCGGATAGGCGTAGAGCCGCTCGAATGTCTTACGGCCGTGTGCAATGCCCTGCCATGGATCGGCCGTGGGCGTGAAGCCAAACACATCGGCGTACATGCACGCGACGCCGTTAATCCCGCCGAAGCCCCGGATCCATGGGCTGTTGATACTCTGCGGCTCCGGCTTGAGCGTGTCGGGATTCACACACCAGATCCAGCCGCCCTCCGAATCAACAAGATGCTTCTCCATGTTCGCGCGCAGCGTCTGCACTTTTGCCCGGTACAGGTCCGCCGTCAGTGGATCGTTCGCGGCCTGCTCCATGTCCGCAGCAATGGACAGCGCCAGCACCACCATGCTGTTTTGCACCACATTACACGCCACGTCGTTGATCGTGCAGCCCGACCCGAACTCCCCTGTGCCCCGCACCAGCGGCCCCTGCTCCAGATCATTCAGCAGGAACCGCACCGGGGACGCCGGCTGGTGCAGGAACTCGTACAGCCGCGCCTTCATCGGATCGGCAGCCGGCAGCCGTTGCCACAACAGCACCATGCCGATTGCAATCGCCGACGTGCCGTCGATCTCGCGGCCGGCTTCGGGAGTGTTTCCCTTGAACGACTCGGGGTAGGCGTGGAACCCGTCCGGGTTCTTCGCGACCAACCGGATCAGACACTCCGCTACCTGCTTCGCATGCTCAAAGCATCCCCACATCACCAGTTCGCGCAGGAACGTGCCCGCGTCGCGGGTCCACATCTGGCCATGACACAACTGCCCCTCGGGCGAAGCATGCAGAAAGCCGGTCGGGAACGCGCCGTCCGCCTGCACAAAGTTGTACGTCAGCAGGCCCGCGAACGACTCGGCCACCTCTTTTGCGAACAGCTCGGCTGTTTCCGAGCCTTCAAACTGGATCTGACCGGCGCGATCGCTGTTTGAAACAAAGCCTGTCTCAGTCATTCTTGTAGATCCCTTCGCGCCGCCAGACGTCCAGGATCAGCTCGTAGCGGGCCAGGCGCATTCCCGTGTATACGCAGTTGCTCGTCGAAAAGATGTACCCGCCGCCAGGCATCCCGTGCTTCAAGGCGTACCGAGCCGATGCTTGCACTTCCTCGTCCGTCCCCGTGTCCATCAGCCCGCAGTTCACATTGCCAATGAGCGCCACCTGTTTTCCGTACAGGCGCTTGACCTCGGCAATGTCGACGCCGCCCTGCGGATCGAGCGAATGCAACGCGTGCGGATTGCATTGCACAAGCTGGTCGAGGATCGGCATGATGTTGCCGTCCGTGTGCTTGATCGTGTAGAACCCCTGCTGGCGATATCCGGCGATCAGCCGGGCAAGATAAGGTGTGACGAACTCGCCGAACTGTCCGGGACTCAGAAACGGACCGGTGTTGAAACAGTAGTCCGAACAGAGCGCAAACCCGTCCAGCCCGCCATGGCGACGGAACCGTTCGCCCCTCGCCAGCGCATGTTCCACAGCGTCAGCGGCTTCGCTCTTGAGCTTCTCGGGGTCATCCGCCATTCGGCATGCGAACGTCAACATGCCGTCACCGCCCGGAATACCAAAGGTGCAGTCGCCGTGCAACATCAGGAAGTAGCGGTCCCCGGTCTTCTCGCGGATCACGTCCACCAGCCGCAGGCATTCCTCGTCGCTGCCCGGGTTCGGATGCAGGAAGATGGCGGCATGCTCGTATCGCTCCGCCGTGGCGATATACAGATCGGCCATGTCCAGCCGATGCAACTGGCGCTCTTTCTCCTCCATCTGATCCCACTGCGCGTAGTTACGATGCGAGGGATGCACCTTCCCAAAGGCCTCCATGGTCAGGAAGAAGACCAGCTCAAAATGCGGAACACGCCCGGTCACCGGCCGCCGTTCCAGAGCGGCAATGAAACGCTCACGTGATGTCATTGAATTCTTTTCTCCTATTCGTTAAACACACCGTGGCCGGGCCGAATCCTTCCGTCAGCCTTCATGAAGGCCAGATTGCCCGTCGAACCCAGCGGCCCGAACTCAGCCCGGTGCGCATCCGCAAAGAGGCTGTGATGCAAAAGGTAGACCCGCCACCCGATCCCGCGCTTTTTCAGTTGTGCGAGGGTGGAGCGGATTCCCCTGTAAGCCAGAATCGCGCGATGCCAGCGGTTGAAGAGCACCGCCATGACGATCATCCTCCTGATTCATGCGCCTGTTGTGTGCCTGTTTCGTGCCTTTCAAATCGAATGAATCGATTGAATCGATTCATTCGACTTCCTCGCCCTATGCTTCGCCCTATCCCTGCGCCGACACCCGCTCCGCCAACCACCGGCCTCCTTTCTGGCGCAAGCGCCAGGAAGCAATTCGGTGCGCCGCCACCACATCCAGCTTCACCTTGTTGCCCAGCCAGGTCAGCACCGGGCGACCGTCCTTGCCAGCCGTCTCCTGCACTCGCACGATCCACCCTTTGCCATCCTGCGCCGGCTTGATAGCCAGCAGCCGGAACGTCTCCGGCGTAAGCGCCGCCAGCGAACCGGTACGCGGCAGTTCACCGGAGTGCGGCGCAGCTGTCACCGCCACCGGCGGCATCTCCAGCTCCGTCGCCAGGCGCGGCAACTCCTGCCCGCCCGGTGTCAGCACAAACCGGAAGCGGTGCTCGCCCACGTCCGTGGACGGCAGCCGATACTCCGCGTCCGGCGCGGTCTTAACATCGTTGGCGTAGCGCGAGGCGCGTACCAGCGTGGCGCGGAGGTCGCCCTTTGTCAGATCGAAACAATAGAGCGCATCGCTGGCAAAGCCAAGCTTGGCCCCGCGCGTCCGCACCCAGCGACCGCCCGGCACTTCACCCAATTCGCCACGCTGCACCGTGCCACCCGGGACCTCGTACTCTGCAGCGGTGGCACCGACGGGCATGACCAGCTTGAGCCGCGCCGAACGCTCGTTCCAGAAAAGGCGCGCCGCCACATCCACTGCGCCGCGCTTGCGACTGAGCGCAACCGTGAGGTCCAGCCTCGACGCCCCGCCCTCCAGGCGCACGCGCAACGCGGCGCGCTCGGGCCCGGGCTCCACGATCTCCACCTGCGTCACGGTCCAGTTGTGCCGCACCTCCGAAAGGTTCATGGCCTCCGGCAGTTCCTCCATGTTTCCCCATGACCCCCAGGGATCGTCCACGGTGATCGCATGCAACCCGGCCGCACCAAAGACCGGCTTGCCGCGCAGCAGGATCTGCACCCCGGTTGCACCTTTCTCCGCGGACACGGTGTAGACGCCGTTCGAGATCCGGTTGCCTTCTGCCAGCACCGGCGCCAGCGTCTTCGGCTTGCGCGCACCTTCCATCCACTGCATCTCAAAAACGCTCCACCCCAGGGGCGGCAGCGTGGCCGAGAGGACAACGCGCCACCGCCACGGAATTGCAGGCATGCTCGAGTGCTCGGTTTGGATGGCCTGATGCGAAAGCGGTTTCTTGTCCGGCCCGCGTACTTCCACCGGCAACTCGGCAGCCCGGTTGTGGTACCCCCACATGGGCCGATAGTCGAGCGAGGCTTCCAGCTCGACCGGTCCCCGGTACTCGTGCGGATGCGGGTTGAACACGGCAAACACGGCCGGCCCGGGCATATCCCCGGTGGGCAGCACCACGCGGGTGTCCAGGCGCGCAGTCAGCGCGTTGAGGGCCGTATGCTCCACGCCGCGGGCCGCATGAATCGCCCCGCCCAGCCACTCGCGCTGATCGTCATAGGCGCGCTCGATGCTACTGCCCGGCAGGATGTCATGGAACGAGTTGAAGAGCACCGCTTCCCAGGAGGCCTGGAGATCCGCCGGCTTGCGTCCGAACCTCGCAGACACCAGCGCATCCACGCGTTCCGCCCGGTTCACCAGCGCCTCGGCCTTGCGATAGAGGGTCTTGAACCCGAGCTGCGACGCGTAACAACCGCGCAGGCAGAAGTTCAGTTCGCCCCGGTGCACCGGGAGGAACCCGTCGCCTTGCTTACGCGCTTCGGCCCGCACCGCATCGAGCAGCCGGTGCAGCGTGGAGAAGCGCACCTCGATCTCCGGATGCGCCTGGGCCCAGGCATAGACATCGAGAATCTGCCGCCGCGTCGGGCCGCCGCCGTGGTTGCCGAGTCCGAAGTAGACACCTACGTTGCGCAGATCCGATTGGCGCGCCAACTCCAGCGTGCCGTTCAGCTTGCCGTCGATTGAATGGCGGTCGCAACAGTAGCCGCCATCCGGGACGCGATAGGCCAAAACGCGACTCCCGCCCGGCCCCTCCCACCAGAACGCGGTCTTGGCCAGCGGCCGCAGGTTCTGCGCGGGACGGCTGAACGAGAACCCCCCCATGCCGGCGGCAGCCAGGATTTCCGGCAAGCCGGCGCTATGGCCGAACGAATCGGCGGCCCAGGCCACACGCGGACGGATACCGAACCGGCTCGCGAAGTACGCCTGGCCCAGTGCGAAATGCCGCAGGAACGTCTCCGTGGCCGGCATGTTCGTGTCGGGCTGGACCCACGTGCCACCCACGACATCCCAGCGCCCCGCCTTGATCATGCGCTGCACGCGACGGAAGGTGACGGGATCGTGCTCCTCGATGTGCCGGTAGAGCGCCGCCTCGCCGCGCATGAAGGTCAGGTCCGGAAATTCATCCATCAGGTCCAGCACGGTCCGGGTGGTGATGATTCCTTCATTCAGTCCCTCGCGCCAGTCCCAGAGCCAGACCGGATCGAGGTGGGCGTTCGGCAACAAGTGAAACGTCATAGCTGCCATCGGGTATTCCTCCGTTATTTGTAGAGGACATCCACCACATGCTCATTCATGCGCAACCCCATGCCCGCCACATCCGTGATCCGTTTGTCACCGTAGCGCAGACCTTCGATGGAAACATTCTCGATCCGCTTATCCGGCGCATAGCCGGTGAACTCGCTACGGGGCCCGCCCTTCTGGTACACCACAGTGACGTCGCGGATCGTGACATTGGAGATTCCGCCGAGAAAAGACTGGTCGCCCGGAATTCCCCAGATGTTGTCGAGAAACCGGAAGCAGAACAACTGCTCCTCGCAGTGCTCGATGCGGATCTTCTCATAGACAATACCGCTGATCTCCGTGCCGTGCAGGGGCACGATGCCGAACACACCGAGCCCCTCGTGGGCATAGTGGAAGAGCACGTCACAGTCGGTTATCCGGATATTGCGGATGTACCGGGCCCGGGTCTCGCAGCCAATCGCGATGACTTCGTTATGATCACTCCAAAAGACACAGTTGCGAATGAGAATGTTCTCCACCGGCGGCTGCGAGCTGGGCGGGATGTGCGGCAATTTCAGGATATCGCCACCGCTATTCCCCTTGATCGCAATGCTGTCGTCGCCGGAGCGGATAAAACTGCGCTCGAGGGTCACATCCCGGCTGTTGCAGGGGTTGAAGCCGTCGGCGGACCAGACCACGGACGCCAGCACATGGTAGTCCTGCAACTGGACCCGGTCGCAGTTGGACAACATGCTGCACCAGCCGCCGATGCCGCGCGTCTCGACAATGCCGCTGATCGCCACATCCTGGCAATCGCTCAGCACAATCCCCGCCATGGCACTGGCCCCGCCGGCGTAGTCCGCGCTCCCGGGCCGCCGCTGCGCCAGCACGCCGCGCCCCATGATCCGGATGTTGCGGGCGCCGTTCACTCGGATCACCCCCTCAACCCAGGCGCCTGGCGCGAGATAGAGCGTCTGCCCATCGGCCAGGGTGATCGGGTTGTCATAGCCCAGGTCATGGAAGCCCGGCCCGAAGACGATCGCGTCCTGTGGCGCTGCCTCCACGGGCGGACAGAAAAACAGGTGCAAGGGACGGGCCCGATGGTCGCCATTCACGACCAGCGTCACGGTTCCGGCCTGGTCCACGGTGAAGCTGACGCGCGTCCCCTCGCGTTGCACGGCAATGCCGCGCGACAGCGGATGGGCC
>Ga0268279_1001878_pt1 | contig 10963 bp, 17 predicted proteins | sample saktaG_6_FD_190142 | JGI IMG/M metagenome (GOLD analysis project Ga0268279, IMG submission 190142) | Saline water microbial communities from Sakinaw Lake, British Columbia, Canada - sak_2010_1_5_80m | ecosystem: Environmental > Aquatic > Non-marine Saline and Alkaline > Saline ...
ACTGCTCGTCCGTCATGGATACCTCCACAACTTTCTCGTCATAGGGCGGCAGGGCATCGGATACATCCGACAGCCTCATGAAAACGGTATTTTCAAGGAGAAAATCTGTGAGTATCAGTGGTGATACACCCGGTTTTTCTTTGATTATCGTTCTCGTTTTGCTGCTTTTCCCGATAGAGGCATTATTGTAGCTGCTATTCTTCTTTTCCACCTGTGTTCTTTCGACAATGCCGTATCTCTCGGCAAATGACATAGGTGAATAATACGATATTCTCCTATCTTTTATTTTACGGGCTAATAACCGCCAGAAAAGATAAAACAAATTCGTGCTATATCCCCCCATCAGCGTTCCCGTTAGCGCTAATGTTCTTTTTGCAATACATGCAAAGTTTGCAAGGGCCTGGCCCTGGGCGGTTGTTCCGCCCTTCAATTCATGGATCTCGTCGGCCACAAACAGGTCAAATATGCCCTTTAAATACTTCTTGGCATATTCAGCCTTTGCGTACCTGCGGAAACCGTCTTTATCGGCCTGATATAGAGGTTCTTCGCATTTAGGACATTTAGGTCTCTTGCCCTTCAGGTCATCCAGTATTGTTCCGCATTCCGGACATCGTATTTCGTCCAGATGCTTCAGATTTACAATACCAGGCCGCCATTGATGGTGATTCTTTGCACGTTCTTTTCCTATTACATAGAACTCGGGACATGCAGGTTTGCCTGCATACCGGAGCTCTTCCATTTCTTTTAATCCTCTACCGTTCAGGTTAATTACCCTGCACCTGGGAATGGTACTCTGAATTTCCCTAATCCATTTTTGTACCAGGTGACCGGGACACATTATTAGGACGCGGTAGTTTGCTTTTGGTATGAGGTGAGCAACGGCAATCGCACTGATCGTTTTTCCGGTTCCCATCTCCCCATTCAGTATCAAGCCTCTTTTGCCATTCACGTAAAAACCCTTTGCCAATGCCAGAATCGCATCGACCTGGGCGGGGAAAGGCTGTCTCTTGAGGTCTGACAGTTTTAACTCCGTTTCATTGTCCCATGTATCCCGATTATTCGGATTGTATAGAGGATTATATACCTTGACTACTTTCTCTTTTAGCGCATCTCCGTATTGAAACAGAAATGATTTTAAATCAAGCTCCATAATCTCATTCCTCCTTTGCTTCCAAGAGGACGGAGACACTTCACTCCCCACAGGGAGTAGCAGAGTTCCGCCCCCCTATGGGTAGCTTCAACAGTTATTTACTTTATATCGCCGTCTTTAATTCCTATTAAAATCACTTCGTCAGTAGCTTCGCTGTTCGGACTGTGGAACATGCAGTATTCTTCGCCCATTTTGCCCGCCCCATTAAAGCTGCAAAGCGGTTCATGATTTATTATGTCCTGCTTTATCAGCCAGTCGGCCCATTCCGTTTTTAACGGCGTTGACACTCGTGAGTCTATGAAATTAAATATGCGCTCTTTGTCATCTTTGGCGATTATCATCGCACCATCTTCTCCGGCAAACAGGGCTTCCACCATGATTATTTTGTGGCATAAGCCTCCATAGTTGCAGGTGTATATACGGTAATTCATGTAGCTCCTTTTAACCTTGCACCGTTTACCATCGCTGAAGATGTCTACAGTATTACCTGCAATGATCATCGCGCAAATCGCTTTAACTGTGCCTGACCTGCCAAACAGAGACATCATATATATATGATCGTCACTGCTGCATATATAAGTATCTGTATAACAGGCGGCACCTAACACCTTAACTTCTCTGTATTCTTCTTTCATTTGTTAGACCTTTCTTTTCATATTCCAACTCCGCAAAGCCTCTCAATTGCTCTGCCTCGCGGAACCAATCTGTTAATTTCAATTACAGGCCTCATTTCATCCGGGTCGAACGGACATGGCTTTGTCATTCTTGCGAGTTCCACCCGTTTCTTATCAGTTAACAACCTGGCATAAAATCTAACCTGCTCTTCCTGCTTGTTGATAGCTTCATTGTATGTCATTTCAAACATTTTCATTACCTTTCTTACTTTTACTTTATCGTGATAATCTCGAGTGGATCAATGCATATTGCCCTGACCGTAATAGCATAGCGATCGGTTTCAATATATTTGTCCATGTCCTCCGTTTCCTCATGACTGCACACAACTTCCTTTTTGACAGATCCCTTGACAATAAGCCTGCTCCCGTTATTTCCCGTAACCTCGCCGTTCATCATGCCGCTTGCCAGAAGCATGGCAAGATGTCCTTCACGTAACGGCATTAAAGGATTGATCTTCGCTCCGTTCAAGGCAGGAGAAAACCTCTGCATCACCCTGTCCCAAAGGGGAGATTTATCTATCTTTTTAACGGCTTCATCAGGATTTAACCGGACGGAACGAAAGTAGATATCGTCATCCGATGCGGATACGTCATAACGATACAGCGGCCCGGCATCTTCTGTTGTTTTCAGCAACTCTGGCACTTCCCAGAATTCCATAGTGTCAAGACTGTCAAATATTGAAATGTTGTGTTCTGCTTCACCCTTTACAGGTTTCCCTTTCGTGCATATTAAAACAACCTGCTTGAAATGGCTGTACTCGGTCAATGGGAAAGAAAGAATCACAAGGTTGGAACACCTGCGCTTCAAAAAGCTCGAGCATTTCTTCACAGAGTCAAAGGGTACGATGTAAACAAGCACCCCCTTATCTGCAAGGAGATCCCACTGCCTTTCGAGAAACCTGATTTCCAATCTTTCGCTTTTTTGGTCATAATCACCTTTCTCAAGATCGTATGGCGGGTTCAGCCATAATAGATTGAACCCCTTTCTCGATGCCCTGAGCTCATACAGGGAATCGCCCCATACTGCATTATCAAGGACTTTTGAGGCGGTGTCATGCCGTTCTTTGTCAAGCTCCATCCCGTATGTTATTGCTTCTGTGCCTGAAGCGATGATGCTCAATGCTTCACCCTCACCGCAGCAGGTGTCCAAAAGTCTTGCACCGGACTGGATATTCAGTATCTTTTTTATTTGATGGACTACGGCCTCAGGGGTCTTGTAATAGCCCATCTTCATCTGACTTGCTAAACGTGCCATTCAATATCTCCTCTCTCTTACATGTCTCCGTTTTCCTTCATACTGCAATAGCAGTCCCTTCCCACGATGATGTGATCAAATATGGGAATGCCCAAAAGTTTTCCTGCCGACATAAGGCTTCTGGTTATATCAACATCTTCTTTACTGGGAGTGCTATCACCGGATGGGTGATTATGAGCTAAAATCAGAGATGAAGCAGATGCTATGATCGCCGCTTTAAATACCTCCCGCGGCTCAACCGAAGCGTGATTCAATCCCCCAATACTCACAAGATTTACACCCAGCGGAATCATTCTGGCGTTAAAAAGAATTGATACGAAACACTCCCGATCTTTGTTTTCCAAACCGGCACGAATGTACTCATACACCGATTTGGCCTCCACAATGGGTTTACAGGATGTTGGAGTATCTTTTTCATCACCCTCTCTCACCAGCATTGTCCGGTATTTGGTTCCCTGAAATTCTCTTAAATATATATCTTCCATCGTTATTCATCCTTTCGTATTACCAGCCCTGGGCTATTCTGATTTTGTCTATCTCGCAGGCTTTCCTGACGGTCCATCCATCCCCGCGCTCACAATCAATCTCAAACCCGAACGGGTTAGATTTAATCCGTTTCATTTCCCCGAATGAAACGTAGCCCCATTCGGCACAATCATAATCTCCGTTCAAGATTGTAAAGCCCCAGAACAAATCGTTTTCCCTGTCGTACTCAGCTACGTACCAGTCACTGTCTCCAATGAAGAAGCGCAGGTGTATCAGCTTGTCTTTCAGGGGAATTTTTTCTGTTTCATACAGGCCGGGAATTTGGGCCAGATCTTTTTCTGTCGGTGTGTTCCACATTTCCTTTTCTCCTTTCAGATACAAAAAGAGGGGCACTTATTGTGACCCCTCTTTCATTTTGCATTATGCTGCTGATTTTAATTTCTCAATACCGCGACTATGTTCAGCGACTTACCGTCTCCATTAACGGAAAGCATTTGATCCTCTTTGTACGATATACATATATCGTCCGCAGAGATTGTCTTTACAGCATCAAGCAGATAATTCGCATTGACTGAAACCTGAAACGGATCTTCGATGCGGTCTTTCATGTCTATTTCCTCGCACACGTAACCGCCGTCGTTTTCTGTTTCCAGGGTCATCCTGTTGCCGCTTCCCGTCAAAGACACCCTGCAATGGCCGGTAGTGTCTTCTTTCGCAACAACCTTCATCCGCCGGAGAGAACGCAGCAGTTTTGCTTTTTCTGCTACAAAGGATATGCTCCCGCCGTTAGGTATCGCTTTTTTGTAGTCGGGAAACACGGCGTCCACCAGTTTGATTGTTAAAACCGTGTCCTCCGGTGACCCTATGCTCCTGACTATCATTGTATCTAAATTAAAGCCTACATCCACAGTCTCGCTGTCATCGTGACGCTTGAGAAGGCGAACGATTTCTTTCGCGCCGTTTGTGGGAATAATTATACCCTGATCGGGTATGTCAAGTTTTCCCTCTATGGCACTCCTGGTTATCGCCAGCTTATAACCGTTTGTTGCAACGCCTCTTAATTCATCTTTTAAGCCTGCAAGACATATCCCTGTATATGCAGGAACGTGTGATTTACTGTCAGCGGCATAAGCCGTACTCTGAATGATTGACAATAAATCTTCCCTTTTTACTTCTGTAAAGCCGATTGAATCCGGCAACTTTACATCGGGATAGTCGTCAGGGGCAGTGTCATACAGCTTGTATGACGCATTCCCATCGCCGGTTATCACAACTTTATCTGCTGCGCTTTCCATACCAATGTTCTCGCTGTCTTTCAGCGCATCAATAACCTTTATGAGTTTCTTCCCAAGAGGGAGAACCGTACCTTCCTGCATGACATCTGCTCCTATGGTCATTTCCAACGTTACATAGAGATCCGTGGCAGTCAGGGTTATGGTTTTATCTGATGTTTTGATTAGTATGCGCTGAAGGATCGGCAGATTGTGTTCTGATGTATTCTTGAACACCCCTTCCAACCCATGCAGTGCTTTCTCAATGGCGAATCTTGCTATTTTTGCTTTCATTGTTGTTTTCTCCTTCCAAATAACAAAGGCCGCTCGAAAGCAGCCTCAATATTTGTTATTTTTATTCTGTTGTTGTTATTCGCTACGCCGCTTTTTTAATGTCGGCCGGTACGCTCTCAATCCCCCGCAATATTCTCGAAGCTGTATTTGTTATCCGGTCAAATGAACCCTGGATGTCTACTTCCTCGGTCTGATATATGGCCAGGTAGGTGGATGACTTCAGCTTTAATCCAAAGTGACGGCTTACGATGTATGCCGCCGCTTCAGCTTCGGTCTCCTTCAGCTTCTTTGAATATTCCCTGCGTTCCATACCCTTATGCAAATACTCATGAGCAAGCTCATGGGCAAGGGCATGAAATTTCTGTTCATCTGTGAGTGAGGATAGAACTATTATCTTCCCACCCATAGACATTCCGTGAGCGCCTCCAAGACTGTCGGCATAATTCAGCTTTATCCCTTCCGATAATGTATGCTTTTCAAGCAGGGGGAGTATATGCTCCGCTGATCCGCTGACACCCATGGCATCGGGTGTTTCGGGAAGCGGTTCCCCTTCTGTCTGTGAAACGTCCCAGACATACACAACCTTGAAAAACATTCTTTCTCTGTTATATGTTTTCTCATCTTCTTCTGTGATTCCTTCATTGTCCGCCGGTTCAGGCCTTTTCTTAACCTTAATGGGGGCAAAGATGGGGATGCCCTTCTCGCCCTTTTTTACCGACCGGCCAAGCTTTTTCCATGCGTGAAAGCCAGCAACCCTCGCTGCTTCAGGCATATCCATCCAGATTAAAATCCTGTTGTGGAAGGAGTACCTGTGAAATTTGGAACAGAAATCAAGGTAATCGAGAATCACTTCGCTTGACTTCTGGCTCTTAATATCTCCTATGAGGGTTTGAAGGTATTCCTGATACTTTTTCTTCAATTCAGCGCTTTTCATTTTTTTCTCCATTCCTTATTCAATTTGCCGGTCTGGATGAACAACGTAGAGTAACTCGTATGTGCTTAGCTCCATTGAAGAAGCATATTCCTCATACGGAGCACAAAAACACATATCCAGAGCATCATCGTACATAACTGCCACTAATTCTTTATTGCTGTCCGCAATTCTCATGGCGTCACTTAAAGCTCCTTCTTCCGTTTTCATTGTTCTTCCTCCAGTTCGGCAAGAAAGTCATAATGGGCAGCTTCCGCACATTGCTCGGAACAGAATATTCCATCACATTCCCATAAGCAGTATCCGCCACCTTCAACGATCTCCCCGCATCTGTGGCATTTGGACAGCGACTCATATTCTGACTCGGCCCATTTCATAAGTTCCTTACGGGTTCCGGGCTCAAAGGGGCAGGTACATCCGCCCGTATCACCAACAGCAACCTCGATTTTCTTTTCAGGCTCATCATTTTCCCATTTATCCGCAATCTCTATGGCCGTATTCACCGCTTCACGCGGATCATGAAATTCCTCAAACTCACCATTGTATTTCGGGGCCAGAGCGTCCGGGTTTGTGTAATCCAGACCACCTATGGACACCTCTACTACGCTGGCTCCGCCCGGCCATTGTGATTGCCTCGTAACCGTATATGTCATCACTTAACCTCCTTTTTATTGATGTCCCCAGGGAGTGTACCCGATACACCTTCCGTTTTTGTATGAAGCCCATATTTCATAGCAGTTGGTTTCATCGTGATAGATGATCTCGTACTTGCCGCCATGTCCATACACAACGCGAACTGTCTTCTCAGTTTTTTTCGATACCTCCCTCGCCTTTGCGCAGGCGTCTATAAGATCCATAAGTTTTTCCTTTCTTTCTCTTTTTCAGACACAAAAAAAGGAAGCAGGCTGATTTAGCCGGTACTTCCCCTGTCCTGTGTTCTTATCTTTGCTTTTTATGTTGGTTAATAGATTGCAGCTAACCCCTCTTATCGGCTCGTGCCTTTGACGTTACATTATCCCGGCAATTCCCTTGCCGATTGAAGTTTCCAGTTCCGACAAGGCGTCTTCAAATTTAAGGTTCACCTGGTTTGCAGTCGAAGCAATCCTTGTTCTGTAGCGTTTCAGATTGCTCGTTGATTTGACCACCTGCTTGATTTTTGTCTCTGAACCCTGTGAAAGGTCAGAATTGACTTCCTGCTCAACGGCAACGTCAGCTTTTTCCGAAACCTGAACGTCCGTAACCACTGAATAGGTCACGCTTTTAACCATGGCATCCGCTGCGGTACCAATAAGGCCGCCAGCCACTGCACCAAGTACGCCACCTACCATGTAGCCACGGGGATTGTTGCGGATTGAACCACCAGCAGCGGCTCCAAGAACGCCACCGCCGAGAACGCCAAGACCGCCTCCGTATCCCTTTGCAAGCAAGGCCTGTATTGTCTGCGGCTCTGCTTTACCGGCATATAGAATGTTTACCTGAAGCCAGTAGTGGGCATTCCGGGGGTCATCAACAATGGTATACCCTTTTTCAGTCAGGTTATTAATTACCCTGTCTTTTATGTTTATGTTCTTATCGGCTGTATTCTTTATCTGCAACAGCACCGTTTTGAGTTCCGGCGCAACAGGATCAAGAAACACCGTGCTGGACATCTTGGAATCTATTTCAAGATGTCTATGTTCAATAGCGGTTGTCATTGCGGCGCATCCCGAGAGGATGAGTACAAATATTACCGCGATGAGTGTAATTACATTTTTTCTTTTCACTTGTGTTACTCCTTCCAATTTTTACTTATGGGTTTGAGCCAGATTTTCTTTTCCGATAACCACAAAAAACCGGCCTTTTTTAATTCTTCTTTGTATGTATATGTGTTTTTTCGGGCAATAAACCCTTCCAGGCGCTCATCATAAATTATGCCTGTCAGGCTGATCGCAGACGAGGCAATATCGTCAGGCGTAATCATGCGGTTTCGTAACTGTGCCTGCCTTGCCCGCTCCACTATTTTTATTATCTCTGCGTTCATGGCTGATACCTCCGTTGAAATTCAGGCTGCGATTTCAAGCAGCTTCCTTTTGGCTTTTGAGCTTACACCTGAGCCTTGTCACTGCCCCGGTGAAATCTCTAAAGATCGCCTCTATTCTTTCTCCGTCATGAATCGTATGCACCAACCACAGTTTTTCGTCATCAAATGACGCAGATTCAATACTAACGTTGCATCTCTGACACCATGTCAATGCATCTTCTTCTGTTATCATTTTTCATTTCTCCTCTATCTTAGTAATAATAACAGGAGTTTTTATGACAGGTACATAGCCCATGAGTTCAAACTCTTGTTCCATTTGAAACCTGAGTTTTTCAGGAGGCCCTTTACTGAAAAGGTTTTTCCTTTTGCTATGATCACGTTTCCTTGTTTTTCATAGCTGATTCCCTCAAGCTTTGGCAGTTTGCCATCGTTTAATGTTTCACCTTTTTCCATAGTTTTTCCCCCGACAGTCTTGTCTTCCCCATTCTCACAGGAAGGAGTTTTGTCGGTTAATTTTTGGGCTGGATCGGACATGTCTTTTTCGCCACCGGGCAATGCCCATGACGGAAGTGCAGGCTCGTCCCACTTGAAATACATGATTACTTTTTTTGTAACCTTATCCCGGATGGCATCGCGGTGCTGTCCGGTTTCGCTTATAACGGCAAAGGTCGCCTTGAGGTTGTACAGATAACGGCCAATGCCCCACTGGACACCGGCCCGTTTCATTGATCCACTCAGGCCACCTTTAACGGATTCGATATCCGTATTGTCTGCTCCGTCCCATTTCGTGATCCACTCGCTTCCTGTCCTGATGGAAATTCCGCACAAGACACCGCCGTTAGGGGCGGGTAGAAATCTATTTTTCCAGTTTGCGGGACCTACAACAGAATCCAACCGCTCCATTATGGCCCGGTTGGTGACATAAGCGAGGACTAACGCCCAGGGCTTGTCATTTTTTAATCCTGATCGTTGAACTCGCCATTCTATGTCCTTTGCGGAAAATGGTTTTCCAAGTTCTCGATATATATCCATCCCTTCCTCCTTTGTTAATTAGTCAATTAGCAAAACCTCGTACGATGAAGTCGTGCTGTATTTTTTATGGATATCCGGTTTTTCTTTTTTTAAAAGATTGTCGTTTAATCCAGTTCTCGTCCTTTGAGACAATGTGGCAATATAGTCACCTGCCTTTATTTTACCGTTGTCTGTGTTATTTTTGATGGCTGCTTTTATCATTTCTGAAAGTTCTTTGATTTCCCCCTTGAGGTTCTTCTCGGTTTCCTTCAGGGAAATGTAATTCAGGACATCTTCTTCAATCGGAACTTCGGGAATGTCCCCATTCACTCTGAATGCCGGACATCCGGGTCTGCCATGGCACCATGCGCACAGCGGACCTTTTTCCGTTTTCATTTTTTTGTCATCTTCATTGCTGCATACGCAGTCCCATATTTCCTCAGCCTTTTTTACCAGTCCGCCAAAAATGACTGGGTCAAACCGGTAGCCGTTGAACATTTTTCTGTCCCCTGAATTCAAGTCCATCGCAAAAATCGCACCCCTCACGGCTTTATCCGGCATCTCCATGGCCAACAGACCCATCTGGTAATGAAGCTGGACAATCCAGTTTTCATAGGACGTGCCGGGAATGCACGATACCGATTTGCATTCCAGTATGGCTTCGGTGTTTTTGCCGTGGAACAAAAAGTCGATGTGGGCTTTCAATGGGGCTTCGGGATGGGATGCTTCGTGCTGGTACTCATGCTCTACACCCATAGAGTCAAGGGCTTTTTTCAATATCCCCTCCACCATGTGGCCGCGTTCATACCTGAGCAATGTGGTAAGATCCGGTTCAGTCGGATCAAGTTTTTCCATGACTGCTTTTCTCATACAGCCTGTAACATCAGAGGATCCAATGTATTGCGACCTGTCTCCAAGCTCGCGTAACGTGGCTTCCTGATTTACTTTTTTTAAACCTTCGATCAGATAGTGTTCAATCACGATCTCCTCCTTTTTCCCCGGAGAAAGACCATGGTATCCCTACGGGGACACAACACGGTCTCCCCGCAGGAAGCTTGTTTTTATTTGCTTATTTTTCTTGACTTTATCCTCTTTCTAGTGCAATCTCACACACATAGGAAGGGAGACGAATATGAGTCTAAAAGTCATTGAAGGCGGGTACGAAAAAGAGCGGTGGATGCACGATCCGGACATAGACGATGAAACATTAGAAATCTTCAACTATCTATTTACCAAAATCGCAGAAAATGAACGATCGGAGGCCGCCAAATACATCTGGCATCCCAACAGAGAAAAACCAAAGCTCACAACGGTGAAATAACAGACCACACTTAATCTCTTTCCCCTCTAACTGTCAGTTTATAATTTCCGTTTTTTTGTAAGGTTACAGAGATAACAAGTCCATACCGAACGGTATATTCCGGCACTTCTCCAAATATTTCCATAACTTCGTCACGAGTCAGCATCTTCGAACGTAATTTCCCTGGTTTAATCTCTATTCCGCCCTGCCTGTCGGCAAGGACTTCCGCAAAACTTCTTATATTCATCTCTTTCTTCCTTTCATTCGATAGACTCTCTGCATCGGGACGCAGAACCCCGTAAAGAGGTTCCGCCTCCCTGTCGTATGCTTAACTTTTCAATGGGATATTTTTTCTTACAGAATCGATGCGAGTGAAAGGAGTACTGTCCCCCACACTATCAGATTTAGAATTGCAAATGCCTTCATGGTTATCTTCCTTTCTTTGCTGTCAGAGAGGAAGATATAATAATCCCCCAAGGGGAATAATATCTTCCCCTCCGGGATTAAAAGCTGTTTTTAGGCTGCGTTTTTAATGTCTTTGGCTAAAATGGAATATCATCGTCGGGCATGT
>Ga0268279_1001879_pt1 | contig 10958 bp, 12 predicted proteins | sample saktaG_6_FD_190142 | JGI IMG/M metagenome (GOLD analysis project Ga0268279, IMG submission 190142) | Saline water microbial communities from Sakinaw Lake, British Columbia, Canada - sak_2010_1_5_80m | ecosystem: Environmental > Aquatic > Non-marine Saline and Alkaline > Saline ...
TTAAAGGGGAAACGAAGAGTCCATTTGGGCTCTTATGTTTTAATTTATAGAGTTGATGAATGTGATAGAATTATAATATTTTTAGATTTTGACCATCACGATAATATTTATCGGGAATAAGAATTAGAACAAATAACAATGGATAAAAAGAAATTTTTGATTATTGATACAAACGCTTTAATTCATAGGGCATTTCATGCTTTGCCCCCTTTAACTAATAAAAAAGGAGAAGTTGTAAATGCTGTTTATGGGTTTTTGTTGATGTTTTTAAAAGCAATTCAAGAGTTTGAACCAAACTATATTGCTGCTTGTTTTGATATGCCAGGCCCTACTTTTAGGCATAAAGAGTATAAAGAGTATAAGGCAACTCGGGTAAAAGCCCCTGATGAGCTATATGAGCAGATTCCTAAAATTAAAAAGTTTTTAGATGTTTTCAAGATTTCAATTTTTGAAAAGCAGGGATTTGAAGCAGATGATGTTATTGCCAGCATTGCGGAAAAAACAGAAAAAAAAGGGATAAACACTATTATTTTAACCGGGGACTTGGATATTTTGCAGTTAGTAGATAAAGATACAAATGTTTATGCTATGAGAAAAGGAATTAAAGATATGGTTTTATACGATGAAAGCAAGGTTTTAGAAAGATATGGACTCTCCCCTACTCAGGTTGTTGATTTAAAAGCTCTTATGGGTGATTCTTCCGATAATATTCCCGGTGTGCCTGGAATTGGAATTAAAACAGCAAGCGAATTACTTCAGCAATTTGGGACATTAGATAATGTTTATAAAGAAGTTTCTAATGAGGAAAATAAGACAAGCTTCGTTTCTGTGCTCGCTCACAAATCAAAACAAACAAGTTTGGTTAATTTGACTCGCTCGTTTGAAATTAAGCCAAGAATTAAAAAACTGTTATTGGAATATAGAAAGCAGGCGTTTCTTTCTCAGAGATTAGCTCAGATAAAAAAGGATGTTGTTGTGGATTTTAATTTGGGAAGTTGCGAATATAAAGGGTATAATAAAAAAGAAGTGTTAGATATGTTTCAGGAATATGGGTTCAAAAGTTTGGCAGAAAGATTGGCCGCGAAAAAACAAAATGTTCTTTTTGGCAAATAAGATAAGCTTCTTTTTTACGCTCGCTTGCAAACTTGAATAAACTTCGTTGCTTCGAGTTTGACCCGCTTGCTTGAAAATAAAAATAAAAAATTTAAATAAACCAAAGGTCGGATTATTTATTAAATTAATTATTGAAAAATATGGAAGGAAAAAATTATTCTGAAGAAGCCCAGTGGTTTTTAAGAAATCTTCAGCGTCTTCAAGATGACTTTGCGGAGTCCATTGGAGCTCAAATTGTAGCTACAGACAAGAATGGAGAATTATTAACAAAAATGAGCGGACAGCAAAAAATTTGTCAAATTATTCAAGGGACAGAAAAAGGAAAACAAGGATGTCAGGGTGCGTATCAAACAGCGCTTTCATTAGTAAAAAGCATGAAAGAACCGGCTTTTATGAATTGTCCTGTAGGGTTAGCTTCTCTATGGGTTCCGATTAAAGTTAGGGGTGAAGTGGTTGGCTCTATTACTGGATGCGGCGGGAGATATGATAATGGCGAATCAGAGGAAGAACTAAGAGAAAAGTTTACTATTAAAGCAGATGAATTGGAAATAATGGAAAAAGATAAAGAAATCTTTTTTAACGCGCTATCTGAATTAAAAGTGATTACTGAAGAAGAAATGCGGAAAAGGGCTGAAAGATTGGCAAGATTAGTGAGTATTTTAGCTGAGGAAACCGCTTTAAGCGAGGTATTTGGCGTTGACGCATAAGACCTCTTATTTTAAAAAATAGTTTTTAGCTATTTTATTAAAGATGCAAAAAGAAATTGAGTTTGAGCAGATTCTAAACAAGTTTAGAATTGATATTGCTTCAACAGTAAGGATGTTGATTGTTTTTAATGTTTTAACAATTATCTTAAGATTAGTAGTTGGTGTTTCTTTGCCTATCCAGGTTTATATTTTGCTTTTTATTTGGTTGGGCTTTTATTTTTTTGTTTGGAAAAATCTATTGGAATTGCCAAAAACTATTAATGGGATTTATAACTTGTATTGCAGCTATAATGCAGTTGATTTTTTAATTCTTACTTTTCTTGTCCATTATCTTGGCGCTTCAGAGTGGATTGGCATTATTTTCTATTTGATTACATTAGTTTTATCAGCGCTTTTATTGCCAAAAAAAAGGACAATTATTCTTGGCGTAATTGCCTTTTTTTACTATACTTGTTTATTAGCCTTTGAGTTTTTTGGGGTAATTCAACATAAACCTTTATTTAGAGGAGTAGATTTATACCGCTCTCCTGGCTTTGTAATTACCCAGGTTATTATTTCTGCGGCTGTTTTTTATTTTATTGCGGATTCAATTGGATTTTTCTCTGAAATGTTAAGGCAAAGGCAAAGGCAGTTGTCAGAAGAAAAACAAAAGGTTGTAAAAGCGTATGAAAAAATAGAGGACTCAAAAAAGGTATTAGAGGTTAGAGTAAAAGCAAGGACAAAAGAATTAGAAGAGTTTACGGAAAAACAAGAGGATCTTATTAATTCCCGCACAAAAGAGCTTACGGAAAAAGTAGAAGAATTAGAAAAGTTTCAAAAAATTGCTGTTGGCAGGGAATTGAAAATGATAGAACTAAAAGAAAAGATAAAAAAATTAAGCGGTAATGTAAAATGAAAAAATCTATAGAAGAACAAGTTAAATTACTGCTTGGGGCTAAAGGAGAAGCAAGGGGTATTCACTTTAAAAATGATGCTCAATATATTGTAGCGGAAAAAGGTAAAGATGGTCTAAAAAAAGTGGAAGCCCAATTAAAAGAATGGGGTGTTCCCCTCCTTTATAATAAAATGAGGAATCTGCATTTTTATCCAATAGGTTGGCGGTCGCTATCTTTATTAGCGGCTGAAAAAGCGCTGGGGTGGGAGGAAAAAAATATTAGAAATATGTGTGTGTTTGCATCCAGCGCTTCGCTTATTATAAAAATTTACTCAAAGTTTTTTTACTCAGTTGATAAGTTTTTGGAACAAGCGCCAAAATTATGGGAAGAATATTTTACTGTTGGTAAACTTGTTATAAGGGAACACAGCGAATCAGAAAAGTATGTCATTATTGACATTAAAGAATTTGACCTAGATGATGTTTATCGCCCTTGTTTAGAGAGTTTTATTGAAAGGGCTGGTCAAACGATAATAAAGGGAAAGGACCATAAATGTGAAGTAGTAGAATGTTCTCCCAAAGAAAATAATTGTCATGGCTTCAGGCTTTCGTGGAAATAAAATGGAAATAAGAAACCTTTTTTATTGTTTGTTTGTAGGCAATATATAGGTTTATAAAAATGGAAAAAGAATTAGAGCGGGAAAATAGAAAATCCTTGACTTTGCTAAGGGATTTAGACGCATTGGAAGATTATGCCCATGATCTTTTTGTTTTTTCGCCGCTTTCCATTTGCTTTATAAGTCCATCAGGCATATTTTTGGAGACGAATCCTGCTTTTGAAAATCTTTCAAATTATAGTTCAAATGAGATTGTTGGGAAAAGCATTGAAACTTTTTTTGAAAAAGAAAAAATAGGTCTATTGCTTGAAAAACTTTTAACCCAAGACATAGCTAAAAGTGTAGAGATTAAAATATTTCCTAAAGATAAAAAATCTGCATTAGCGCAAATTTTTGTAAGCGTAAGAAGAAATGAACAAGGAAGCAAAATTGGATTTTTCTTTGGCATTTTTGACTTATCGGAAATAAAGCAGACAGAAAAAGAGCTAAAAAGAACACAAACAGCGCTTTTAAATATTTTAGAGGACACAGAACGAGAGCGCGAAAAAGCGGAGGAGGAAAAAAGAAAAACACAAGCAATTATTGTTAATTTTACTGATGGACTTTTAGTTTTTGACAATCAAAATAGATTAACATCAATGAATCTCCAGGCGGAAAAACTTCTTAATGTGAAGAGTAAAAAACTTATAGGAAAATCCATTATAGAGCTTTCAAAAATACCGAAGACAGAAATGTTGGTCAAGCAATTAAAAGGCGATGTAAAAATTTTTAGACAAGAGTTCAAGATTAATAAGGAATTGACTTTGGAGTTTTCCACTGTTCTGCTTGAAACAGAAGAGCAAAACACAGGTTTTTTAATAGTTTTGCATGATGTGACAAGGGAAAAAATCATTGAACGATTAAAAACAGAATTTGTTTCAATTTCTGCGCATCAACTAAGAACTCCCCTGTCTGCCATAAAATGGACATTGAAAATGCTATTAGATGGGGATTTAGGCGGCATTACTACAGAACAGGAGGAATTTTTACAAAGAACATATAGATCAAATGAAAGAATGATTAAACTTGTAAATTCTCTTTTAGATGTATCAAGAATTGAAGAAGGCAGGTTTATGTATAAGCCAGTTTTACATGATTTCACAAGCATGGTTGAGACATTTGTAGGGAATTATAAGGATGAAGCAAAAAGAAGGAAAATCAACTTAAAATTCATAAAACCAAAGAAAAAATTGCCAAAGGTCTTAATTGATAGAGAAAAAATAGGATTGGCTCTTCAGAATCTCTTAGACAATGCGCTGAAATATACTTTAGGCGGAGGGAATGTTACTGTTTCTTTGAAAAAAGTTGGTCAAGAAATAGAGTTTAAAATTAAAGATACTGGGATAGGCATCCCAAAATTTCAGCATGAAAGAGTTTTCAAAAAGTTCTTCAGAAGTGAAGGGGCGATAAGATTAGAAACAGAAGGCAGTGGCTTAGGGCTTTTTATCGTCAAAAATGTTGTTGAGGCACATGGGGGCAAGATCAGATTTGAGTCCAATGTAAATGAGGGATCAACTTTTTGGTTCACTTTGCCCATTAAGGTTAGTTTATAAGGTAAGCTTTTTTTTAGTGTTTGCTTTCTTGAAAATATTGTTGCTTGACAAAGATTTTGCTATAATAAATAGATTGTATAACTTGACAAAGAAATTATATAACATAACAAATATAAATAATCAGAAGAACTTTCTATAATCATGGATAAAAGAAAAAAAATCTTATTAATAGAGGATGAAGATGTTATTATTGACCTTTTGCAACGTAAGTTAGAAAAAGAGGGTTATGAGATTGAAGTGGCGCATGACGGGCAGGAAGGATTGGATAAAATGAAAAAAATAAAGCCAGACTTAGTGCTTTTAGACATTATCATGCCAAAACTGGGAGGGTTGGAAGTTATGGAGAAAAAAAAGCAAAATCCTGAACTAAGAAACATCCCAGTAATTATTATTTCTAATTCTGGGCAGCCAGTAGAATTAGAAAGAGCAAAAAAGTTGGGGGCTAGGGGTTGGTTAATAAAAACAGAGTTTGACCCGCAAGAAGTTGTTGAAAAAGTAAAAAAAGAAATAGGATAAAACTATGGAACAAAAAATTCTTATTATTGAAGACGATCTCTTTTTAAGACAATTGATTTCCAAGAAAATAGGGCAAGAGGGATATGATGTCGTAGAAGCGGTTGATGGGGAAGAAGGGATAAAAAAAGTTGAAACAGAAAATCCAGATTTGATTTTATTGGATTTAATCCTTCCTGGCGTTGATGGATTTGAAGTTTTGTCTAGGGTAAAGAAGAATTTAAATACAAAACATATCCCAGTGATTATTCTGTCTAATTTAGGGCAAAAAGAGGATGTAGACAGGGGTCTTAATTTAGGGGCAGAGGACTTTCTTATCAAAGCGCATTTTACCCCAACAGAGATTATTATCAAGATTAGAAATGTATTAATAGCAGCAAAAACCAAAACTAAAACCAAAACTAAAAGCGACACAGCTTAATTTTTCTTAGGGGGTTTCTTTTGTTATCTTAGAGATTAAGATGTTTAATCCTGTTTCCGGCGTCATTTCGCCGGTTTTTATATTAATATCTGCTTTTAAAATTTCAGGATAGATTCTTTTCAAATCCTTCATACTGAACCTTTCACAAAGCGATTGGGTTTTTCTTAAAACAAAAGGATGTCCTTTAATTCCTTTAATGGATCCATTTTTTAAAAGTTTTTCTTTCATAATTAATATATTTCTAAATTGATATGCAAACATGGAGAGCAGATATGGCGGTTTAGCTCCATTTAATAAATGTTGTTTTAACAGAATAAATGCCTTTTCTTTATTTTTTAAGGCAATTGCGTCAATTAGTTTGAAAATATTTTCATAGAAATTGCTTGGCACTAATATTTCAATATCTTTTTTCAAGATTTTTCTTTTATCTGATTTTGAAAAATAAGCGGCTAATTTTTCAACTTCATTTTGAAGATGCCAAAGATTGTTATTCGTCAATTCAAGCAAAAGCTGGATTGCATCTGGCTCGGCTGTTAATTGGTGTTTTTTCATTTCCTGGTTTAACCATTTTTTGACATCCCATTTTTTTAGAGAATCAAATTCCTGGCATTTAGCATTCTTTTTTAGGAAAATAAAAAAAGGATCGGCTTTTTCAACCTCATCCCTTTCATAAAAAATAATAATATCTGATGATTTTGGAAAATCTATTTTTGATTTCAGAAATGATTGTTTAAAATCCTGATTACTGAAAACATTTTTTAAGATAAAAAGATTTTTTTCTTTAAAAATAGATTTTGTTTGAAATTGATCGCGAAAGTCCTGGAATGCGCTTTTCTCGGCATCAAAGTATTTGATGTATAATTTGGGAATAGTTTCTTGAAGCTCATTTATGGTTTTTTGGAGCTTTTTTTGTGAATTGAAATTTTCTTTTCCAAAAAGAAAAGTAATCATTTCGCTTTAGTTGTCTTGTTTAACATTTTCACTATTCTGGATTTTTTCCTGGAAGCTGTATTTTTTTTAATAAGATTTGTTTTAGCCGCCTTATCCAATAGTTTGAACACTTGTGGTACAAGTTTTTTTGCTTCCTCTATTTTTTTTTGCGAAACTAAAAAATCTATATTTTTAAAAAGCGATTTTAGAGCTCTTTTTTTTCTTAGATTACGGACTCTTCTTCTTGTATTTTGGCGCAAGGCCTTTTTCGCTGATTTAATAACAGGCATTTTGAGACTTTAATATAGGTTTAAAATAATGGTTTAAAATGATAGTATAAGGATATAATATATTTTTCTGGTTGACAAGTTAGGTTGGTCAGAGATTTAAAAAAAGTTTTTTGATTATTAATAATATGATTGGATATATTAAAGGAAAAGTTTTATTTAAAGGTCATGATTTTTTGACTGTTGATGCAAACAATGTTGGGTATCGGGTTTTTGTTTCAATAAAAACGCTGGAAAGAGCAAAAAAAGGGGCAGAGATAGAACTTTTTACGTGGCTTTATTTAAAAAGAAACACTATTGAGCTTTGTGGCGTGCCGAGTCAGGAAGAATTTGAAGTTTTTGAGGTCTTGGAAAAAATGGCTGGGATTGGACCTAAAAGCGCTTTAGCAATGTCAGCAGCAGGTTCGTTGGAAAATTTGAAAACAATGATTGAAAATGGAGACCAAGAATTTTTAAAATCACTTTCTGGTATTGGCAAAAAAAGAATTCAAAGAGTGCTTTTAGAATTAACAGGGAAAATAAAAGAAATTAAAAAAACAGAGGATATTTTTGAAGAAGATGAAGTATTTCATTCGCTTATTGCGTTGGGATTTCCTAAAACGGAAGTTAAAAAAGTTCTTTCTAGTATTGATGATGAGATTAAAGACAGTCAAGAACGGGTTAAGATTGCCCTAAAACTTCTCAAATCTTTTTAATAAAAAACTGCTTAACCTTGTAGGATGGACAAAGGGTTGAATAAAATAAATCATGGAAAAAATACTGAAAATATTAAGAAACATAGTCCCCCGCTTTTTAATAAGTGGCTATCATTTTTTATGGGCTTTTTTTAGCGCAGCCTTCTTTGGGTTTCCCTCTAAAAAAATAAAAGTAATTGGCATAACAGGCACAAGCGGTAAAACAACTACCATTGAATTAACGAGCAGAATTTTAGAGGAAGCAGGGTATAAGACAGCGATACTATCTTCTATAAAGTTTAGAATTAATGGTAAGGAAAAAGAAAATAAACTGAGAATGACAATGCCTGGTAGAGCCATTATCCAAAAGTTTTTAGCGCAGGCAGTAAGGGCTGGATGTGATTATGCAATTTTAGAGGTAACCTCTGAAGGCGTTGTCCAGCATAGGCATAGATTTATTGATTTTGAGGCAGGGGTTTTTATGAATTTATCGCCAGAACATATTGAGTCGCATGGCTCTTTTGAGAACTATCGAAAAGCAAAAATAAGGTTTTTTAAAAAAGCAAAGAAAATCCATATTCTTAATGCTGACGATGAAAACATTGAACACTTTTCTGAGCTTTTAGCAGATAAAAAATATTTTTATGGAATTAGAGATGGGGAACAAGGTTTTAAAACCAAAACACAAAACATCGAGTTGGTTGAGGCGCGAGAATATAGATCCCTGCCAACTGGTTTAAGATTCTATATTAATAATACAGAGTTTAACTTGAGTTTACTTGGTAAATTTAATGTTTATAACGCTTTGGCGGGCATATGTGTTGGATTGTCGCAAAAAGTTGATTTAGAAACTTGTTCTAAAGCGTTAGAAAAAGTAATAGGTATGCCAGGGAGAATGGAGCTGGTAATTAAAGAACCCTTTAAGGTTTTTGTTGATTATGCTATTACGCCTAATGCTTTAGAGCAAGTTTATCAAATAATGAGCAAATTTAAGTTGCCATCAAATGGTAAACCGGATAGCAAAATGATTTGTGTTTTAGGCTCCTGCGGTGGAGGCAGGGATAGATGGAAAAGACCGATTTTAGGAAAGTTAGCGGCAAAATATTGTGATAAAGTTATTATTACAAACGAGGACCCTTATGATGAGGACCCAAAACAAATTTTATTGGAAATAAAATCTGGAATCCCAAACAAAGAAATATTAATGACAAGCTTGATTTTAGATAGGCGCGAGGCAATAAAAAAAGCTCTAGAATTGGCTCGGCAAGGTGATGTTGTTATTATAACAGGCAAGGGGTGCGAACCTTCAATTTGTTTGGCAAATAACCAGAAAATTCTCTGGGACGACAGAGAGGTGGTAAGACAAGAATTCAAAAAAATATGAAAAAATTTGAAATTTTAGAACATACCGCTGATTTAAAAATCAGGGCTTTGGGTAGAAATAGACAAGAAGTTTTTGAAAACATGATGTTAGGTATGCAAAAGGCATTGCATCCTAGAGTTAAAAAACAAGAAACAAGTACTAAAATCAGGATTGAGTCAGAGGATTTGGGTTCACTTCTGGTTGATTTTTTATCAGAAATAAATTATTTGAACGAAGTTAATAAAGAGATATACAAAGAAACAAGGTTTTATAAATTTGATGATAATAAGATTGAGGCAGAACTTCTGGGCAATAAAGTTTCGCGCTTTGGCGAACAAATTAAAGGAGTCACCTTTCATAACCTAAAGGTTCATCAGATAGAAGATGGTCTCTGGGAGGCAATAGTTTTATTTGACGTTTAACATTGTAATTATTATTCAACAATCAAAAAATATGCTTTTAAAAAAAGATTTTAGAAAAATCAATGATTGGCTCTGGGAAGTTTCGAAGGGTTTTAGATATGATATGAGAGTTCCTGCTCGTGTTTACATCTCAGAAAACATGCTGGAGCAAGCTTTTGAAGATAGGGCTTTTGAACAATTGATAAATGTTTCTTGTCTGCCTGGTATTGTTAATTATGCTATGGCTATGCCAGATATTCATTCCGGCTACGGCTTTCCAATTGGCGGGGTGGCAGCCACAAAACTTCCAGAAGGTGTTATTTCGCCTGGAGGGATTGGTTATGATCAGAATTGCGGAATCAGGCTGTTAAAAACAAAATACAGAAAACAAGAGATTATGCCTTTTATTGATAAATTGGCAACAGAAATGCAAAGACAAATTCCTTCTGGGCTTGGTAAGGGGCATAAAACAAAGTTGAGTATAGAGCAAATAGACAAGGTATTGGAAAATGGTATCCCCTATCTTGTAGGTCAAGGACATGGCACTAAGCAGGACATAGAAAATTGCGAGGCAAATGGAAGAATGGAACAAGCAGACGCAACTACAGTTTCGGAAAAAGCTAAAAATAGAGGAGGGAACCAAATTGGAACTCTCGGATCGGGCAATCATTTCTTAGAAGTTCAAAAAGTTGAAGAAATCTTTGACATAGAAGCAGCCGATGCGTTTGGATTATTTAAGGAACAGATTGTAGTAATGATACATACTGGTTCACGCGGATTAGGGCATCAAAATTGTTCTGATTATTTAAGAACTGTAATGCAGGCGATGCCAAAATATGGAATAAGCTTGCCTGATAAAGAATTAGCGTGTGTGCCATTTAGTTCTTCTGAGGGGCAGAGGTTTTTCAAGGCAATGTCAGCCGCAGCCAATTTTGCATGGGCTAACCGTCATATGATTACTTGTTATACACGACGTGCTTGGGAGAATGTCTTAGACAAGAAAGTAAAACTTGATTTACTATATGATGTTGCTCACAACATTGCTAAGATTGAGGAACATATAGTCAATGGAGAAAAAGTGAAATTATGTGTTCATCGCAAAGGCGCAACGCGTGCTTTCCCGCCAGGACATTTAGAGATTCCTGCCAAGTATCGGGCTATTGGACAACCGGTTTTGATTCCAGGTTCTATGGGGACTGCTTCCTATGTTCTGGCTGGAACAGAGCAAGGTGGTCCATCTTTTTTCTCAACTTGTCATGGCGCTGGCAGGAGAATGTCTCGTACGCAAGCAAGAAAAACTATTTCCGGGAAAGAAGTTGCTGAGAGGTTGAAAAGAAAAGGTATTTTAGTAAAATGTTATTCAGTGCGCGGTATTTCCGAAGAAGCTCCTCTTGCGTACAAAGATATTGATAATGTGGTTGAAGTTGTGCATCAGGCTGGGTTAGCAAAAAGAGTGGCAAAATTAG
>Ga0268279_1001880_pt1 | contig 10949 bp, 4 predicted proteins | sample saktaG_6_FD_190142 | JGI IMG/M metagenome (GOLD analysis project Ga0268279, IMG submission 190142) | Saline water microbial communities from Sakinaw Lake, British Columbia, Canada - sak_2010_1_5_80m | ecosystem: Environmental > Aquatic > Non-marine Saline and Alkaline > Saline ...
TATATGATGAAAATATAAAAAGAAAAATTTCAGAAACATTAAAATCAAAAAGATATAATTTTATTTTAGTTTCAACAAAAACTCAGGAAGGTTTAGATAAATTAAAAGAAAAAATTATGAAAACCTTTCCAATAATTAGAATTTATACTAAAAACTCCAACAAAGATTCTAATAAAACACGCGATGAAAAACATCACAAAAAACAAAAACAAGATAATAAACCAGTAATACTTTCAAAAAACTCTACACTTAAAGATGTGGCAGAAAAAATATTCCATAATTATCCTAAAAAGATTAAGTATGCAAAAATCACAGGACCTTCTTGCAAATTTCCAAATCAAAAAATAGGTTTAAAACATATTGTAAAAGATAAAGATATTGTAGAATTTTTTACAGAATAAAAAATTCCTTTATTTATTATTCATACCATTCAGTTATTGTGCCTGTTGGTTCTCCTTTTTCATAATCTTCCGGAGTATAATATGTTATTTTTAATCCTGATAAAAGATTCTTTTGTTCAAAAGTAAGCATTATCTATTCAGGATAACGAGTAATCAATATTTTTTGGTTATAATCAGTTGTATCTGGAACATCCACAGAATGATAAATGCTGGACACATACTCCAAAGGGATTGGGGCAAGTGAATATTTTTTATTATTAATCTCTACAGGATTCTCCATATCAAAGAGAACAAAAGGGGAATTAATATCCTCACTATAAAACACTCCCTTCCACCTCCCTCCGGGCCGAGTATAAACATAAGATTCACCTTCATAAAGTAAAACATTTAAATTATTGCCATAAACAGAAGAGTAAAATAAACCAAATCCTTTACTATCAAAACCCCTTACTCTTTCAGATATCGTGTGTATAAAGCATAATTCTAAATTAGAATAAAATTTGTAAGCACTACTAATTGCATCTTCAATAAATGATTGCAAAGGGATGCCTAAAGCATTTGCTTCGGCTTGAGCCAGATTGGTTTCCTCCCCACAATTATTAGCAGCATGGCAACTAAATCTTACACCTTTAGCAGAATCACTAAAATAATCAGAAAAATCATTTTCCTTAAAAAAATCAATAGTTAAATAATTACTGCCTAAATGAACTTCAGAATGATCAGAACCACCAAGAGAGGTAACTCCATGACCTGCACTAAAAAAATAATCAATTTGCCCATGATCATTATAAAAATCTTCAATAGATGAAGAATAATCCCCCTGAGTAGAAATAATATCAATCTGAACATTATCATAAGACCCTTTAATTTGATCAATTAATTGAAGGAAACCTTCTGATGAGAAAGCACCATTAGGATCGTCCCTTGCTATTTGAATAAGTGCACCCTCCATCCCACTAGGATCAATCATATTCATTGGATCATTCCCAACATAAACATAAGGATGATTCCCAGCTACAGGATCTGTCGTCGTAAATCTCCCGATATTAGAATCATAATATCTTGCAGCAAAATAATGCAAACCAGTATCATCTTTTTCTTTGCCTGTAAAAGAATACCTTATTTCATCGTCACCCTCATTAACAACTTCTTGACCAAAAGGTAAAGATTTAAACTCCGCGACCTTTTCACCGTCGCTATCAACAAAAGCTCTTGTACTTCCTAATCTATCATTAACTGCATAATTAATTTCTCCATCTTTTATCTTTGCGGTTAAACCATTGGGCCCATAAACATAATTTGTAGTAATTACAGAAGATTGAATTTGTTGAGATTGTTGATTAGAGGGTTTTGCAGAAATAAATGCCACGCTTATTAAAAGTAATAAAACTATTAAAATAACTGAAGTAAGCAAGTAAAATCTTTTTTTCATTTCAGGCATTTTATTTTATTCTCCTTTAAAAAATTTGGACACCTTCTCCCAAAAATTAATGAGAACCCTCTCGCTACCTTCTAAAATAACTCTCGCAGAAATCGGGGCTCTTGAAATCGGGGCCTTTAATTTATCTTTTTCAAGAAGTAAAAGCTGGTGCTCCTTAAAACCACCCTCTTCTTTCTTTAAACATTTTTCATCAACAACTTTTTTAAAATCATTTGTTTGAGAATTTAATTCCTCTTTTAAATCATACAAACAATCATTATATTCTTCTTCATCTTTAATTAAAATTGAAGAACAAAACTCTCTACTTAATATAATTTCTATATCTTTTTGAAAATCCCAACTAAAATTTCTTACACAAGAAATTCCATAAATCCCTTCTAATTTCAAAACCTCTTTTTGTGCAGATTTCAAAGAATCTTGTTTAAATAAAAGATAATTTTTTTCAAAATTTCCCTCAGAAATTTTTTCTTTAATAGGTGCTTTTAATTCATCTTTTTCAAGCAGAAGATTTGGCTCTTCAACTGATTTTTCTTCTTCCTTTAAACACTTTTTACTGACAAGATTTTTAAAATCACTTATCTGAGAATCTAATTTTTCTTTTAAATCTCTTAAGCACTTATTAGATTTTTCTATTTCTTCTATTGGAATGGAATAACAAAAAGCTCCTTCTTCTAATATGCCTTCTATATCTCCTTCAAAATCTTCTGTTAAATCATTTATACAAGAAGCCCCATAAACATCACCTAATCCAAATAAAACAGATTCAATAATTTGTGTTTTCTTAAAAGGCTCTTCAATTTTATCTAAAATTGGCTTACTGCCTCCACCATAACTATAATAAGATTTAGTTTTAGATTTAGAATTATACTTATAAATTCTATTTCCTGCTGGAGAATATCTATATATTTCAAAAGACTCGTCAGGCATTGTAACCTTCATAAGTTTACCAAGAGCATTATAATTGTAATTTGTTATTTCCCCTGCACAATTCTTAGTAATTAAATTTCCAATAATATCATATTCATAACTGCAATCATCATCTTCTAATAACCTATTACTATTCCCAGAATAAACATAATCACTAATAGAATGAACAATTTCCGGATGATTATTGTTATTTACAGTTCTTGATTGACGATTACCTATTGCATCATAATCATAATCAACAGAATCAAATAACTTAGTCCCATTAATACTATAATAAGAAGGACGCCCGCCCTGAGGGCTATCTTCTACATTAATTAACCTATATAAATTATCATAATTAAAATACACTCTGCCAGCATCAATATCCAGGATATTATTCAAATTACCAACATCATCATAATAATAAAGCTCTTCTAAATAAGAAGAAGAAATTTCCCCCACCCACCCTTGAGCATTATAATAATAATCAAAATCAGGAATAAGAGTATCAGAAAAACCAACCTTCTTCAACTTACCAACATTATTCTCACCAACCTCTCCATAATATTCATAATTAATTTCTTCATCAAGATTCAAGGTTGCAAACCCAGTAATAAAACTTCTAAAAGCTTCTTTTATACTATTTCCACTGATTTTAGAATTAGGCAAAAATAAATCTTTAAAAAATTGGATTAAATTAAATTTAGGTCTTAAAGAAGCAAGATTACTAGCATCACTAATTGTAATTTTATTTACTTGACCTAATAAATTATAATCATAATTTGCTATGCTAAAATCATCAGTCTCTATATAAATTCTATCTCCTGCATCATCATAATTATATTGTGTAATAAAAGATTTATCTAAGAAAGATTCATCTATTTGCAAAACCCGTCCTCTAATATCATATAAATATTTTATTCCAGTATTTTGATTTATATTTTTAATTTCACAAAGCATTCCTTTACTGGTACTATGTAAGGTTGAACAGGTTTTAGAATCATAATTATAATTTTCACAAATACAACTCCCCCCTTCTGAATTTAGATCATAATAATTTACAAACCAAACAACCCCATTAGTTAAATCACAATAAGGAAAATCTTCTCCAGAAATATCTTCACAAACATAAACCTTAATCAAACGATTTAAAGAATCATAATCATTAAAAATTTCAACGCCTAAATCATTTTTAAGGTTCATTACATTTCCAAGCTTATCATACTTCATTAAGGAACATCCATTATCCACATCGCAACTTTTAGTAACTTGACCAAGAGTATTATAAGTACTATTACTCTTTTGTCCTAAAGCATTTGTTGATTCTGTTAACTGTCCTAAGATATCATAATTCATTATAGAATACACATTCTCTGGTGCTTCAATATAAACAGTATTACCGAGCATATCACTATAACTTTTTATATAAACCCCATTAGCATCAGTAACTTTTTGTAATTTACACTCTCCAGTTAAACCTGTTTGTGAAGGACAAATTTCAGAACCATATTCAAATTCAGTGCAAATATTTCCAGCTACTAAACAATCAATTAACTCATCACCTTGTTCATAAGAATTAATCGGAAAAGTCTTCCAAATCCTTCCAAGAGGATCGTCATAATAAAAATATTTTACATTCTCTTCATCAGCACCATTTTTAAGATTGCCCGGACCACCAAAATAAGTCGGAGAATTTGTTTTACTAAGGGAACCAACATATGGTGCAGTAACATTATCAACTAAACCCCTTTCATTATAATTAGTATCAGTTACAATAACATTGTTATCGTCTTTGAATACTGCAGACTCCATATTCCTGCCCAATCCGTCAACAAAACTCCAGGCAATAGTTTCCTTACCCAAAGAATTATCCATCACAACTTTTGTCTTAACCCAATTCATACAATCCTCAACACCCAACTGCAAAGAATCACAATTATCTAGGCCATAATTATAATCATAAGTTACAGAATCAAAACTATCACTTGACAATCGAGTAGCAATTAATCTATTAAAATTATCATAAGAATACTCAGTAATAAAATTATTAGGATCTTGCACTTCGATAACATTAAAATTATTATCATAGGTAATTTTCTGTGTATGACCTAATTCATTTTCTGCACAAGTAGGCAAAGAATTGCCTGACCAACCCCCATTTTGATTACACTCACCATTAGCACCATAATAAATATAAGAATGACTACCAAGACCATCAACACTTTCTAAAACATTGCCATAAGAATCATACTCAAGAATTTCAGAAACTTTTTTCATCTCATTATTATCAACCTCTCCATCTTCATCAGAATCTTTCCAAACCTTACTCCAAGAAGGATACCATTTATTAGAATTACCAAAATCATTTTCATACATAACTTGGCTTACAGATAAAGCATCATGAATATTTGCAAAACCTCCAGAAAAAACAGTATTTTCATCGCCAATAATCTGTAAATGAGGCTGAGAAAGCATATGCTTATCTTCCATATCAGACATACTATTGTATTCATAAGCATAAGTTGTGTATTGGTGCAATTCTTTGCCGGCATTATCATTATAGGTTATAACTTTCCTCGGCAGACCATTCTCAAAATTATAAGTGTATTCTGTTGTTGAGGTTATACTGTCGAGTGTTTGCTGAGTTTTATCCAAATTAATCTCATATATATCCCAAGTTTCATTAATCATTGAAACATCATAAAAATTCTTTGTCTCCTGCATATATTGGCCAGGAGGAGAACTAGAATTTTTTACTATGTTCCTACAAATTAAACCATTTAATTTATCCCAATGGGGGGTAAGCACAGGGCAATTATCCTGAATTGAATCTAAAAACCCATTATAAAAGAAAGTAGTTTCTGAACCAACCCCTCTTGGAAATTCTTTTGTAACAATTGAAAATTGAGGCGTTGATAAAGAATCATCTAAAATTCCTTCATTAAAAGAATAAGAAGTAGTATAATCATTTCCAAATCCATCCTTTACTGTTTTGTTACTAACAACCCAAGTTTTTGCATATCCTCCATCAAAACCAAAACCTGGTTGAATCTTAAAGATCTGAAAAGTGTTATCCTGAAAATTAGTCAATATTATATTGTTGTCAAAAACTGAATTTCCTCTAGAATAACTATTAGAAATTATTTTTCTTGCTAACTCGTGAGATCCAAATAATTGCACAGCTTCTGGTTGATCTATTTCATAAGAATCAACAATAGATAGTTCTGCATTGTGAACATAACCAATATTTCGATTTAATCGATTTAGGGTTACATAAGGGTATAAGGATTGCGCAGTTGTAATAAATGAAACTATAAAAGAATCTCCACTCATTATAAAAGATATATCTTCAATCGAATAATCCTCATTAGACTCATAAATATTCTCAAGGGTGTCTAAAAGTTGGGGGGATTGATTAGGAAGATTAGAATCATAAAGATATAATAATAAGTCATAAGAATAATCTGATTTAGGTTCAAGCACAAATAAATAACCTCCATCTAAAAACATTCTACAAAGAAATATCTTATCATTTTCTCCTACGGATTGTTCTTGAAAAACGGGGTCACATAATGAAGATAAAGAATTAACAGTAGTTCTACCACAACCCCCTCTTTCAGTAGCATAAACCCTATGATTTGCTGTAACAATGTTTTCTGAATCATAAGAATAATCAAAACTTTCCCCTTCAATGACATTAGTAGAAACATAATGATTTCCTAAATTATCTATTCCCTCAAACCATTTATGGGGCCCTACCATTGGGGGACCATAACCATCATTCGGTGCCAAAAGATTTTGAAGATAACTATTATCACTCGTTCCACTTTCAACCAATAATTCTAACATATCTCCTCCAGAATTAAAAAGATTAGGTAGGGAAAATTCTCTCCTTACAGCACTAGAAAGAATAACATCTTTTGAAACACCATTCAAATTATAAATATCTGCAAACTCTGGCGCAGGTTGTATCCCCCCATAAATTGAAGTAGAATTAATTAATATCCCTTGATTAAAATTGTCTGAATCTTTAAAATTATAAGCATATAATGTTTGATCTTGATTCCAATTCTGTTTAAAATTTTTTATCAAAAGAGTTCCTTGAGTTGATGACAAACTAGTCTCTTTTATATCATTAATATTTGATAAAGAAATTTTATTACATAAATCAGACATAACCACAGAATTCCAAGACCCAAAAAAACCTTCTTTATATACATAATGAAATTTTATTGGTGAATATTGTTCAGCAAAAATAAAACCATCATTAACAATTGTAAAATAATTAGACAAAGAAGGCATATTCATAGCATTACCCCCCACATTTACACCCATTAAAGTTACATCATGCCTATCCCAGGTATCAAAACTATCTTTATAAAATACAGATATTTCAGCATATTCCGGATCATTATAATGAGGATTCCACATTAGAACAAAATAATTATCGCCCACTTTAATTTGTGGAGTAAATCTAGAACTATAATCATAACTTCCATAAGGGGTAGTATGGCCTGTAAATTCATAATTTAATTTTTGAATAAATTCACCATTTTCATACTCATATAAATATAAATTGTAATTATATTTATTTGAAACTTCACTTTGAGTTAAATAAATAAAATAATTGTTACCAATATAACTATTAACAATTTGTGAATCATCATTGTGTTGAAAAGTATAATTATTTCTAGTATTAAGATTTACAGTTTTGTAATCATAACTAATCTGCCCCCCATTAGGATAAAAGACACTTTTTAATGAACCAGAAAAAACATTATCCTCTGATGAAAGATAGTAATCAAATGATAAGGGGGGTAACTCAATATTATCATTTTTACCAAGATAAGTCAGGCCAGATAATATCCTCTTTTTGAAAATAGTATGATTAGAAACAGAAGGATGTATTAAAAAATCATAATTTAATTTTACTTTACTAATTCTATAATCATCACTATTATATAAGATAACATTATCTAAATACAATTTTCTAATAGATCTTTCTTGATATGCATCTGGTTCTTGAAAATCATAAAATTCTAAATATTCAAAATCTTCCTTATTATCATAATTTAATTCTACATAAAAACCAGTAGGACTAATAATTTTGCTCAAATATGACTCTTTTGTATAATTGTCTGGAGATTCAAAAATTCCTTGCCAGTTCTCTGCTCGAATTTGCTCCTCAATTTTTTTATATTCAAAATTTATTTCATTTCCAGAAGTATCGACTATTTTAGATAATCCCCATTTTGAAATGTGTTTTTGCCATTGACCACAACCCCCCTGAACATTTAAACTATTTTCACAACTTAGGAAAAAATCTAAACTATTATCGGTTTCACCAAAGTAATAGGTGGTACCATCGACTTTAGTTAAAGCCCAAACTCTATGATTATCCAACTGGGAAGGAAATTCTACAATTTTTGAATAATCTTTATTGCCTTTTAGAGTCCATTCATAATTTGGATAATTATCTAAATGTATTAACTCAGAATTACCTAAATAATAACGATCATCCTTAGTAGTTAAAGTTCCCCGATTATCTACTTGAATCGATAAACTACCCATATTCCATCCTAAACCTACATTGCTTGTAGGATTAACAAAATTACTTTTTAATAAATTAATATTTTGATTATCATATGCTAAACTTAAATCATAGGGAAGGCCTTCTCGACTTGGAAGGGATATTAAAGGAACAGAAAAAGTTAATCTTCCTGTAAATAAATCAATATCATCATTCAAAAAATCGAATTTTCTCAGCTTTGCTCCAATCCCCCCTACAATCCCTTCAACTTTTGATTCAGATTTTACAGAATCTATTAAAGAAGGTTCGCCACCAGTTGTCCCAATTTCTTCTTCGGCTACTTCCTGATTCTGAGGAGCATTAGCACTAGTCTCCAAAGGTAAAACACTAAAGACCAAAACAAAAACAATTAACAAACAAAAAAATTTCTTAAAAATATTATTAGAAAATAATCCTTTAATCTTTTTCTTTTTCTTTTCAATCACCATAATATATCGTTTTAGAAAAAAGGATTTATATATATTTTGGTGAAAAATCAAAAAAAATAATTTTAAAAAAATTAAAAATCATAAAGAACCCAAAGGTTTTATATATCCCTTTGTTATTTTAAAGTGATGAAAATGAATCACAAATCACTTTGGACCATACCCCTTTTAGCGTGTTTAGTTGGAGCAAATTTGAATAATGCTACCGCAATAGAAAAAGGAATAAATAAACCATTCCCTGAAAAAAATCTAAAGAAAATTAATTTCGAACCCTCTTTAGACTTTAATTCTACTAAAGCAATAAAAAAAGCCCTTTCTTTAGAACAAGAATATTTTAGTAATTATGATTTGGGCACTAATCGGTTCGCTGGAAGACTTTGGTTAGATTATTCTAAAAGAGAAACACAAAAAAATAATAGAAAAACACTTTATGAAAAATATCTTGAGGAGTTAAGTGAAAAATCCTTAGAATTATATGAACTAGATTGCACCACCTATGCTGAAGAATGTTTAAAAGAAGGATTAGAATCAATAAATTATAAAAAATTAAAACAATTTCATAATGAAATATGGCCGGGGTTAGGCCTTGCAGGTTGGAGTACTGCATATATATTAACTGAAAAATTTAATTGGAAAGCTTATTTGTTTATTTCATCTAATGCAAAAGATAAAGATTATTATATAACAAATTTTAATACTAAACAAAAATTTCCAGTTTATAATCAACCAGATATTAAATTAGAAAATTATTTTATTAAACCCCAACAAGATAAAGATATAAAAGAACTTTTAAATAAACAGGAATTTGGCTGGGGTTTTAGTGAACAAGGGATTCATACTTGGATCACAAATTATAATAATTTAAAAGAATGCCATTGGGATGGTGCACCATCTAAAAAATATAATTATAAAAATTTTCCCTTGCTTTTTGAAACTACAAAATTTAATGAATTTACAGATTATAATATCCATTTAATTGTATTCCCACCAGAGAACCAACCTTTTGTTACAAAAAAGGAGATAAAATAAAAAAGAAAAATATAAAAAATATAATTATTTTGGTACCCACATACCAGGGGGAACTGCAACTATCCCTCCACCATAAGCCCAATTAATACTCTCTTCAATAAATTCTTCGCTTTCTTTAACCCAAAAAACATCATTTAATTCTCCATGTACCACCCCCACACCCAGCCAATTATAATTAAGTTCTCGACCCCCTTTTTCTAAAACTGCATCATGACGCCCTTCACCAAGAGTCATAAGACCTGACAATTTTAAAAAATCTTGTTTGTTTGTATTAACATTAATTACTGCATTAAGTTCAATATTAAGACCTGAATAAAAAGAATATACGTAGTTCCCTGTATCTGAATTTAAACTAATGTGATCGCCACCCTCACCGACAAGACCAATTATATTCCAACCCCTATCCTGCAAAACTTTGAATACTGACCACCCAGCATACCCATATTCTTTATCAGTATTTCTTACACTTCTTACATAAGCACTAGCCTCATTTATAATAGCTCCATATTCCAAAACCCCAACAGTATCTTTTAAAACACTATCTGGTAAATCAGAACACATATAAAATCCAATATCTGAGGATTTAAAAGTAAATTGAGTGCCAGCAATTAATCCATTTAATTCTTGAACAGCGGTCTTCCTCCAATTTCCACCTTGATAATAATAAGATGCAAATTCTGCACCAAAATATGGAGAAACCCCATAGGTCTTATAATAATATTGTTCAGATTTATATAACTCATGAAAATTTTTTTTAACTGCATCTTCAAACTCTGAAGAAAAATCTTCTAGTGGCAAATTAGAATTCTCATCCAATCCCCTTAATTCCATCCCACTAGGATCAATCATATTCATGGGATTATTATCAACATAAACATAGGGATGATTCCCAGCTACAGGATCTGTCGTCGTAAATCTCCCGATATTAGAATCATAATATCTTGCAGCAAAATAATGCAAACCTGTATCATCTTTTTCTTTGCCTGTAAAACCATATCTTATTTTATCGTCGCCAGTATCAATAACAGACTGACCAAAAGGCAAAGACTTAAACTCGGCGACCTTTTCACCCTCGCTGTCAACAAAGGCTCGTGTGCTTCCCAACCGATCATTAATTGCATAATTAATATCTCCATCTTTGACTTTTGCTGCCAAAC
>Ga0268279_1001881_pt1 | contig 10947 bp, 12 predicted proteins | sample saktaG_6_FD_190142 | JGI IMG/M metagenome (GOLD analysis project Ga0268279, IMG submission 190142) | Saline water microbial communities from Sakinaw Lake, British Columbia, Canada - sak_2010_1_5_80m | ecosystem: Environmental > Aquatic > Non-marine Saline and Alkaline > Saline ...
AAAGTCTACCTTCGGCTTCCGTATGCCGCATGAAGGTCCGATGATGCACTATGATGTGGCTGGCATCTGGAAGTGGCCACGGGATGTTCGGGCGGCTATGTCAACCAGACGGGTTAGTCGGGAATCTAAACTCAGTGCCGAGGCGGCTGAGAAAATTAGGCAGCGTATGGCACAAGGTAGGCCATGGTTTGTTGACCCGGAGAGGTTTGACGAAGCAATTGGGAAGAGAGATAGAGAATACATACGGCGTCTTAAGGAATTATACTGGTCAAAAGAAAAGTAAGGAAAATTGTGGAATCTACTTTTGAATTAAAGTAAGGAGTAAAACATTGTGGCAAAACTTATTACGGGAGGAACGGGATATATTGGCGCGGAACTGGCACGCATACTAGCTGACCGTGGAGAGGAAGTAGTCCTATTTGACATTGCCATAAACCGCTACCGTATAGAAGACATTGAGAGCAAGGTGAAGATGGTACGCGGAGACCTGGGCAACTTTTCTGAGGTGTTTAATGTGGTTAAGGATAACAACATCACAGAAATCTACCATATGGGGTCTATGCTTACCTATATGTCCGAGCTTAACCCATGGGCTTCCTTCCGGAGCAATGTCATCGGGAGTTGCAATGTGTTAGAAGCCGCCAGGCTGTTTGGCGTGGAGAAGATGATGTTCACCAGTACTCTGGGCACCTTTGGTTTACAGATGGACGAAGTGCTCACGGACATCACTATGCAGCGCCCACTCGGCATCTACGGTTGTGGCAAGCTGTATATTGAAGGTCTGGGACGGTACTACCGTAACAAATTTGGATTAGACTTTCGCTCAATACGTTACGCTCATATGATTGGGCCAAATGTTCATACACCAGGCCATTGGGCACCGCCGATGATTGAAGATGCTATTTTTGGTAAGCCCAACGAATGTATTTATGGGGCCCCGGAATCAACAATCTCCATGATATATGTGAGGGATGCTGCCAGAGCTGCGGATATGGTATTACAGGCACCCAAAGAGAATATTGAGATGCTTAACTACAATGTCGCTGGGATTCCAGCTGTTATCTCAGCCAGAGAAGTCGAAACAGTTCTTACAAAACGTTTCCCCAAAACCAAAGTTACCTATAAGCCTGCCCCGATTCGCCCAAGGGCTCGCCAAAGATTTGGTGCCTGGAAAGTATTTGATGATAGCTATGCCAGAAAGGAATGGGGCTGGAAGCCACAATATGCGACCCTTGAAGCAATAATCGACATATTTGAAAAAGACATGAAGGAACATCCCAGACGTTATGGATTGGTATAAGGGTTTTTGATAAAGTTTACTAGCTTACTGTCACTTAGAGAGAAGGGATAACGGGTTGATTGCTGTTTATGGATTAGCTATGATACAAAGCGACTGGACACGAGCGCCTTCCTAATAATGCGAATTCTAATTATAAATCAGAACCACGAAGGGCTAAGTTATGAAAGCGGCTGTGTTTAAAAAAAAGGGGCTTCTCGCTGTTGAAGAAGTCCCAACCCCTGAGCCGGGACCAGGAGAGGTACTCTGCCGAGTTAAGTATTGTGGTATTTACGGCACTGATTTACATAACTACTCCTTCGGTATAACTGCACCTGGGTCTGTAATAGGACACGAATGGTGTGGTGTTGTTATTAAGCTTGGAGAGGGAGTCAAAGATTTTAGCGTGGGCGAGCGGGTTATGCTTTACAAGCATTCTGGAGAACAAACCACCTTGCGTAATATGCGGATTAATCCTCGGGCGCTATACTCTGCTCCCTCTAGAAGAGGAGCCTATGCCGAATATGTCACCGCATCAACTATGAGATTAATCCGCGTTCCCGATGAAATCTCAGAGCAAGCCGCTGCCTGTCTTGAGCTGTTGGTTGCTGCTATTCATGCGGTGCGCCTGGGAAACATCAAAGTATCGGATACTGTTGCTTTCATTGGCGCTGGTCGTATTGGTCTTTTTATGCTCCAAAGGGTCAGGCAAACCGGTGCCAGGGCTGTCTATGTCTCGGAAATAAGCCCGGCGCGGGCAGCCAAAGCAGCAGAAATGGGTGCTGATAGGGTGTTTAATCCCCTGAAGGAAGATTTTATCTCAGAGGTTGTTAAGCTGACCGGAGGCAGGGGGCCTGATGTCGTGTACGAATGTGCTGCGGGTAAGAGCACGCTCAATCAAGCCTGTCAACTGGTAGCACGAAATGGTAGGATAACCTGCCTAGCCGTGTATCAGGAACCCATCACCCTGGAACCCCTTGATTGGTATATGATGCAGCCTGAAATTAAGTTCACCACCAATGGCGATTCCACCCCTTCCGGCTGGAAAGTCGCCACTGAGGCATTGTGCCAGCATAGCATCGATGTTGAAACTGTGATTACAAATGTTATTCCGCTGTCCGACATTCAGAAAACCTTCCAGATGCTCCTGAAGCCAGCGACAAACAATATGTTACGCGTCCTAGTAGCGTCCTAAACCGGGTGAAGCGGTCTTTAAGAAGGTCAGCACCAGGGACCTTATTAAGAGATAAGTCAGTATAATTAGTAATTACGAGAAAAGGGAGGGTAACAAAATATGGCACTATCTAAAGACCTATTGCTACGTATCTATAGGGATATGGTCCGAACCAGAACTCTAGATTACCAGATGATTAAGAATGCCAGGTCAGGTAAGATGCCTGTAGGGTGGCATAGCGGGCTCGGCGAGGAAGCCATCGTGGGGCCAGTGGCTCTGCTCCGTAAGGATGACTATGTTACTTATACTCACCGTGGTGCTTATGTCTGGATAGCCAAGGGTATGGACATGAAGGAGATACTTGCTGAGTTTTATGGCAAGGCTACTGGCTGTGCTCATGGTAAAGGGGGCACTCACATCACCAAACCCAGTTTGGGGATATTTGGTCGTAGCGGTATGCAGGGAGGGCATTTACCGTTGGCAGCAGGGATGGCTATCGCTGCTCAGATACGTAACAAGGGTCAGGTAGTAATATGCCACTTCGGCGATGGCTGTGCTACCAGAGCACCTTTACACGAGGCGATGAACTACGCCTCTGTCTGGAAACTACCTGTTCTCTGGATAAATGAGAACAACGGTCAATCAATGTCGGTAAAACTAAATAAAACCTGGGCAGTCGATAGGATTTCTAAAATAGCTGGCTCCTACGCCATGCCCGGCAAGACAATAGAGGATGGAAATGATGTGATTGCTGTAACCGAGGCTGCCCAAGAGTATTTAGATAGAGCCAGGAGAGGTGAAGGTCCAGCCCTGCTTGAGATAAAGACCTACCGCTGGCGTGGTCACATGGAAGGCGACCCTATGCTCTACCGCACCAGGCAAGAGATAGACGAGTGGATGAAGAAAGACCCCTTAAAGCGCTTTGAGCAAGTGCTGCAGGGTCAGGGATTGCTCATCCAGGAAGACATTCAAAGAATCCAGACCGAAGCTGATGCCGAGGTCGCTGAAGCTCAGAAGTTCGCTGAGGAAAGCCCCGAGCCATTACCCGAGGATGCTTTCAATGCGATATATGCCACCACTCATTCTTAATTTAGTAGATAAAAAGGGGGATAACCACGATGCGAGAGATCTATCTATACGAAGCAATACAGGAGGCGGTAGCTGAGGAGATGAGACGGGACGAGAGGGTATTCCTCACCGGTGAAGCTGTTGGTCCAGGCGGCACATCTCCAACACGCCCGCCCAAAGAAATTATGGAAGAGTTCGGTGAGAATCGGGTCAGGGAAACGGGAATCATTGAGCAGATGCTCGCTGCCGGTAGTGCCGGGGCCGCTATGGCTGGGATGCGCCCTATTGTCGACTTTATGATGGGTGACTTTATGTTCCCTGCCTGGAACGAGATTCTACAGTCTGGTCTATGGCGTTCTGGACACGGCGGCGCTGAGAATATCTCAATCCCGGTTGTCTATATGGCCGGGCTTATGAGCTATGGTGGCGGTGGCTTCTCACACTCTCGAGCCCCGATTGCCAATGTCTGGCACGGGCCAGGTCTAAAGCTTGTTCTGCCGACAACACCTTACGATACTAAAGGTCTACTGAAAACCGCCATCAGGGATGATAACCCCGTGGTTTTCCTAACGCACCGGTTCTTAAACCGCACAAAAGGTCCTGTCCCCGAAGGGGAGTATCTGGTCCCCTTCGGAGAGGCTACTATCAGAAGAGAGGGTAAAGATGTTACTATCGTAGCCGTGAGTTACATGGTAAGCCTTTCTCTTGAGGTAGCCGACGCTTTAGAACCGGAGAGTATCAGTGTTGAGATTGTTGACCCCCGTACCCTGGAGCCACTGGATATTGACACCATTTTAGCCTCAGTGGAAAAGACTGGCCGGCTGGTGGTAGTTGATGAGGACTATATTAGGTGCGGCGTTGGTGCTGAGATAGCCTTCCAGGTGCAGGAAAAATTATTCAAGTCTTTAAAGGCTCCGGTAGAAAGAGTGGGTAATCTGAATATACCTATTCCGGTAGCCAGTAATCTAATGAGAGCTGTAATGCCCACCAAGGAGAAGATTATAGCCGCGGTTAAGAAGACTCTGTCCTGACTTTGGGCTTAGCAAGTATTTATCGTTTCTATAACAGAAAATATTACTGGAGGTTTGAAATATGGAAGTTGAGGTTGTCATGCCCCGATTAGGCTCGGAGATGACAAAAGGAACCATTGTTGAATGGTTCAAAAAAGAGGGCGACCGAGTAAGCAAAGATGAGACTCTGTTTTTGGTAGATACTGAAAAGGCTGCTATTGAAGTGGAGTCAGAAGTTACCGGTATCCTCAAGAGGATACTGGTTAGTGACAAAAAACAGGAAGTACCCGTGGGACAGGCTATTGCCATAATAGAAACGGAAAGCTAGAAAGAGGTGCTATTATGACCTCAGAAAGCAAAGAGGGAGAACAGAGTCGGGAAAACCCGGTAGCTGAGGTTATTTCCCTGAGCGGATGGCGCAAGACCCTTGCCGAGCGTATGCTTGGCAGTCATCTAAAATACGCTGAGGTTACCCAGATGAGAGAGGTTGACGTCACCGGGTTGGTAAGCCTTCGCCAATCGCTCATTAGCCGCTTGGAGGGGAAATATGGCTTCCGGGTATCATACACCCACTTGCTGATAAAGGCAGCGGCTCAGGCTTTGCGACAGCACCCCATAGTTAACTCATCCCTGGTGGATGAAGAGATTAGAATCTTTAGTAATATTAACATTGCCATGGCGGTAGCTCTTGACAATGGCGGACTGCTGACGCCGGTGATACGCCAGGCAGACCGGAAATCAATTATAGAAATAGCCCAGGAAGCAATCAAATTGACACAACAGGTAAGAACTAGGCGGTTCAACCTTGACGACCTGCAGGGAGGCACCTTTACTGTAACCAATGCCGGAATGTATGGCACGGATTTTGTTACTCCCCTTATCAATGCCCCACAAAGTGCTGCTTTGGGCGTGGGCCGGTTGGTAGCGAAGCCAGTGGTACGGGATAATCAGATTGTCATCAGGACGATAATGGGTCTGAGTCTGACCTATGACCACCGTGTTCTCACTGGTGCTACAGCCGCCCAGTTCTTCCAAACTTTAGAGGACATTATTGAGAAGCCGACGCGAATAGACTTGGGAATCTCAAAGGCTGAACTAGAAAAAGATTAGAAAAATTACCCAACTAGTAAACGGTTAGCAAACTTTTGACAATTTTTTGACACAAAAGTGGAGCTGGGGTATCAATAGGTAGAACTTTTAATTTAGTTTTTGACATTGTTTTATAACTGTTATTTGAACTCTTCTAGGCTTTAGCGGCATATTGGACGAATTACTATTTTGTGCAGTCCGATATTCTTAACCTGCAAATCAAGGCTGGTGGTATGTGCTTGTAGACATTTTCGTAGATGCTATTACTGTCTTCGATGTTCATGAACGAAGGTTCTTCGTAAGTATCTAACACGAATCCACTTTCGAAAAAATACTTCAAAATGGTCGAAACGGGTCTGTGGAAGTAATATTGTGGTTTTGGTTGCCCCATCATGCTGATGCCCGACTCTCTTTTTTCAATCAAGTAATTACATATCTTCACATAATATTTACTCTTAACTTCACCACCTAAATCATCCCGTTCATGGGCTAATATATTTTCACCAGAATTAAAGCATGGATGAAGGATTGAAAAAACGAATACCCCTTCTTTTTTAAGTATCTTTGGCAAATGGTTTATTAGTACCTCTATGTTTTCCATGTCCATAAGTGCCATCGTGCATACAATTGAATCAAAAGTATTGCCGGTCAGTTTTTTCAAATCAGCTTTGCTTGTCGCGTCGATAACGTGATATTTAATATTATAATTGCCTTTTGATTTGGCGATAGCGATTAAGTTGTCTGAGAAATCTATGGCAGTTACGTTTGCTCCCAATTCAGCCATTTTTCTAGCAAATTGCCCATTACCACAGGCAATGTCTAGTATTTTCTCTCCGGCTTTTATATTTAGCAGTTTTAACTGTGTTGGCTCGATTAACATTTTGTGAAAATCATTCCCCTCCCCCATTTTACTATCCCAGAACTCTGCATTCGCATTCCATATATTCTTTACTTCATCTTTCATCATTCTATTGTCTCCGTGGTTTGTATTAATAACGGTATAACAGGGACTTTTCTCTTATTCCTATTTCGAAACATTTTGGACTCGCTGCTATTATATATCAAAAATACAGAATTTGATAAGATTGAAATTTATACGGTGGGGTACTATATTTTCCTCTAAAAGGGCGGACATTCATCAGTTTTGTTGAAATGTCACGTTTGAGTAATAATTCTCCCGGTTATGATCAGACGGGGGAATTGGTTCTACCTAGTGATAACTTTGGTGTCCGTTTCTGAAACTTTGTGTATCTCTGCCGCCTTTACATTGTCCATCACTTCTCCTCATTCAATACCCTTAACTCGTCTCCTCCTTCTTTCACCACCCCTCCCTTAAATGTAGTGGGCAAAAATGGGATACTCTGGCCTTCAAAATTAATGGACACATTAGAGGCCACTGCCTTGCTCCCTAGCAGTTCTATTATAATTCTTTCTTGCTGTAATGTCCTGCTCGGGAACGGTCAAGGGAGTCCATCATTTCTCAGATTCAGCTCCCTCTTGGTGGGAAAAGTGAGAATTAATAAGCACTTCGGGAAACTTCGGTCTATTATGGTAAAATGACGAACAGGGGGTTTAAAATCACTGAGATAAACACTTCAAGAGTAGGCTGTATTGTTCTGGCTGGTGGGCAGAGCCTGCGCTTCGGTCAGGACAAGGCAGCAAAAATCATTGGTAACAGGACTCTGCTAGAATGGGTACTGTACCGGCTCGGCTTCCTTAACACTGAGATTATAATAGTCGCGGCATCAAAGCAATTCTGCCCTCGTCTTGGCAGCTACCCGCAGCTAAGCATAGTGACCGATATTTACCCCGACAAAGGTGTATTGGGTGGCATCTATACCGGATTAAAAATTTCCCGCTTCTTTTATATTCTGGTGGTGGCTTGTGATATGCCCTTTCTAAACCAAGATTTATTACGCTATATGATACTGGTTTCGGCCGGTTTTGACCTGGTTGTGCCACGATTGGGCGATATGATTGAGCCGCTTCACGCAATTTATTCAAAGAACTGCTTGGACCCAATAGAATCCCTGCTTAAACGGAGTAGTCTCAGCCCCAGAGGGCTTTTTAATTTAGTCAGGACAAGGTACGTAGAGGCTGAAGAGATTAATCAGTTTGATCCCGAACACCTGAGCTTCCTCAACATCAATACCGAGGCCGACCTGGGAAAAATGGCAAAACTTATTCAAGGTGAACTTCAATAAGTGCTAAAGCCCTCTTCCTCCTGGAAGCTGCTTGATAGGGCCGATTAGATTGGCTGGCGGCGAAGCGGCGGCAGGTAATAAACGGACGGTTTCGTGTTTTCTTCCGGCTTTAGTATGTAGCCTTCACGCTGGGCAATAAGTTTGGATACCTGGCTTTGCGAGTCCATACAGGTCACCAAAATAGATGGCTTTAGTTTCGCAACAGAATGCACAGAAAGGCCCTAGCCCCTAAAATAGCTTGAATGAACTTTCTTGTCATGCGATAATAGAAGCATAGCAGGAATAGCAAGGAAAATAGAAATATCCGATGAAGACAGGGAACCATTGCTCAAATGGAAGAGGAGCCTGACAGAGAATTTGGTACCTTGGAATATGGCTTGGCCAGAAAGCTGATTGCGCTTGCCGTGAACCTGAGCCATATGATTCTAGCGTGTTATCTGCGGTTATCTCTCTACCCTGCACGTAAAATGGCTCTGTGAAGTTATAGCGTGGAAATTAGTAAGCTAGTAGGGATAGGAGGTATAAGCAATTAATATAGTAGAAACCGATATTAAAGACAAAGTGAATGAGGTTCTGTCCCGTTATAGTGGTAAAGGGGATGAACTTGTTCCCATCCTGCAAGAAGTTCAGGAACAATTTGGCTATCTACCCGCAGAGGTGATGCAGCAAACTGCGAAGTTCCTTCACATATCAGACAGTACCGTTTTTGGTGTAGCTACATTCTACGCCCAGTTTAAGTTTACCCCCACTGGTAAGAGGATAGTCAAGGTGTGTCGGGGAACTGCCTGCCATGTGCGGGGCGGGGCACGCATTCTTAATGAAGTAGAGAGGCAATTGGGTATCACGCCGGGAGAGACCACTGATGACCTTGAGTATTCCTTGGAAACAATTGCTTGCTTTGGCTCATGTGCCTTAGCCCCAATCGTGGTGATTGACAAAACCGTTTATGGTCGAATGACAACTAAGAAGGTAGGGGGGGTCCTTCACTGAAGAAGCATTTATGATGAGGTGCGATGGTGACTTTTGACGAGATAAGAAGTCAGGCAAGGGCAGAGTGGGAAACTTTGGAGCATAGTGATAAACCCCACATCCTCGTTGGTACCGCTACCTGTGGTCGGGCGTCTGGTGCCCTTGCTGTGCTTGAGGCCATTAAGTCTGAATTGGCCAAGCGTAATATAGAGGCTATTATCACCCAGGTTGGCTGTATCGGGCTTTGCTATGCTGAGCCTTTAGTGGATGTAGTTAAACCAAATCGTTCTCGTATCTGTTATGGCAATATAACCCCGGAAATCATACCCCGGCTTATAGAAGATTATGTCATTAATGATAACCCCTGTCCTGACTTGGCTCTAGGTACTATCGGTGATGATAGTATTGATGGCATCCCTAAGCTTTTCGAGCTACCAATGCTCAAACCCCAGGTGCGTATAGTCCTGCGTAATTGTGGGATTATTGACCCTGAGAATATCAACCACTATATTGCCCGAGGCGGTTATAGTGGTCTGGTCAAGGCGCTAGGAATGAAGCCGGAAGAGGTAATTGAGGAGATAAAAAGGTCGGGCTTGCGAGGCCGTGGTGGTGCCGGCTTCCCCACCGGGCTGAAGTGGGAATTCTGTCGCCAGTCACCGGGCAAGGTGAAGTATCTTATCTGCAATGCTGATGAGGGTGACCCTGGTGCCTTTATGAATAGGTCTCTCCTGGAAGGTGACCCCCACGCTGTTCTGGAGGGGATGCTCATTGGTGCTTATGCTATTGGGGCAACAGAGGGCTATATCTATATTCGGGCCGAATATCCCCTGGCTATCGAACGATTAGAGCTTGCTCTCCGCCAAGTAGCAGAGTATGGACTAGCAGGCGACAATATTCTGGATTCCAACTTCAGTTTTCATATAACGATTAAGCAGGGGGCGGGGGCTTTTGTCTGCGGCGAAGAAACAGCGCTGATGGCATCTATTGAGGGCAAGCGAGGTATGCCTCGTTCCCGACCTCCATTCCCAGCTCAGAGCGGCCTATGGGGCAAGCCAACTAACATCAATAATGTAGGAACCTGGGGGCATGTATCAGCAATATTACAACGAGGTAGTAACTGGTATGCAAGCTATGGCTCAGAGAAAAGCAAGGGAACCAAGGTCTTCGCCCTGGCTGGCAAGGTAAACCGCACCGGACTTATTGAGGTGCCAATAGGCATATCGCTCCAGGAAATCATCTATGGGATTGGAGGGGGAATCCCCGATGGCAAACGGTTCAAGGCAGTTCAGACCGGCGGTCCCTCCGGTGGCTTCCTGCCAGCAAGCTTGTTAAACCTGCCTGTCGGCTATGAGGAACTAACCGAGGCTGGTTCTATAATGGGCTCCGGTGGCATGATTGTACTGGATGAAGATAACTGCATAGTTGATACTGCCCGGTTTTTCCTTTCCTTTACTCAGGCTGAGTCCTGTGGTAAGTGTGTCCCGTGCCGTCTGGGCACCAAGCAGATGCTAGATATCTTGGAGGATATTACTAATGGTAAAGGCAAACTTGAGGACATTGACCTGCTTGAGGACCTGGCTAAAGATGTTGTGGCTGGCTCCTTGTGTGCCTTGGGTGGGACAGCACCTAATCCGGTTCTGACCAGTATTCGCTACTTCCGGGATGAGTATGAGGCTCACATAAGGGATAAACGATGCCCGGCGCTAGTCTGTTCGGAGTTAATTTCCTATTATATCCTTCCCGACAAGTGCGAGGGGTGTGGTATATGTCTTAGAGACTGTCCAGCTGAGGCTATATCTGGTGGTAAGAGGATGATTCATATTATTGACCAGGGTAAGTGTATCAAGTGTGGTACTTGTCTAGATGTTTGCCCTACCCGTTTTAGTGCAGTAGTAAAGGTTTCTGGGGAGAAAGTAACAGTCCCAAGTAAGCCTATTCCTGTGGCAGCAACAAAAAAAGCAGGGGCTCCAACGAATCTTGGAAATTAAAAAGCAGTGGAGAAAATCAAGTTAATCATTGATGGTCAAGAGGTTGAGGCGAGGGAAGGGATGACCGTGCTGGAGGCAGCTCAGGCGGCTGGTATTTATATTCCTACCCTCTGCTCTGACCCTGACCTGGAGCCATACGGGGCTTGCCGCCTTTGCGTTGTGGAAATCG
>Ga0268279_1001883_pt1 | contig 10934 bp, 9 predicted proteins | sample saktaG_6_FD_190142 | JGI IMG/M metagenome (GOLD analysis project Ga0268279, IMG submission 190142) | Saline water microbial communities from Sakinaw Lake, British Columbia, Canada - sak_2010_1_5_80m | ecosystem: Environmental > Aquatic > Non-marine Saline and Alkaline > Saline ...
AACAGGGACTAGAACTCCACTGGTTACTTCAACAAGAGGAGTAGCTAAAGTTACACCTAGTGAAAGAGAAGGAACACCTGCAGACTCTACAGCTCCCACACTATAAAACAGTGAAGGGTGCATGAGAGTGTTGTTTGTAGTAGATATATGGGTAGGAGTTCTGGCTATGTCGGAGATGCGGACTTCACATTCTAGTCCCTCGAAATAATAAGCACTGGTATAAGCCAGAACGCCTAGTTTGCTGGCACCATAAGCACTAAAATTACCAGTTAGTTCAGGACTTGTATTTCGTAATATGGAATCTATATATAATTTTGCTAGATGTGATGTATTGTCAAAAGTGCCCACCATATGATAGTAAGTATCTAAAAAGTCGCCAAAATCATCTAAATCATAATTAGCGCTAACACCAGAAGTGCCATTTCCGACAGTAAACGCCAGAATATTCCCCTCTCTTACGAAGAAATGGAATCCATCAGTAGCAGTATCTGTTGATAACCCCGCTGATACTAACGTCCCATAACCACCACTTGAGAATTTACCCAATACAGACACTGTAAAACTATCGGCATCTGATAGCCAAGTAGCGCCAGCAGTTATTTTATCACCAGTCCCATCAAAATCCTGTGCTCTCCCTACACTACCAGCAACCTCTATAGGATTATTAGCAGAAGCCTTAGTACCATCATTCCCATTACTTGTGCTGTCCTTTATATGGCTAGTATCAGGGTCATCGTTCATGTGATAAACAGCTTTGTAGTGCTCATCCCAAGTGTCTGTGTCGTTAGTTTCCGCACCATCTGCATAGCCATAATACATAAAGACTAGAGTATCTATAGTAGTAGAAGCTTGCACCCTTCCATGAAGTTCCATAGTATGAGCACTTCTATCCCAAGAACCTGCTACTAGCTCTCTCTTGAGCTTAGTCTCACCATCTTTAGAAGTTAAGACTACATCTGAACCATCAACTTTAACATTCTCCCAGAAAGTATCTGGTAAACTGTGTTCATTGAAGAATGCAGGGAAGTCAGCCACATCAGTAGAGTCAGTAACATTCTTCATCCAAGCATTATTATCTGTAGTATAGGAATTGGTAAGATTATCTTCTAGGGTAACTGTATTACCAGCCACAGAAGCAACCGTACCTGTTTCCCTACCACTTGTGTCCTTAATAACTACAGAATCACCTACACCATAGGCTGAACCCTTTTGAACAACTACATCTTTCTGTCCTGATGCAGCATTAGAAGCAAGGAACTGAGTAATCCCTACTAAGTCATGGTCAACAAATAAAGGTACTCTGTAACTCCAGTTAGCATTATACCAAGAGAAGGTTGCTGTAGCTTCAACTTCAACCACAGATGGAGATAAGGTAATTCCTAGCTCAGTTGAAGGAGCTAAGGAAGCACTTGCTACCTCTACCAAAGGAGCAGTTAATGTAGTACCCAAAGAAGGTGTAGGTGTTGGAGCTTCACTATCTACTTCAACAAGTGGAGCATCTAAAGCTACATCTAAGGCTAAGGAAGGAGCAATAGCATCACTGGTAATACCTACTGTATCTGGACTTATAGTAACATAAGTTCCTATTTGTATCTCTGGTGTGAGAGCAGCTACATCTACTTCTATTAAAGGGATAGCAAGAACCTTATCAAGAGCTAATGTAGGGGCTGCTGCTTCTGATGCAATTGCTACTAGAGGTACATCAATAGTAACAGGAGTTGCAACTACTTCTGTAGCATACCCCATAAGCCAGAAGTCAACAGCGGTACTCTCTATCTTACCTTCGATTATCTGACTGTCATCACACTCCACGAAAGCCCAACAATGGGAGTGAACATCATAGTAGATATCCTCAGCACTGACATTTTTTCTTAGCCCATAATTGTATGCTCCATAATAAACTTCAATAAATCCCATCACAGAGGTAGCAGGCAAAGCATCTAAATCAATCCATGAGCCAGTAGAACCTAAACTCAAATCCGTAGCATTGGTAATGGCAGTATAACCATCAGTAATATAGCCCACAAGGTAGAAGTAAGTATCATTTTCACTTCTGTAAAGTTCACATATTTGAGAATCATCGCAGCCCACAATACATGAAAATCCAGAGTGTTCTAGAGGGGCATAACTTTTTCTATCATCAGTACTCCCATTCTTTCTGAGTCCTACATCATCATTCCCAGCATCAGCTATAACTTCAAAAATAAGCCCAGTAGCATCAGGAGCTTGCACAGAGCAATCAGTATCTCGCCAATCGCCAGTAGCAGGTTCTTTTTCTACAGCATTAGTAGCAAAGGTTACTCCAGTTGTAGTATATCCCACTATGTAAACATCAATATTACTAGTGTTCTCAACTTTACATTCAAAGATATGGGAAGCATCAACTCCGATTGCAGCCCAAGCATGAGCTGAGGGCATGACATCAAGATATCTATCATCAGTACTCCCATTCTTTCTGAAGCCTATGCTATACCTAGCATGGGCATACGTATTAGTATAGTGTAGCAACACTCCAGTAACATCAGCACCTAAATCGGCAATGTAATCATCAATGTCAACATCTTGCCAAGAACCTGCTGAGCCTGGAGTACATTCTACAGGAGTTACAGGATGAAATGTTTGAGCCATTACTTAATACTTATCCCCTCTTTAACTTCAAGGGACACCCTTCCTAAGTCAGTCCTAATTGAGTTGACCTTAGCCAGTTGGTCACTCAGTCCATCTTCAGCTTCAGTTAATTGTTGCTCTGGAGTAACTACCTCATATAGCTCATTGGCTACAGCCCAGTGATAGTAGTTGCCCCATAAGTCAGCTTTAGTGGTCTTATAAGTTTCCTCTTCCTCGGCAGTTACCCCCACAGTCCTCTTCTTCTGATAGAAAGACGCTGATAAGTTTTGAACAGCAATCTCATACTCATTGTCCTTTTGAAGTTTAGCTTTCTGTTGTTCAGATGTAAGCTTGTGGAAAGATTTCTGTCTATATATTGTCTCCATGCTCCCTCCTCATGATTTAGTATACTACTAAGGAGTGCCTTGACACTCCTTACTAGCATTTATCCTCCAGGATTAAACTTAGCTATCCTTTGTTGATATTTTTATGTTAATCTCAGGAACATCTATAGTTACATCTTTTCTCTCATCATCCATATTAACCTCCATTATGCTGCTACAAAATTCTTAACCCCTTTCCTACCATTGAGACTAGAGATTAAGGTTCTTATCTGCTGACCCCTTTGTAATTGTTCTGGACTTCTTCTTTGTCCTCTATAGCCTCTATCCTCTTGAAACTCAATAGCTAATTCAGCTTGCTTTCTCTTGAGACGTAGGTAAGGCAAAATTTGTTTTAGAAAGTGATAAGCTACTTGTGTAGTACATTGCCAAGTATACATTTGTTGCCAATTTAATTTTGCCTTCCTAATTTGAATACTACCACCAAAAGCCCGCTTCATTTGCTCCAAAACTTCCAAGTTTGTATTGACTACTTGTGTTCTAATAAAGAGAGCAGAATGAGGAGGTATTCTATTAGTTACACCCACACAACCCTCTCCATCAAAGAAGCCAGCAAAGTAAGATAGCTCTGAACTATTCATTAGGCCGCCACCGTAATGGTGAAAATTCCGCTAGCATTCCAGGCAATCTTGAAAGTACCTGATTCACTACTCTTGTTCTCACCGAAGTCAACCCAGATTAGAGGATTAGTACCTTCGTAAAGAACAGCATACCGAGCAGTGATAGTAGATTCAGTCCACTCCACATCATCAGCATCAAACTTCGTTACCCTTGTAGCTTCAGTTACTGCCTTGCTTGCTAAGGTAGCTCCACCTGTTGTATAGCCATCACCATTACCTACCTCAGTACAAGCAGCATTTACCGCTGCTACATTTGCCATCTCCTGTGTCGGAGCAGCTGCATTGGTATAAAGTCCACATTTTACAGTAGTTCCTGCATCGTTAAGGTCTGTGATAAGTGCCTTCAGTGCATCTAAAGGCATAATGCTAAATGCTTTTGCTGTTACTGCCATTGTATCACCCCCTGTTTAATTTTCATTAGTCTTTCGGATATTCCCTGTGTGTCCGAGGCTTGGTTATCTTTCCTAGGTCAGCTCTATACAAAATGAGCTTCTCGTTCGCCCATACTTGATAGCTATTGATAAACCCCTCAGGCTTCCCGACATTAACCTTATTGCTTAAAGTTCGGCGATTATTCAGCCATGCCAAAGCAACATAGGCCACCACACCGTCAATCAGTATCTTCTCAAGCTGTGGCGATAATGTTGATGCGCTTTCCGTCAGTGTATGCTCCTTGGCGCAGTAGATATAAACCTCCTCATCCGCTTCCGGTGTCAGGTCAGTATCTATCTCTAGTGTATCGCCCCAGAGTGTAAAGTTGCGGAAGTCCCTCGGGTCACTATCAACACGAAACTCAACCTTGTCAATCCAGAGTAGGCCTTCCCGAATAGAGCTAATATCCACTTCCTTGGAGTCTTCACTTGTTGTTAGCGTCTTGTCCACATCCATATACGGACAAGTTTGCGATATCTCGGTTAAGCATCGTCCAATATAAAGGTCGATCTCATCTGAAGCGAAGTCCTCATCCGTTGATTCAGAAAATTCATCCTTGAGAAATTGACGACAAATTGCACGAATGGTAGATAAATTCTTAGCCATCTATCACTCCTTCGGCTTTAGCTCCTTGCCTGTCTTTCTCCGCGCCATGTCTGTGCACATTGCGACTGCCTGATCTTGTTTTCTACCAGTCTTTATCTCTGTGGCTATACAAGAACTAATGGCAGCCTTAACTTGAGCATCTGAACTGTCTTCCGTTAAATGTTCTACGGCAGTTGGCATTATTTACCTCCTTCTATTGCTACCCCTTCCTCTAGCCCTTGTAGGACTACAACCCCCTCTACCTCTGTTCTGGCGGACACCCCTACCCGAACCATCTCTTTTAGGAACTCCTTTTGCCATTACACTTCCTCCTTAGTAGAGGGGGGGGGATTGCTCCCCCCTACCACTATGCCAAATCGCTATCCACCATATCTTGATGGTTAGTTAAGAGAATCCAAATCTTGCCAATGTTATCTGCTACATCTTCACAGTTGCAGCGGACATATTTCTTGGGTGTTTTGAATTGCACAGTATAAAGTCCTGGTTGCATCTGAAGTTCTGTACCCGCTTCAGAAGCCTTAGTCTTAGTACCTACACCAGTCCCAGCAGTAGCAGTTTCCACCGTATCTACTGCCTCATCAAACAAGTCACCAGCAGCATCCATCTCAACCAAGACATATCCTTTACCACCTATGGCAAGCAACTCATCGGATATGTACAGGATTTTACCAGTATCACTGCTGGTAGTCTCAGTAAGGTCTTTGCCTACATCGCCAGCTACAAAAGCTGTAGTTGCAGTAATCCAAACCTTTCTGATATGGGCGTGTAGGGTAGGAAAGCGAGCTACTTCTTTCCAATGCCTGTCCAGTTCATCAGAAGCCTCTATGGTTATATTAGCCTCATCATCATAGGCATCACTATCAGCAGACTCTGTAAGGATTAATACAGCAGTCAAACCCTTTATACCTGTTTTATCTATTTCGATAACACCGTTACCATCTGAATTAACAGTCTTAGAGGTAGCTACCGCATCACTCTCATCACAGTCCACCAAAGCTCCACTGTATTCTCCATGTAAGATTCCATTTGCATCAAAAGCCATCTTAGTTCCTCCTTAATTTTATTTGCTAGGCTCACGTGGAAGAGTCTGGGATTATACCATACAGTCTACCTATTGATCTGGGGTCTGCCAACGCAAGTCCCAAAGGCCAATCAAGCTCAGTACGATAAACAGGGGTAGCTTCCAGTAAACCTTTGTCTGTTACCTCTAGGGGATATTCTTGGATACCCCATAAAAGCTCACCTATACCGAATTTTACTGCATAGATGGAAGTGCTCTCAGCAGCACCTGCAGCTTCAAGTTCCTCAGTGCTGGTTATTATCTCGGTAGTTTGGTCAGCCTTTACTCCAATATCAGCTAATTTAACCCCCTGGTAAACATCCACTATCCGGTCAAACATATCCCTGGTATTGTCCAAGAGTTTCTCTTTCCTCAGAATAGAGCGAAGAGCCAGAAGCATCTTCTTATTCATGAACAAGTAATCAGGATTATGCCCTTTGATTGAGTAGATAAGCTGGTCTAGCTTGTTCAGGAAATTATGGCTTTCACCAGTGCTGAGTAAGATCCCATCTCCCGAAGTCCCTGCGTTATCAATATACTGGTCAGTAAAACCTTCCGAGTAAACTGCATCCACACGCTTTTTCAGTCCTTTGAATTCCTCCGGGTCGCTTGTTGGGTCGCCATTGATAAACTTGTCATTGAACTTGTAGGCAGCAGCTTTAAGAGCCATTACCTGGGATATTGCCCTAGCGTCAGCTACAGTATTTTTAGCTCTGGCTATGGCCTTATCACAGTCCATGTAACATCCCATCAAGGAGATGTTCTCTACCTTCTGCTCAAATTTACCTTCCGTGGAACTATACCCAGCATTTATCTTACGAAAGCCCACACTCGGCAAGTCTTGCATCCTTACAATAGTTGTGGCCAACTGTCCGATGGTTTCCCAGGGGATAGCGTCCATAACTTGCGACTCCATCAAGAAGGTGTCTATAACAGACTTCCTCAAAGTATCCGTCTCTATTTTACTTAGTTCTGCCAATGTCCATGCCAATTTATTTGCCTCCTATTGTTTTTATTTGTTCCCATAAGCCTCCGTTGCTAATTGCATTGGAGACTTACCGCTTAGGTCTTTACCGGGTCCAAGGTTCGCACTAGAATCAGGCTTCAGTGAAGTACTAGCTTTTTTTTCAGGTAGTGTTTTAGCCAGCTCCTCCATCGTCTCAGCGGAATCGCCTCCGAACTTTACGAGAACGCTTGCATCCACATTATGTTCTTGGGCTATCCGTGCGGCAGTTTGCTCTCTTTCGCTCTTCTTAACTGCGTTGAGTGCATCTCCGTGTTCTAGCATGCTTCGGGCCAATACCTCTTCTCTCTTCTTGAGGTCAGCTTCTCGAGCCGCCAGCCCTTGCTTTTTTTGCACTACGCTCAACTGGTCAGGATCGCTACGAGCAGCCTCTAACTCATCCGCATCTCTTTTGGCTTGAGCCTGAGCCTGTGTGTCCTCCCTTGCCTGGACTGCTGCCTCTCTGTCAGACAGAGCCTTAGCAGTCCTCCCTGCAGTCGCCAGAGCATCGCTTACCGCCTTCGCCGTTGATTCCTTGGTGTAAGTCTGGATGTTTTCTGAGGTATTCCCTTTTTCACCTTCAGAGGATTGCCCAGTATTCTGAGGAACGCCCTGTTTGGTTTTGTCGGTTTCGCCCATTTTATTAAGACCTCCTATTGTTAATTAAATACATTATAACCCTTTTTAATAATTTTACAAACTGTCAAGCCAGTTCTTAATCGTTTGCGCCTCAGCAGCTTTGTCCCAAGGTGTCTGAGCCGCTTCTTCTTTCCCTCTGTCGCTAATTGGCTTATACCCAAAGGCCAGAACCAGCCAATCATCCAGTTTTGGATATCGTGCCCTGAAATCAACTCGCGGCTGGCCTGTGGGTAAGCCCTGATATGTCTGGTAAAGAGCATAGACTTCCTTGGTAGGTACTTTGCTAAAGTCCTTTTCCTTTGTCCAAATCTCTAACTCAAGCATCTTGTTGTAGAACTCAGGATGCTCCATCAAGAACCAGTCATCAGCATAACCCTTCAAATCTATCTTATAATACTCTACATAAGTCTCTATTAGATTGTCAGGGAATTCATAGCCATAGGCATCCTTTCGCCGTCTGTCATCTGCATATTCGGAATTGGCTTCCAGGAAGGCTTCTCGCTCTTCGGTAGTCTCCAGGGCATCATACTTATCATCCGTCTCCCGCCACTTTGCCGATAGTTTAAGAACATTGATATTGTCATCTACATCCTTCCAGCCATAAGCCTCTTTGCCCCACTCATTAAAAGCCTCGTGTTCTAATCTAAATAACCTTGCCTCGGCACTATTACCACCGGAAACTCTCTGCACATCTTTATAGTCGAAGAACGGGGCAACTATGTTCTCAGGTGGTAGTTTCATTAAAACCTGAGACTCCGAGCTTAACTTGAACTCCTTTGTCCAACCCCTCAAAATGTCATACGCTTCTTTACTCTGTAAATCACCACCATAGCCCCATAGCTTCAACCTGGCATCATCCTCAGGGTGAGCTGCCCTCCATTCGGCCCTCCAATCCTTATTCAGTGAAGGATTAGCTTGTAAAAACTCATCCCTAGCCTTACCCTCCAACCTTTGATATTCCTCCCATAACCCGAGGTATTCTACAGGGATGCTCCCTTCAGCCTTATCCTTGTCGTCCATCGTGTAGATGGCCTTATAGGGTAGATTCCAATAATCACGGCCTAGCAATTCCAAATCTTTGGCATGGCGAACTCTTATATCATTCAGCCCTGAATCCTTCTTTTTCTCTCGCCTATACCATAAAACCCGCTCGTAAACATCCATTCCCCACTTGTCTATAAAGTCTGCTACTCTCCGGTCCCGCTCATCCCAATCGTAGGTCTGGCTTGTCTCATCGTAGAGGTCACTGGCAAACATAACCTGTGATTCGTATTCTGCCAAGGCTACATCGTCGGCCCAATCGTATTTGTCGCCTTTAGCTTCCTGCTTCTCAAAGTAGTCTCGCACCTCGGCGTAAGCAGGGTTTTTCTCAATATCCTCGTAGGCTTTGCCGTAAAGTTTCTCAGCTTCATCACAGAGTCTATCCCACTCCCTTGCGTCTATCTCACCCCCGAGAAATCTCTCTGTGGCATTATCTATCCTTTTGTTACGGATGCGTCTCTCTTCCTCGATCCTCTCATTCCATTGCTTCCAGGCATCGCTGTCATTAAGTAGGGAGGCTCCCTGTGCTTCCTTGTAAAAGTCATCCAGCTCAGGGTACATTGACAATAATGCCATCCTTGCTGTCTTGTTAAGCTGTGCCCATGTTAGCTTCCCTTGCGCCTGGGCCTCCATTATCTTCTTTAATTCCTCTGGAGTGTAGTGCTCTTCTAAGAAGTCGACAGGGAGTCGCCCGATAATTTCATCTGCCATGTCATAAAACCTTGACCAGTTATTTTGGGGGAAAGTCCTCAAGCCAAATATCTCCGCTACAGGAGTGAGTATCCTAGCTTCATCCTCTGGCATCTCGTTCTGAGATGCAACATTAGGCAACCACTTCGCTAACTTATCCTCAAAGTAAGGCAATACCCCCTGCTCTATCCATATTGGGGTAAACCTGTTAGCTGTGTACCAGGCATATTCCCATGGGGTCTCTATTGGAGTACCGAGGAAATTCCTGCCTGTTACTAAGTCACGAATTGTACCAGTAAGAGGAGATGACCTGCTATACCACCAGGCCAGAAACGGATTATCCCTGTTCATCCCACCATATTTCGTTATTTTAAGGAAATCAATCCGCTCCCTGGTCCCAACCTCATTGACACAGGCTAATATATTCCCTGTTAGCCTCACTAACCCATACCAAAAGCCACCGAGCCCGAAATAGTAATTCCCGATTTTCAAGGTCATAAATCTGGCCGACGGCTTCCATTCCACTTCGCCTGTTATCGGGTCCGTAAAAATCCCAAACCCTTCCTCAACCTCATCCATAGCATCATCCTCTGATTTACCCCTCATTAGTGCTAGTGCGAAAGTAACAGCAGAGTAATAAATAGCACCAGCCGCAATCATTCCACTCATTGCCCTTCTTGCCTGTGCACCTGTAAACCCACCTCGAAATGTATGTGCTACAAGGGAACTACAAGCTCTCGTATATCTAGGAGCGAACCACACAAATGATGATTCTACCTGTCGCTCTGTCAAAGGAACAGCCATCGCCTTACTGTCTATAATCCCTGTCATCCTGTCAAGAGCTCTGGCTAACTCGAACTCCTCCCCTTTCTCTAAGGCTAATGGCCGTAGTATCTTCCAGAACTCATCCCTTATCATTTCACCACCAGTGAAGAAGGAAGTCTCAGCCCGAGGGAACAAACGCAAAGGGTCTTTTTGAAAAGCCTTGGCCATAATTCCACCTACACCTTGCTCAGCCCCTAGTGCCTCGAAATAATCCACCGACTGGGAACTACCACCAGCAGCTATCCTTTGCATAATCGAGGACTTATTCTTACTCATATATCCCGATATTACGTCGGGGTTAAAGAACGCCCCAACCTGGTATGTAAAAGCCTTGAACCATGAGCCCATTAACTTGGTCCCAATCTTTGGATTGGTTAGAAGATAAGAGTGCGCTACCCCAAAGCCTGGCATTCCCTGAATAGCCATCACTGAGAAGTCCATTGCTGCCTTAGTTATCCTTAGAATGCCAGCGAAATCAGAGGTAAACCTGAGAGCCCCGATACCCTGCTTATGACCAAAGAACTTATTAACCGAGTCTATAAACTCTGTATCATAAATCTTGCCTCCGAACATCGGTTGCATAATATAGCCTTGCTCGACCCCTGGCTGGCGGATCTTCTCCATTGCCGCAGTCCTCTCCCCCTTGGCCTTCCAGTAGGCAGCCTTTCGTTGTTCCATCAACAACTTAGCCTCCACTTTCAGCGCTTTGAGCTCTGCTATCCTTTGCGTTGGTGTCTTTATCTTAGGCATGGAGGTATCACTCCGGACGTAGGTTGTCTCGGCTTCTAGTCCTTTGATACCCTCTACTTTTGGCTTTATCCCTACATTATCGGGTCCTCCGGGTAATCCTGCATCCTTCCACGCCTTAGATAGTTTGCCATAATCATCCATTGAGATTTGAATTATCTTGCCCTTCCCTTTAGGAAATACAGGCTTGTTGTAGCCAAACATACCTTTTTGTAAACCAGCCTCAGGCATACCCTCAGTGGCTTTGGGTATGGCAGTAGGTT
>Ga0268279_1001886_pt1 | contig 10924 bp, 9 predicted proteins | sample saktaG_6_FD_190142 | JGI IMG/M metagenome (GOLD analysis project Ga0268279, IMG submission 190142) | Saline water microbial communities from Sakinaw Lake, British Columbia, Canada - sak_2010_1_5_80m | ecosystem: Environmental > Aquatic > Non-marine Saline and Alkaline > Saline ...
TTCTACCAAGCCAAAACCCAGTAGCAAATGTTACTAATGCAATCATGAATATAAAATACGATTTTATGAAATTTTTAATTGTGTTTTTCATATTTAATAGTATAACAAATTTATTACAAATAATCTACTTTTAAATTAAATTTTTCAGATATTCCTTTATTCTTTCTTTATTTTCGCTTTCCTTGTTACCCTTAAAATATATTTCTATAAATTCAATCACTCGCTCATTTTGATAATAAGCATAGATTATTCTAAGAGTTTTCCCTTTTAAGTCTCTACAAAATAATCTAGCTTTAATAATCATTAATCTTTCGTTTTTATAAAGAATGGCAAAATTCTTATTTGCATATAAATCGACTTCCGGAAATCTTATTTTAAAATTCTCTAAATCATCTACGAGACTTTTGTATTTTTTGAGTAATTTTTTCAGTTCCTTGGAGAAATTTTTTATCTGTTTATAATTCATCAGGATATTCTCTTACGGAATATTTGTCGTCTCGATAAAAAACACTTTCGTAACTAATCAACTCACCTTGCTGATGTGTCTTCCAAGGAATGTCCCCATGAGAATAATTGCTTAATTCCGTTGCACTCTTATTTGACAATTTACTAAGTACTCCGTCTATATGCTGAATTTCTTGAGCTGATAATATTTTTGAGTCTATTCGTCTGCAAGGAAGATATTTTTTTTGTTCATGCTGAAAGTATGTACTTTTAACTTTCTCTATCTCACCATTTTCTATCATTTGATCGGTTATTTTTTTGAATTCAATCGGAGTAGGACCAAAATGATTTTTAATATACCGAGCGCCAGTCAACTGTTCTTCAAATTTTTCGTAATAGTCAAAGTCTATAAAATATAGTAATTTATAAATTGCAGTCTCGCCAATATTGGGTCTAGCACCTACTTTTTCTAAAATATATAAAAATACTTCTTTGAATTTTTTTACATTAGCGCGAGGCATGATAATTCTCATTTCAGGTTTGTCTGCTTTTTTTATCGCTTTCTCTTTTTCCAAATTAATTTGTATTTCTTTGTAATTTCCACTTAATAAATCTTCTAAAGACATACTGAAAATAGACGATATTGTTTGCGCCTCTGAAATAGTCAATTCCCTATCGCCTTTTTCTATCTGCATATACGTCGGTCTAGACATTTTTAGATTGTCAGCCATAAATTCTTGAGAAAAACCATTTTTCAGACGAAGTTTTTTAATTGTTTGAGCTAATTTTTTATCCATAATTTTATTATATCTCATGTAAAGAATACTTGTCAAATGAATGTGTAAAGATGTTTTACATTATAATTTCCGTTGTCGTCTTAGTAGATCAAACTAGAACCTGCTTTATATAATTATAGAAAAAATAAAGGCATCGATTCGACTAGAAATCAATGCCTTTACATTATTCTTTTCCTATAACCGATCCGAATATAAAAAATAACCGCTTTGTTAAGTATAAATTAACAACTACAGAGTTAACTCTGTAGATTCATTGATCATTGATCCACAAAAAGTGGAAAAGTCAGATTTGACAAACGCTTAGTAAAAGTTTACACTTGAAATGGAATCGATACCGCCTCGAATAGTCCCGTTTATCGGGTGCGTCCCTTTTAGGGTAAGAGGTGGTATTTATTTTGGCCATTTTTGAGACCAAATTTCTTTATCAGATATGAATCTATAATATTCAGTCCAATCTTTTTTCTTCTGAAATCGTCTATTAGTAACACCTGTAATATAGTCTGCCAATTGTAATAAATTGTTGCTATGTGATTTTTGTTGTTTTAATTTCTTAATTGTTTTTTTATCACTATTCATTTTTGATTTTAAATACTTTGCCAATTTTGCACGAAATATCGGTGAACCAGATTTATCTAAAATTACAATTGCATTGTCTAAAAAAGGTTTAGCATTAGTAAAAACCATTTGACATGCATATTTATAAAACGACTCTTTTGAATCAAAACCCGGACCCCAAAGTTTATTGGGGTCTTTGTCTATAACAACAGAAAAATATGTAAAATGATATGGATGCACTGCCTCCAAAAATTGTTTGCGTATTCTATGTGAATTATAAGTAAAATGAAATTCAAAATCCATTGGTTTTTTCAATTCTCTTCTTAATAAACCAATTCTTTGATCACAGGAAACTGCTTCTTCGTGTTCTTCAAATAAAACTAACGAAATAACAAAATATTTACTTGAGCCGTATTCTAATTTTCTACCAGTATCACCAGCTTCATCAATAAACGCTAACATAATTATTTACTATATTTCTTAAATGCACATTTTTCAACCTCCTTTATCCCCGGCTCCTTCTTAAACTTATATTTCCACAAATAAATCAACCCACTTTTTATATGCGCTCTGGCAAGATAATTTATAAAAGGTGCAAAAAACCATCGCTTTTTCGCGCTCCCCTTTCCATGATAATGATAAATCTTCGCTTCTGGATAATACACAACTTTCAACTTGTTTTCCCACGCTCTTCTACACCAATCAACATCTTCAAAATACATAAAAAAACGCTCATCTAATAAGCCGATTTTTTTTATCACATCAGTGGATGTCATCATAGCTGAACCCATTACCCAATGAACATTACGTGTTTCTTTATGACTCCAATCTTTCATCAAAAATTTATCAACACTTTTCTCCCCCAGAAATGTTTTTCCTAAAAATGTTCTTCTGCATAAAATCAGCCATGGGGAATAGAAAGCTCCGTAACAAGAGAATTGAGTTGATCTATCGAAATCCAAAAGCGCTGGTCCCAATATCCCAATTTGACTATCACCTTTAATTTTTTCCAACATTTTCCAAATAGAATCATCTTGAAAAATCATATCACTATTAAAAATGCCAATATATTTTCCTTTGGCTTCTCTAATCCCCTCATTCCATATTTTTGATGTTCCAGTATTTTCCTTATGTGGAATAAATTTGATGTCAGGAAAATCTTCTTCCATCATATCAATCGTCATCTCATCTGATTCACTATCAAGAACGATCAACTCATAATTTATCTTTTTGTTTTTCAACGAATTTAATATTGAATTCAGACAAATTTTAAGAATCGCCGGAGATTTATATGATGTAATTATTATAGATAGATCCATACAACAATAATTTCTAATTAACAAATTTCAAATTTCAAAAAAAATCTAAATAACTAATGTCTAAATATTAAAAACAAGTAAACGTTACGTCGTATTTAGATATTAGGATTTAGAAATTAAATATTTTTTTGAAATTTGTGAATTTGAAATTTGAAATTTCTACAATCTTTACCGCTCTTCACCAAAAATTTCCCTACAAGCCTTCTGTATCCCTGAATATGTGCTTCCCCTCGGAATAAGTATGTACTCTCCGATTTCAGTAATTTTATCTTCTAAAAGTCCTGCTTCGGTGGAGTCAAAAACTTTTCTTTTAACATCACTCAGATCTAAATTTTTAGCTATTTCAACTATCTCTTTAATCTCCCAAACTTTCATATCTGTTTTAACATTATCTCCGATCACATCCAAAAATGCGTTCATCTTAACTGGGTTTAATAAGATCCCTGCGTTGGATGCTTTATTGCCTAACGCAACCAAAATTTCTTGCTGTCGCCTGGCTCTGTCAAAATCACTTGTGCTAAACCGCGCTCTGGCATACAACAATGCTGTCTCACCATCCATCTTCTGATCCCCTGCTGGAACGAAAAACGGTTGCCCCTGCCACTGTTGGGTCTCAGAAAAATCTTTCGGAACATGCACGGTGATGCCATCCAAAATATCTATCGCTTCCTTAAATGCTTCAAAGTTTACACTAATTGCAAAATGGATATCAAGTCCTGTCACGTCCTCAAGAATTTCTTTCATAAGAGTTAGTCCTTGCCCACCATGGACTTCTCCGTGCGCATGGACATAATTAATTTTCGCCATCGTCTCGGTATAAGGAACTTTAACATATAGATCGCGCGGGATAGAAATTAGCGCCAATTTATTGTTCTCCATATCAATGCTCACAATCATAATAGTATCTGCAAGCAGTCCCCCTTCTGGATCATTTTTTCCTCTAATTCCCATAACCGCAACATTAATTCTTTCTGCATCTTGTTTCAAAATTGATTCATCGCTTGCCAATATCTTCCCTACGAAAGAATTATCTTTGATTGGCAGAAAGGACAGAATATTGTCCCACACTGGATTATCGCTATCAGAAATTTTTACATATGTACTTCCCGCTCTGTAAACAGCAAACGCACTTGAGACAAAAACAAAGGAAAGAAGAATTGCTGTAAGCAATATCAACTTCTTAAAAAATGACCCACCTTTTGCAGACTTCTTTTTCCGATCTTCCATTTCTTCCCGATTATTTTTTTCTTCGTCGTAGATGTTCATATAAAAATTTCTTTTCTAATTACCAAATTGAACGACAGAACAGCTCCTCCAATTCCTTGGGAGATACTTTTCTGCGAGATTGAATAATTTTTCTCTTCTTCTTTATTTTAGCCAATTTACCGAAAAAGTCCACCCAGCTAGGAAAAAATGCCCGAGGCTCAAAGAATGTTCCAAAAACAAACTTCTGAAATTCTAGCCATCCAAAAGGAATTATAGATTTAGCAAGCATAGAAAGAGTGTCATTCTTAATAAGCATAAAATAATGATTGCTATAGCTTCTTCTTCTAGTTGCAATAGACCCACTTCCACTTCTAAAGATACGGCTTATCACAATAGATATTCTTCTCCTGAAAAATTTTTCTCGATCATCTTTGGATATTCCACCAGATGATCTTGCATGATAAGCAATAGTATCAGCACAATAAAAACACTTAGATCCTTGTATATTCATTCTCCAACATAAGTCGGGATCTTCTTTATACATCCAGAAATCTTCGTCATAATATTCTCCATTAATCGCAGTTTCTTCAAGAATTTTTTTAGAATAAAATGGGGCTGCACCCGTCACACCAAAAACAAATCCCGACTTATCATACTGACCGCTGTCTTTTTCTAACTGTCCTCTATCAATGATGTTTCTATCACGAGGAAATTGCAGTCCAACACTATCTAAAACATTAGTAAATCGGACAGATAAATTATTGTCTATAAAGAATCTTTTTATTTTCCCAATAGAAACTCCTATTGTCTCATCATCCTCCATCACTTCAACCAACTTTGAAACATAATCATTCTCCAGATAAATATCTTGATTAAGAATTAGGATATACTTTCCATGCGACTGTCTAATCGCTTTATTCTCTGTTTTTAGTAATCCTATGTTTTCTTTGTTCCTAAAAATTTTCACATCTGGAAAAGATTTTTTTATTTTTTCAGATGGATCTTCCTCCGAGCAATCATCAAAAACAGAAATTTCTATATTTTTATAATCCTGCTTTTTTATTGACTCAAGACAAACTTCAAGATATCTGGAAATTTCATCATATCTTTTTCCATAATACTTTCTACTATTAAACGACATCACTGCCACCGAAACCAATGGCATCTCTTTTTCTTTTTTGGATTCTTCGTATTGCATAACAAATTCCAATTATAGTTATAAAAATTATTGTTGTTTTATCGGCATTCAAAAGTTCATCAATGATGAGACTGTAGCACAGAACCCACATTATTCCCATCACCGTCCCCAAAAATAACATGTTCAAAAATTTACTGTCTGAAAGATAAAATTCATTTAGTAAATCTTTTATTAATGTGAAGCACATCCAAAGCATGATGAGAACTCCAATTATTCCCACTTCAGTTGCAATATACAAAAAGATATTATGACTGGTAGTTTTATACTTCTCCCCAAATTTTTCTATTTCTGCCGAAAAATTGCTCAAACCTGTCCCCAAAACTGGGTTCTCTTTTATGGAATCAAAGGAGCTTTTCCAAATTTCTAATCTGGTTTTATTAGACACTTCATCTGTATCTTTCACGCTCCAAATTCTTCCAAAAGATGAGTCCCTCAAACCACTGCTTTTTAGGAGAATTGGTGACAGCGGAAACAGCATGGAAAATAATAACACTAAGTAGAACATCTTTCGCAAATACATTTTTTTACTTGCCCTTTTGTAAAACCAGATAGCGGATGTTAAAAGAAGAATGATCGTAATACTTACCCATGCTCCCCTGCTTCCAGAAAGTATTACTCCCAACATCAGAAAAGCGAGCGATGTCCAAAGTAAAATTTTATTTTTCCGATTTTCTTCTCGTAAATAATACAACACAAACGGGATAGGAATTAGTAGGATCATAATCATCGCAAACGCATGAGATGTTGGGAGGAGAGAAAACATCCGTAATGATGCAGAGTCGGCGGAAGAGAAAACAAACCATGTGTTATTGAAAGAAAGAAAGTTGCTTAATTGCTGTCCATAAAAAGATTTGATGATGCGATCTGACCAAAATGACCAGAATGATTGATATGAAACAAAATATAAAATGATCAATTGAATAAATCCGACAGAGACAAACACTCCTCCAGCAACTGCCAAAGATTTCAGAACTTTTTTAGCATCATCAATTGACTGGATGCCATAAGCGAGAATAAAATAGAATAAAGCTATATTTGCGTAATAAATTACTCTTTTTACCCCATCGGCCTTATTCGTAGCACCAACTAATGAAATTAGAGCCATCAACAAAAGAACTACTGCTCCCAACTCAATCGCATGACATCTGAAAAAATCTTTTCTAAAGGACACTATGAAAAATTTCTCTTTGATGTTTTTTATATTTTCTAAAATTAATTTTCTATTCTTAATAATCAGGAGAATAAAAAGCTCAATAAAAACAAGCCTCCATATCATAAACTTATCCATATTCGCAGTTATTGGAAGAGCGATGTAGAACGGGATTGAAGCAACAGAAAAACAAAGAGCGTCAATCCAATCAGCAAATAGCATGTAAATCAAAACAACCCCCGCAATCAAAAAAGCATAATAGCGTGGGAGAACACCAATAGCGATGAGAGTTACAGTTGCTACTTGGAGAAAGTATAATGTACTTTTTAGATTAAAATGTTTTTTCATAAAAAAAGTTAAAAGTTCATAAAGTTAAAAGTTCATAAAGTTCGTCGTCCTTTTGACTTTATAAACTTTTAACTTTCTAACTTCTCAATTCAATGCCCTGAATTACACAACACACATTACTGACTTTATCGCTTCCACCACTTCCTCTACCCTAATATCTTGCATACAAACATTATTCTTGCAGACACTCCGTCCGCATGGGAAGCAATCAACATTTTTAAATAATACCACAGATTTATCATTTTGTTTAGACCCGCCTTGGGAGGGCCACGGGCCATATGTCCGTGGATACGAACCAGCAAATAGCACAACTATTGGAACATCCTGTGCAGCCGCAATGTGTAACGGAGCAGAATTAACACAAACCACCATCCCCACCCTCCCCATCAACTCCGCCAAATCCAGAATGGAATACCCTAAAAACATCGCCAGATGTATATCGCTTCTATCTTGCGAGTTATCAGTTTCTAATAAAGATATTTTTTCGTATACTTCATTCTTGATTCTTAATACTTCATTCTCGTCAGTTTTTCCTCCAGATATTATAACTTTATATTCATTCTTTAATAACCATCCTATAACTTCTACCCATTTTTCATCATCCCAACATCTTGCTTGATCATTTGAGCACGGATGAATCACAATGATTTTATCGTTTTTATTAATATCATTTTCCTGCAAAAATTCATCCACAACATCTTTATTTTTTTCATTAGGATAAACTTCAAGCCCTAAATTATAATTTACATTAAGATCAATAGCTTTCAATAAATCAAGATTTCTTTTAACGGCATGTTTTGCAAACCTATCTCCTTTGTATTCCACACAATTATCAAGCATCCATCCTCCACCAGTAATCCCATACCCCACTCTATATTTCACACCCATCTTTCGCAAAAGCAAAATGCTTAAAAACTCTCCTCTAAGATCAATCCCCAAATCATAATTTTCCTTTTCTGTTTGAAAATAAATACCCAAGAAAGTTTTTAACTGTTTCCAGAATCCTAAATCATTAGACATTGCCCAAAATGAATTGATGGTTTTTAGTTCATCAATATTGGGATTATTTTTAAATATATTTTCATTCCATGGACCAACAACAACTGTAATTTTTGCATTTGGAAAATTTTCTCTCACATTTTTTATGGCAGGTGTCGCCAAAATTCCATCCCCAATCAAGTCCAAAACTAACAATATAATATTTTTTACTTTACTTTTTTGAAGAATTTTCGGACGAACAAAAACTTTTTTTATGGAAACAAAAAAACTGCCAATAACGTCAATTATGATCAAAGGATATTTGTATCTTCTTTTAATGTAGTAAGTCATAATTTATTGAGCTAAAAGATCCATATACCTTTCAAGTAATTCAAAAATGACAATATCTGGTTTTTCATTAAGAATGCTTTCTTTATCATCATCTGTAAAAAATTTCCAAATATATGAAGTTTTTGAGAAAAGAGTAGAAACGAATGGATGCAAGTCATCAAAGAAAGAATCTCTAAAAAATATCGCTTTAGGTAAATCTGAATTTTCTACATCTATCGCTTCGGTAATGATTCCATTTCTGTATTCATCTTTCAGAAAAATGTATGGATACCCTCCTTGAGGAGCATAATCAAATGTCGTCATTTTGCCATATTCTTTAACCCCCATAATTGGTGGCAAGTCCCCTCCAGTTCCGACTGACATAGTTATATCATATTGTATTTCTTCACCAAAATCAATGTCAGGAAAAAGTTCTTTTACCTTTTTTGCAATAGTTTTATACCCACAATAAGTTCCATTATTATTCCAATGCGTGTCCGTTTCTCTGTATAGTAACGATTCATTTTTAGCTTCCAGCAAATCCGGTCGCAGATCAACAACTTCAACACTGCTATTTTTGTTTAGGTAATTTATTAGTTGATCAAGTCTGGTTTCACCTTCTGGTCTTTTGAGAGAATAATATTCCGGATAAATACTGTGCTTACTTGGAGGAGCTATGAACAGAAATTTGATCCCATTTTTTTTGCACCAATCAGCCTTATCCTCAAGATTATTTTTTACATCTTCCAACTGGCTATCTGTAAATTTATTTATTTTCAGAAAATCTGGCAAATTGTCCCCATCAATCTTTTTGACATAGAAAAGCCAATTTTCTTTCCCTATTAAAACATCATCCGATGGCGATATTTTGAAAACATACAAAGAAATTTTTGTGTTTATATCAACAAGAAAGTCTCTCAACCCAAATCTATCGTTTACATAATTTTCAAGTTCTTTAAATAAATTTCCATTGATTTCCCCATCATTAAAAAATTTTGGGAGCATGGCAAGATTTCTTTTTTCCAATGTTGTCTCATTTGAATGGTTAAAAAAGATAATCGGTAAAACCAAAATGGCTCCAATGACAAGAAGAAACAAGATACTACCCACACTATTTTTTTGTGATTTCGTTTGTGCATCCATGAACTAAAAATTAAAATAAATAAAAGGATTATAAGTCGCTTTGGAAAGTATTACATAACATAAAGCCAACAGTAAAATTAATAAACCATTTTTAATAGCTCTTCCATTCTTAACTGAACTGAACTTTTCAGATAATTTTTTAAGTATTGGAGTAGAAAGAATAATTGCCAAAACTACCACAATTAAATTTTTTGATGTCATAAGATAACTTCCATAATTAACTATATGGATTTTTGAGACTCCGAAACTGAACATTCGCATAATAAATTGCCCGGCTTGTTTGATGGATTCTGACCTAAAAAATACCCATCCTACTGTGACCACAAACAAGGTATAGATGTGCAACAAAGAATTAACTCCATAATTCTTTCCCTCATATTTATGAATGTTGGTAAATTTTTCAATCATGATAAACAGGCCATGCCATAGCCCCCATATCAAAAATGTCCAATTTGCTCCATGCCAAATACCTGTGCAAATGAACACTATACTCAAATTTAGATACATCCTTTCCATCCCCACTCTATTACCACCAAGAGGGATGTAGAGATAATCTTTGAACCAGTTTGACAGTGAGATGTGCCATCTTTTCCAAAACTCTGATATTGATTTTGAGATGTATGGATAATTAAAGTTTTCCAAAAGATCAAACCCGAAAATTTTACCTAATCCTATCGCCATATCCGAATATCCCGAAAAATCAAAAAATATCTGAAATGAATAAGCTAAAATTCCGACCCACGCGATCCCAGATCCAACTGTAATAGGGTTAATCCCAAAAATAAAATCTGCAATGCTCCCCATCGTGTTTGCAATGATTACTTTCTTCGCAAGCCCAATTATAAATCTTTCAAACCCGATGGTAGCTTTATCAACCGAATGTTCTCTCTCGCCTATCTGTGATTGGATGTCTTTATACCTCACGATAGGACCAGCTATCAACTGCGGGAATAACGCAACGAACAATCCCAGCTTAAAGATGTTTTTCTGAACTATATCGCCATTTCTGAAAACATCTATCACATAGGACATGCTCTGGAAAGTGTAAAAAGAAATTCCAATTGGTAGCAGAACATGTGTGACAACAAATGGAGCCTGTTCTAAAAATGATCTGAATATATTTACATTTGAGATAAAAAAATTGAAGTACTTGTAATAGAAAAGGATGCCGAAATTAAAAAAGATTGATCCTGCAAGAATCAATCTGGAAACATTTTTTCTCTCACGAAATTTTGCAATCAATATCCCTGCAATATAGTTTACGCAAATAGAGAAAACCATCACAAAAACTATTTTTGGTTCCCCCCAAGCGTAAAAGAAAAGACTGGCAAACAGCAAAAATAAATTTCTCCAATTGTTTTTGGGAAGGATATAATAAACTGCGATTGTGATTGGGAGGAAGAAAGAAAGAAAAACTATAGAGCTAAATACCATTTTGATGGTTTGAAATAAATTA
>Ga0268279_1001889_pt1 | contig 10917 bp, 11 predicted proteins | sample saktaG_6_FD_190142 | JGI IMG/M metagenome (GOLD analysis project Ga0268279, IMG submission 190142) | Saline water microbial communities from Sakinaw Lake, British Columbia, Canada - sak_2010_1_5_80m | ecosystem: Environmental > Aquatic > Non-marine Saline and Alkaline > Saline ...
AAGCGAAGGAGACCCGCGAAGAGGAGAGGCTGAAAGAGGAGAAGCTGACCCACGAAGAGGCCCACCTGCTTTACGAGGAGACCGCCGCCGTCATCAGGACTCTGATGGACCTCAAGGAGATCCTGGAGAAGAAGGAGCACAAGACCGATGTGGGCAGAGAAATCGTGAAGAAGAAGGTGAACGACGTCAAGAAGTGGAGCGCCTCCGTCGGCGAGATGAAAGAGAAAAAAAGATAGCGAGCTAGAAGAACTAGAAGAAGCGCATCAGCTCCTCGGCGATGATTCTGTATCCGGCCTCGTTGGGGTGGTCGAGGCCCGGAAGGATCAGAGAGTCGAGGGGGACGCCATCGTTCACTTTTCTCATCCAGGCTCCGCAGACGTCCACAAAACCGATCCCCATCTCCTCGGCGACGTCCTCCAGGACCTGGTAGTAGCTGAGGACTATTCTGTCGAACCTTGGCGTCGTCAGCGGCTCGGAGCTGAGGAGGAGGATCTCGGAGCAGGGCCCTGATCCCGACCCTTCCAGGATTTTCTCGGCGATCTCGATCAGGTTCGACTTGAACTCCTCCAACCGAAAGCCCATGTACATGTCGTTTATCCCGAAGTTCACGGTGACGAGATCCGGCCGATGGGAGATCACCGACCAGTCGAGCCTCGCAAGACCGTCGAAGGCGGTATCCCCGCAGACCCCCTCGTTCGTGAGGCTGATCTCGGCCTGTGGGTATTTTTCCCTGAGCATCCTCATCCAGAAGTGATCGAAGCCCTTTCTGACAGCAAAGCCGGCTGATATGGAATCGCCGAAGGCGACGATTCTGACAGCCTTTCCCGCCTCCAGAAGGGAGACGGTCCGCCTCGTGAAAATGCTGCCCTCCTCGCTCATTTCGATCCGGGGCCCGAATGGTGCGGTGGCGTGAACTTGTACCTGCTGTTGACGTAGGTCGTCTTCTGCAGCTCCTTCACTATGTGGTGAGCCTCGGCCCTGTACTTTATGATCGTCTTTTTCCCCTCCTGCTCCCTTTGAATCAGACCCTTCTCCTCCAGCGATTTTAGAATATTCGAGATCGCCTCCTCAGAGAGGCCGTCTTTCTCGGCGTACTTGAGCACCTTCGACTCGGTGCTGCTCGAGTAGGGGTCCTCGGAGGTCCCAAGGCTCCACATATCTATAATCCGTCCGAATACCTTCTTCTCGTCGGCGAGAAGGTCCTTCTCTGTAAGATCAGCGAAACTCATAGAACTCAACCTCCAACAAAACGAAGAACGAGACGCTCAATCCACATCGCAAGATCACCATCACCTTGCCAGATCCTCCGGGAGGTCCCCGGTCAGAATCTCTATCTTCTGCTCTGCCCCGTCCAGAAGGGAGTTGCACCTTCGCACCAGAGAGACGCCCCTCTCGAAGGCTTTCAGGCTCTCCTCAAGGGTGAGGTCCCCCTCCTCCAGCGCCCGGACTATCTTCTCCAGCTCCGCTAGAGATCCCTCCAGGCTCAGATCATCTGACGCCGCATCCGTCATCTCAGTCATCTCCGCCACCTTCGTCACCTCCGATCCGCCTTCTTCTCGATCACCCTGCACAAAAGCTCCCCGTCGGCGAATATCAGCTCCAATAGCTCCCCCGCCGCCACCTCCGAGGCACGCCTGGCCAGGCCCCGATCGGTGAGGGCGATGCAGTAGCCTCGAAAGAGGGTCGATAGTGGGCTCAGGGAGTCCAGCTTTCCCTGGGCCAGCTCCAGCCTTCCAGAAAGACCCTCGACTCTTCGATCCTCAGCCGAGATGAGCCGGTCTGTGATCCGATCGACGTTCTGCCTCTGCTCGGAGACTATCCCCCGCATCCTCCTCCCGGATAGGGCCCTCCCCAGGTCCGCAAACCTCGCCCTTCTGCGATCCAGGTTCGCCGAAAGAGATCGCGCCATCCTCGCCTCGATCCCCACAAGGCCCTCCCTCAGCCTCTCAACGTCGGGCCTCACCATCTCCGCCGCCGCCGAGGGTGTGGGGGCCCTAGCGTCGGCGACGAAATCGGCTATAGTCACGTCCGTCTCGTGGCCCACGGCCGAGACGACGGGACAGCTGGACCTAAAGATCGCCCTCGCCACCAATTCTGAGTTGAAGGGCGATAGGTCCTCTGCCGACCCTCCGCCCCTCCCAACGATTATCACGTCGGCAGTGCCCTGAAGGGCGGATATGGCCGATGCGATGGACTCGGGGGCAGATTCGCCCTGGACCTGGGCAGGAGATATGACGATCCGGGCAGGACAGGACCCAAGGACCCTCAGAACGTCCCTGAGAGCCGCCCCGTCGGGGGATGTGACGACCCCGATGCATGCCGGATAGGCGGGGATGGGCCTCTTCCTCTCAGCATCGAAAAGCCCCTCGGCCGCGAGCCTCTCCTTCAACATCTCCAGCTCCAGATGCTTATCGCCAAGACCTGAATCCCGCCTTGCGGCCTTCACCAGGATCTGGACCTGCCCCCGGGGACGGTAGAACTCGACGTCCCCGTAAACGAGGACGTTCAGCCCGTTTTCAAGCTCGAAGTCTAGGCCGCCGCTGTATCCGCGGAACAGGACGCAGGATATCTGAGAGTCCCCGTCCTTGAGGGTGAAGTACCGGTGTCCTGAACGGTGGTTCACGACGTTCGACAGCTCCCCCCGGGCCCAGAGGTCACAGAGCCGCAGATCAGTGGTCAGCCTCTCCCTGATCCTGGAGTTCAGCTCGCTGACGTTGAATACTCGGTTCAATCATCATAAAAAGAGACTGCACCATATTTAAGGACTGTCGGCGTAGGCCGAAAGAAATGGCTGCTAGACTGAAGATCGAGGGTGAGATGGTGAGGGCCAGGTTCCTGTCGAGAACTAGCCGGTTCTCGGTCTGGCCGAATTGGCGGACGAAGCGGGCAAAGTCGGAGAGTTCGAGTGTCACCTTCCAAACCCCGGAAGGCTGAAGGAGCTTCTCGTCCCTGGAGCGGAGCTTCTCCTCAGGCCCGCCGTAAATCCAGATCGGCGCAAGACCAAGTTCGACGTCTTCGCCGTCATGACCGAGGGCGAGGCTGTGGTGGTGGACTCGCGAGTTCCAAACCAGATCATGCGAGAGGCTTTCAGTTCCGGAGAGGTCCCAGAGTTTTCAGGTTACGAGCTCGTCAGATCTGAGCCTCGGTTTGGCAAAAGCAGACTTGACTTTCTACTCCAGGGCGACGGAATGTGTCTTGTGGAGGTCAAAAGCTGCACCCTCGTGAGGGAGGGAATTGCCCTCTTTCCCGACGCCCCCACCGAGAGGGGACGCCGCCACCTTCTGGAGCTGGAGAAGGACCACGAAGAGGGATATCAGGCCTGCATCGTCTTCGTCATCCAAAGGGAGGACGCGAGGTCCTTCATGCCAAACGACGAGACCGAACCCGACTTCGGGACCGCCCTCCGAAAGGTAGCGGCCAGAGGCGTGGAGGCGATCGCCCTGGCAACAAAGTATCGAAAGGGGCACGTGGAGCTGATCGGCGAGGTTCCCGTGGACCTTTCCGCCCCCAAATAAAGTTAATTGATTCCATCTCAAGCAAACTTTATATGGCATGATTCCCCACCTGCGAGAAAGAACCCGACGCTAGAATAGGAAGTGATCTTTTGCACATCATGGAAGGTTTTCTGCCCCATCCCTGGTGGGAGGTTTGGTACGCCCTCTCGCTCCCCGTCGTTGTCTACGGGATGTACAAAATGAACCAGCTGGTAAAGGAGAGAAGAGAGACTCTCCCCCTCCTGGCCCTCGCCGGGGCCTTCATCTTCGTCCTATCCTCCCTCAAGCTCCCCTCGGTGACGGGCTCAAGCTCCCATCCAACAGGGACCGGTATGGGCGCCGTCCTCTTCGGTCCCGCCATCACGACGGTTCTGAGCCTGATAGTTTTGGTCTACCAGGCGCTCTTCCTCGCTCACGGCGGGATCACGACCCTGGGCGCCAACGTCTTTTCCATGGGGATCGCGGGCCCTGCGGTCGCCTACTTGGTGTACAAAGGGTGCACGAGGTCCAATCTGAACTTTTACGTATCGATCTTCCTCGCAGCGTCTCTTGCAGACTGGGCGACTTACCTGGTCACCTCCCTCCAGCTGGCTCTTGCCTTCCCGTCGGCGACCGGCGGGGTCGTCCAGTCCTTTTACGCCTTCGGAACGGTCTTCGCCGTGACCCAGGTGCCGCTCGCCATCGTGGAGGGTGTCATCACTGCCCTGATATTCAAGTACATAATCCAGGTGAAAGGTGAGGTCATGGTGAGGTTGAAGGTGATCGACGAGAAGAAGCTCAGAAAGCTGAAGGAGGTGATCTCGGCATGAAAGGGGAGATGATAGCTGGAACGGTGATCGTGGTCTTTGCGGCCCTCTTCCTCTACGTCGCCGCAACAAACACCGGGGCCGAATGGGGCGGGGCCGACGGCGAGGCGGAAGGCGTCGTCGAAGAGCTGACCGGGGGCACCTACGAACCCTGGTTCCAGCCCCTCTGGGAGCCGCCAAGCGGCGAGATAGAGAGCCTCCTCTTCAGCCTCCAGGCTGCGATCGGAGCGATCATCATCGGATACTTCTTCGGCTACTACCGGGGAAAACAATCGAACAGTCGATCTGAGGAGTAAACCTTGCATCACGCCCTCCTGGACGAGTACGCCCTCAATAGCCCCCTCCGGGACAAAAACAACAAGCTCAAGCTCTCTCTTGTGGCCGCCGCCCTTCTCGTAGGCGTCTCCTCCACTTCGCCGGTGGCCCCGCTCTTCATCGCCCTCTCCATGAGCCTGGCCACAATCCGCCTCGGAAAGATCCCTGCCAAATTTTACGCAGAGCTGGCCATCGCGCCCCTGAGCTTCGCCCTCTTCGGGGCCGTGATCATCCTCTTCTTCTTCGGGTTCGGCCCCGAGATATTCTCCCTGGAGATTTTGGGCCACCGGATCGGGGCAAGCGCCGAGGGCGCGGACCTTGCGGTCCTGGTCGTCTCCAGAACCCTCAGCGGCATGTGCTGCCTCTTCTTTTTGGCTCTGACGACGCCGATGGTGGAGCTCTTCGCAGTCCTGAAAGCGTTGAGGATGCCGGACTCCTTCGTCGAGCTTTCGATGATGATTTATCGGTACATCTTCGTATTTCTCGAGGTGGCGATCAGGATGAGGCACGCCCAGGTCATGAGACTTGGATACGACGGATTTCGATGCTCCATTCAGTCCTTCTCGATGATGGCGGGCACCCTATTTCTGCGAACCATGGAGCAGGGCGAAAAGCTCTACACCGCCATGGACGCAAGATGCTACGACGGAAAGCTCTCCCTCTTCGAGGAGAATAGGCCCGTAAAGGTCCAAGAGCTCTTGGCCGCCTCGGGCTACGTCACCTTCATAGCGGCCCTAGCCTACATCTCTCGAGGGGCTTCCATATTCTGAGGCGCAAATAATGACCTTGCTGGAGACGAAAAATCTCAGTTACATTTATCCCGACGGAACCCGCGCCATTCAAGGGGTCGATCTCAGAATCGATAAGGGCGAGAGGATAGCCTTCGTCGGACCGAACGGCTCAGGAAAGTCCACCCTCTTTTTGCTATTGAACGGGACGCTCCGCCCCACAGAGGGCGAGGTCCTCTTCTGCGGCCATCCCCTGCGATACGACGCCCGCTCCCTTCGGGAGACGAGAAAGAAGGTGGGGATAGTCTTCCAGAACTCCGACGACCAGCTCTTCGCCCCCACCGTCCGCCAGGACGTGGGCTTCGGCCCCACCAACCTCGGCCTTCCGAAGGACGAGGTGGAAAAAAGGGTCGAGAGGGCCCTCGAGTACGTGGGGATCGAGAAGCTGAAAAATCGGCCACCTCACCATCTCAGCAGCGGCCAGAAGAAGAGGGCGGCCATCGCCGGGGTGATGGCGATGGACCCGGAGATCATGATCCTCGACGAGCCCCTATCCAACCTGGACCCCGCGGGCTCAGAAGAGGTGATGGAGCTTCTCGAAGAGCTGAACGAAAGGGGGACGACTATAATCATATCCACCCACGATGTCGACCTCGCATATCGGTGGTCTGACCGAGTATACCTCCTCGCCGATGGGAGAATCGCGGATCAGGGAAGGCCTGAGGAGATCTTCGGGGATTCGAAGCTACTCTCCGGATCGGGGCTGAGGCAGCCCCTCATAATGGAGGTGTACGACGAGATTTCCCGAAGAGAGCTTGCAGCTCTTGGGAAAAGGCCGAGGAGCGTGCCGGAGCTGGTCAACCACCTCACCCCGCCAGACCTTCGATGGATGAAGGTTCCTCCCGGGACCGAGGTGGGTGAGACGATCTCTCTGGAGGGGATCGAGAACGCAAAGTCGAAGTCGGCCCGATCCGAGCAGGTGAGGGTGATCCATCTCCAGGAGGGGGGCCGGGCCGTGGTGGAGACTCTGCAGAGATCGATCAGGCTCGGGCTCGTCATAGTCTGCAACACAGACCACCAGGACCATGACAACCTGAAGAGGCTGATGGAGGAGAGGGGAATCGATCTTGTGGGAGTCATGGGAACCAGGAGCAGGGCCTTCGCCGAAAAGCACGGGATCTTTGCGGATATAGCATCGAACGTGATAGACAAGACGATACTGCGGGCGCTCTGCGGAGATGAGGTTCTAATCCTCACAAACGGCGGCATGGTGGAGCACGCCAAAAGGCGCATAGAGGATTACGGCAGCCAGAGCGGGATTAAGATCGAAGTCGTCGTCTTCAACGGAAAGCCCCAGAGCAAAGCGAAACTCACAGAGCCGGTTCATGCCGATGCCGGAAAGAGCACCTGACGGTTCAAGATCGCTTCGCTGGTCCGACTTGATAGGGCCCCTTACCCTCTTTTGAGACAGATAATTGAGCGGCGAAGACAGTTATCTTCAGCGATATTGTGCATATGTTGTGCCGCCCGGAGAGGTGAATAGAATCCAATTGATAAAAATGCAGATATGACTACCGTGAGGGCTGATGAGCCCTGCTGTGATTACAACGTTGTGAAAAGTAGGTGTGAGCGGGTAGGGGAGTGGGGGTTAGTGAAAAATTAGTTTACCCGCTCGTGTATATCCCTCTGTTTGATTGTATAAATAGTTTTCTGATTAATAATTCAAAACATACATTACATATTTCGCCTCTTTGCAGCCCGATTGGCGATTTTTGCCGCAAAAGCGCCAGCCACAAACCCAGCGTCGATGTTGACTACGACCATCACAGAACAGGACTGGAGCATGGATAGGAGGGCAGCCTCGCCCCTGCCACCGGCGCCGTAGCCCGTCGAAACCGGAAGCCCCACGACGGGAGCGTCCATGAGGCCCGCCACCACCACAGGAAGCGTCCCCTCCCGGCCTGCGGCCACCACCAGGGCGTCTGCGTCCATCATCTTCTCCAGGGACGGAAATAGCCTGTGAATCCCGGCGACTCCGACGTCGTACTCCGACACCGTCTCGCATCCCATAAGCTCGGCGGTCACCCTCGCCTCCTCGGCGACGGGGATGTCAGCAGTGCCTGCGGAGAGGATGCCGACCTTTCCTCCGGAAAATTTCTGGTCAGTCTCCTTCGTGATGACCGCGGCTTTCGCCCTCTCCTCCCATCTCAGGTCTGCCCCTTCAGGGAGATGGACCTCTCTCAGGGCAGCGAGCTGTTCTGAGGAGACCCTGGTTATGAGGATCGCATTGGACGCCTCCAGGAAGGAGAGGGCAATCTCCACCAGGTCCGAGGGACTTTTCCCCTCAGCCAGGATCGCCTCGGGAATCCCAATCCTGTCGATTCGGTTGGGATCTACCTTGGCCATCTTCCCCACCTCTCTGTAGGAAATTAAGTTGACCTGGCGGGCTGCACCCTCCAGCGAGATCTCGCCCCTGGCGAATCTCTCCAGGATCTCTTTGAGGTTCGACGTCACCGCCGAAGTCTTGTATTCCGGGGGATAAATGGTTTATCCTGAACCGTTCGTTGTAGCGGACGATGAAGGTTAACCTCGATCTTCACATTCATTCACGATACTCTGCGGCCACCTCCAACAAGATGGACCTATCCACCATCGCCAGAGAGGCCGCCAAGAAAGGCATCAGGATAGTGGCCACCGGGGACTGTCTCCATTCCAAATGGATGGCAGAGGTTAGGGAGCTTCCCGAGAGGGACGGGCTATTTTGGCACGGGGAGACGGCCTTTGTCCTGACCACAGAGGTGGAGGACTCCTCGAGAGTCCATCATCTCATAATCGTTTCCGACCCTTCCAAGGCGTCGGAGCTCGTGGAGGCGTTCTCGGGCAGGGCCGCGAGCCTCGACTCGGACGGCAGGCCCACCCTCCAGATGAGCCCACCTGAGATAGCCGATGCGGCCCTGGAAGCCGGTTGCCTGATAGGTCCGAGCCACGCCTTCACCCCCTGGACCGGGATGTACGCCCACTATCCGTCCCTCGATGAGTGCTACAAAGACAGGTCTGATCAGATCCCCTACGTCGAGCTGGGACTGAGCGCCGACTCCGATTACGCAGACAGGATATCCGAACTGAAAGAGAAGACATTTCTTACGAACTCCGACGCCCACTCGCCGTGGCCCAACAAGCTGGGTAGAGAGTTCAACCAGATGGAGATGACGGACCTCTGCTTCGAGGATCTGAGAGATGCTATCTTGCGCAAAGGCGGATGCGGCCCCACTCTGAACGTCGGCTTCTACCCAGACGAGGGAAAGTACAACAGGACCGCATGCACCCGATGCTACAGATTCTACTCGTCCGATGAGATGAGAGATAGAAGGGGAAGGTGCGAATGTGGGGGTCTCATAAAGCTGGGCGTCAGAGACAGAGTTGAAATGCTGGCAGATAGCCAAAAACCAATCCATCCCGATCACCGGCCGCCCTACCTCCATCTGATACCCCTCGCAGAGATAATCGCCATGGCTCTCGACGTCAAGGGCGTTTATTCCGCAAAGGTCCAGAAGATCTGGAACGAGCTTATCAGGGGAAAGAGCGAGATCGAAGTCCTAGTGGAGGCGGACCTCTCGGAGATGGAGGGGGAAGATGGGATCATAGATGCGATCCGGGCCTTCAGATCAGGAGACGTGGTGGTGGAGCCGGGCGGTGGAGGAAAGTACGGCCGTGTGAAGCTTGCGGGCCGCCAGAACGCCACAAAAAACGACGATCAGAGATCGCTCTTCGACTTTTAAAATTCGGGCAAAAAAGAAGGGAGATAACTGGCGCCCATTAAGGCGCCAGTCCGCAGTTTTCGTCACATGTCAGCTCTTCGCAGCTCAATTCTGCAGGGTAGCCGACGTACTCGAAGTCCCAGTTCGGGGGCTGCCATCCTGTGCATGGAGAAGTACCACACTCCTCGACCACACCGACGTCGATGACCGAGTTGGCGTATACCGGCTGGACCACGGGTCCGTCGACGGACCTCGGATCGACCTCGACGCTGTTTACGAACCTTCCGGCCATTTGGACCTCGACCCTGTAGGCGATCGTCACCGTCTCGAACGGCCCGATCTCAACCACATTCCAGACGACGGTATTGTTCTCGTAGGATGCGAAGGGCACCATCGAGTCGAGGAGGACCATGCCTGCAGGCAACGAATCGGTCACCGTAGCGACCCGCGTCACGTCAGCCCAGTTCTTGATGTCGACCCTGTACCAGACGACGTTCGGGTTCACCTGGTCGATCTCTGCGGTCTTCGTTGCGGAGACGGTCTCGTCGAGGCAGCATGATAGCCACTTATCCTCCAGAGCGCTGAAGTTGGAGGCACAGACCTGCTCGTCTCCGTTGTAACCGCCGCAGACCTCGACCCTGTTGACCAGCTCTTCTGGATGATACTTGGTCACGTCCAGCACGTCCAGGTTCAGGGTTATGACCACAACGTCGCCGATTGCCAGATGCGTCAGAGTCCAGTTGGCGTACGTGTCAGTCAGCTCCGATGGCCGGACCGATGCGTTGATGAAGATCGATACTGGCGGGAAGATGTCCCTGACGTATATCGGTCCAAGAGCCCTGTTGCCGTCGTTCTCGATTCTGATGGTGTAGGTCGCCACCTTGATGACCTTGTTTCGGCTTTCGCCCACCAGTACAGTCTCTTTGGCGCCAATTATCGTCTCATCGGTGATGTTTTCGAGCTTCTTGGTGACGTTCAGATGAGGCCTGTCGTACTTGGGAACTCCAGTAAAGAGTACCATCCTCTCGATGGAGTAGTCGCCCTCATACTGCTCGTCGAAGTCGACCTCGTCTCTGAGAACTGCCCTGTAACGAGCGCGGCCAGAGAAGTTGGCCTCGGTGTCCATCTCGTTGAGTCCGAGGGCCACCGTCTCCTTGTCGAGCTCGGTCACACCGGTGTACTCCTCGCCGATGTAGCTGGTTTCTGGAGTCTTGGAATACATCCCCTCCTTCCACTTCATGGAGGCGTCGATGGAGACATCGTCGGTGAGGCTCTGGTTCATCGGCGCGTGAACGAGGCTTATGTCCTTGGCGATGTAGTTGGTGTAGGTTCTGATCAGCTCCTCGGAGTCGTAGGCGCCCGTACCGGACTCGTAGCTTCTCTGGCTGTCCTTGACGCGCTTGTCCACGACGACGAAGCCCGAACCCGATGCCGACTTGTCAGAGGATACGCTCGAGCCGTACTCGTCGACCCTCTCCAGGATCTTGAAGCTGCCAGTGTAGTCCTCACGAGCCTCGAAGATGGGGGTCGTCTGAAGCGTGGATGAACTCGAAGGCATCTTCAAGAATCCAACGTGTCCCCTGCCATCGAACTCGGAATTGACCTCCATCACAGACTGATTCTTGTCCAGGAACATCCTCGATTCGCGGTCGAGCGAGACGGCATCGTGATAGGTCTCGGTCATCGTGGTGCCGGTAAGATAGTTTTTGGCTCGAGCCTTCTTGACCCAGGCGGAGTCGTAGGTGACGGTTCTGTTGTTGTAGAGCCCTATCGTGGTCGGCTTGTAGGTCGCAGATAAGTCCTCCTCCCACTCTAT
>Ga0268279_1001892_pt1 | contig 10901 bp, 10 predicted proteins | sample saktaG_6_FD_190142 | JGI IMG/M metagenome (GOLD analysis project Ga0268279, IMG submission 190142) | Saline water microbial communities from Sakinaw Lake, British Columbia, Canada - sak_2010_1_5_80m | ecosystem: Environmental > Aquatic > Non-marine Saline and Alkaline > Saline ...
GCCCGGCTGGCAGCAGCTCATGCGGCAATTCTTGAAGGGGATGATATCCAGGATAGAAGCATATAAAGAAATGAAAATAGAGGAGATAGCAGTAGTAATGCCACAGGTGCATCGATAAACATCACCCAGGCAGCAATCAATCCGGGCACTTGATAAACATGGGGAAACGTGGGCTGCTACCTTACCCGGCAGTTTGGATACAGGGATGGGAAAACTGGTTTTATACCTTGCGTACCGGCTCTATGCTATCTGTGAACTGAAAAAATAATATTTGAATGCTCTGACATGCAACAGTCAACAGTCTTATAATATCATGGCTGATATCAGTAAACAGACTTCGGCAGTACTTCCCGGGCAACCAGACAACAAAAGCTGTGAATGAGGAAGAGAAGAATTATTGATACCTACAAAAAGGCAGTGAGGAAACCATGTCAAAAACAATAGACGTTGAATATGATGGGGCAGTTTTTATACCGATCGGTCAGGTTAACCTTAAAAAAAATCAGAAATACCGGCTTATCATTGAAGAGGAATCTAATCAGGAGCAAAACCAGAATGCTTGGGATGTACTAAAAAAACATATTGGCACAATCGATGGACCAGAAGACTGGTCAGAGAATCTGGATTATTACCTGTATAGAACCCAGAAGCGATCAGAAGAGGAATCTTTGGAATGAACAATTTTCCTGATATTCCGGACATATTTTTTCTTGATACTGTTTTTATCGTTGGTCTGCTGAACCGTCGTGATCCCTGGCATGAAACAGCAGCATCTCTCCTTCCAATCATAGAAAAAACTCCTCATACAATCACAACCGATGCAGTTCTTATGGAGACTGGAAATGCACTCTCTGCAGTGAACCGATCCCTTGCCTCAACGTTTATCAGAAGTTGTTACTCAACCAGAACAATGGGAATTATTTCTATAACACCTGAACTATTTCAACAAGGTCTAGCTCTATATCAGCAGCATCATGACAAAACCTGGGGTCTGACTGACTGCACCTCTTTTGTGATAATGAAAGAACATGACATTACCCATGCCATGACAAATGATATTCACTTCAGTCAGGCCGGCTTCATTCCATATATGAGAGAATGGAGAGCAATGCAATAATGGCGTTTTTCTAAAAACCTGGTTTAATGAGGAGAGAACACACGTAACAACAATCTAAACCGAACATTATACCCTGATTTTTTCCATATGATATCTGGATTGCTATACTTGTGTGGAAAACGGGGAGAGTTATAAGGATTCCAAATACGGACTCCTACTTATATAGAACAAGAGATGACTGCTCATCTTAGTTCCCCTCATCCCCTATATCACAGGCCTATAAAGCAGGAAAAAGATATTTTAGAGCCTCTCCTGCCCACGCTGAAGCCTTTGTCAAATCCCGAAAATCACCATCTGGCAGGCCAACCATCGTAATAATGGCATTATCAGCCTGATTCAACCCCTTATTCGTTAGTTTTCCTGCAAAGAATCCCCGATAAACAGGGCTGATGTACTGTTGGAACTCAAGTTCAGCCAGGCGGGCTGCTGCCACTTCCTTCTCTCCTGCTTCACGCAGGGTATATCCAACGGTAAATACTGCATGGGGAGTGGTAGCAAATACTCCCTTATGTCCTGCAATATACTCAGCCATCGATCGAAGCCATTTGCCCAGATACAAAGGGGCACCAAGGATTATTGCATCATAACAGGATGGATCCGGATTGGTATCCACCAGAATCAGGTCAACCCTGTGCCCTTCTGATATCAGCGCATCTGCAATTGCCGCTGCAATATCAGTGGTACTACCATACCGGGTTGCATAGGTAACAAGAATATTCATCGAACCATCTCTATACAGTATCCATCTGCTTATCCAGTCTTTGTGTTTTCAGGTCTTTTTTTCCCTGCAGTTTCTGATTTATTCTTCTTCTCCTGCAGGTACCGCATCTTTTTAGAGATCATCATTCCTACGGTACTGTCTCCGCCAAGAGATGCAGACCGTTCATGTGAGACAGCAGCATCTTCATATCTTCCAATGTACGAGAGAGCATCTCCCCGAAGGAACCAGATTCTGGGATCATTCTCATCTTCACTCAGGACAGAATCAAATATAATAACTGCATCCCCGTACTGTTCTGTAAACCAGAGGAGTTCTCCATAGATCTTTCTGGCAGCCGGGTTTTTTGTTATGGCACGCGAACCCGCACCAAAAAGACTCATAGCCCGGTCAAATTCACCCCGTTCGAGTAACATCTCTGCGAGGCGTGAAACAACCTCATCGGTATATGCTCCTTTTTCTATGACCCGTTCATATGAGAGTACTGCTTTCTCAAAGGCTCCACTCAGATATTCTGCATCTCCCCTGGTCTTGATAACCTGGATGTCATCTGGATTTTTTGATAATGCCTGATTACATGCATGAATAGCTTCATCATACCTGCCAGCTACTGTCAGGAGGTCTCCTACAGCAACCCAGGCTTTATAAAGGGAGGGATCAAGCCGAAGTGCATGGACCAGGTGAGGAAGTGCTTTCTGTCCTGCACCAATATCCTTTAAAACAAGTCCATAATGCAACCGTGACTCTGCCTGTTCCGGATCCAGTTCTACGGCATGTTCTAAGGCTTCTGCAGCTTTTTTCATTGACCTTGTTCTGATATATCCAAGACCCAGCTGGTACCATGCTGCATAATAATTCGGGTCAAGTCTGACCGCCTCTAAAAACTGTTTTTGAGCTGTTTCCGGGTCAGAAAGTTGTAGAGATGCATACCCATGCCAGAACGCAATATCAGGATCTTCTCCATGTGAAACCTGATACTTCTCACATATTGTGCGTACTTCCTCAAACTGACCGATCATTGCAAGAGCATCAACATATATCCGCCATGTATCAATCGGAACATTACCGACCAGGGATGCCTGTTTAAAAGAGTTCACTGCCTCTTCATATTGTTCAAGATCATACAGGGCCGTCGCCTGATTGACCCAGTATCCAATGGTATCAGGTTCTTTCTCAGCAGCTTTATCAAATGACTCTAATGCCGCATCACACTTCCCTGATGACCGAAGAGCAACCCCCCGCTGATTCCAGGCAACTTCATTATCCGGATCAAGTTCCAGCGCCTGGTCATAGGCCTTTACTGCCTGCTGACAATAGGTAAGTTCATATAATGCATCCCCAAGAAAGATCCAGGCTTCAGTATTGTTCGGATCCATCCCGGTAACTTTGGAAAAGGCCTCCTGAGCTTCCTCATACTGCCCGTTTGACGCTGCAATGATGCCAACACCCATCCATCCGCTAACGTTATAGGGGTTATACAGCACTGACCATTTAAAAGAAGTATATGCATCTTTGAAGCGATCTAATTTGTAAAGCGCTGTTGCATGATTGTTCCAGATCATTGCATTCTCGGGTTCGATGTCCAATGCCCGTTCAAACGCTGAAACAGCCTCGGTGTACCTGCCAAGGTGCAGGAGTGAGAGCCCATTATTGTTGTAGGTATCAGCAGATTCAGATCCCTCACCAATTATTTTGTTCAGGATATCCAGTGCTTCCTCTGCATTTCCCTCTTTTTCTGCCTTTAGTAATGCACAGGTATGCCGAACCTCTATATCCCAGGGTTCCAGTTCCAGCACCCGCTCGTATGATGTGATAGATTCATCCATCCTGCCGGAATCAGCAAGTGCATGACCTCTCATCCGCCATATATCAATATGTTCAGCATCGACCGCGATTCCCTTATCAAAAGCTTCTATCGCTTTTTCATGCTGACCCATACTGAGATAGACACTTCCGAGACAGTGCCAGGCTACAACATCCTGAGGATCTTCTCCAATCCCTTTCAGACAGGAATCAACCGCCTCTTCATATCTTCCCAGCTGATGAAGACAGTATCCACGCAGGATCCAAATCTCAGGTTGGTTTATATTGAATCTGATTGCTGCATCCAAGTCAGAAAGGGCCTGTTCGTACTCTTTTTTTGCAACATAACAGGAGCCGCGATAGATATAAGCAGGTCCATACCCACTCTTCAGCGAAATGATACGGTCAAAGATCTGGATGGCCTCTTCATACTTCCCGCTCTCATGCAGAGAGAGACCAAGTCTGAACCAGGCTTCATGATGATCAGGAGAGATAGTTGCAGCCCTCCGAAAGGCATTAATGGCCTCACGATAGCGCTTCTGCTCATTAAATACCATTCCAAGGTGATACCAGAGATCGGCATTATTCTGATCGATAGAAAGACCTTTTTTAAAGGCATTGAATGCCTTATCAGGGTTATCCTGTTTCAGAAACCCTATCCCCATCTGTAACCAGGTATCTGCCCGATGCAGTGGATTTGATGCCTTTCTCGTTGCCATCTGTATTTTCCTACTAATATTCGCAGATTATTGCCAGTCCATTTGTTTAGGTAAGGACGACGTTTTTTTCAGTAAACTAAACGTGAGTAATTATCTGTTCTGTCACTATAAGACCCTGTCAGATCATAAAACAATGAATAGATCTAACAGAGTTTCAGATATCATTTTTACCGGACCCGAAAAAATCAAAAAAGACGAAGCCTAAAAACTAACCTGACATTCATATATACTTACTCGTGATCGTTAATACAATTCCCATCAAATAGTATGCACGATGTATGCACAACGGTTACATAATCTTCCTCCATATCTCTTTGCCCGAATCGATGCATTAAAGAGTGAAAAATTAAGCCAGGGGGTGGACATCATAGATTTTGGTATCGGTGATCCGGATCTTGCAACACCACCTCATATCGTTGATGCTCTTATTGATTCAGTCAGAAATCCGGCAAATCATCATTATCCATCATACCTTGGGATGAAAGCATTTCGAGAGGCGGTCGCTTCCTGGTATGAGACACGATTTTGTGTTTGTGCAGACCCGGATTCTGAAGTTATTGCATTGATGGGATCAAAAGACGGGGTTGCCCATATTCCTGAAGTTCTGGTCAACCCCGGTGACTATGTGCTTGCTCCAAGTCCGGGATATCCGGTCTATCAGACTGGAACTCTGTTTGCCGAAGGAATTGTACATACGATGCCCCTGACACAGGAGAATTGTTTTCTTCCGGTACTTGACGATATTCCCCGGGATGTGTGTAAAAAAGCGCGTCTGATGTGGCTGAACTATCCAAACAATCCGACCAGTGCAGTGGCCCCAATGAGCTTTTATAACGATGCAGTCGCATTTGCCCGCGAGCATGATATTGTTATTGTCAGTGACAATGCCTACTCTGAGATATCATATGACGGTTATCGTGCTCCATCATTTCTCGAAGCTGATGGTGCCAGTGAAGTCGGGATAGAGATGCATTCGCTCTCAAAGACCTACAATATGACAGGATGGCGTATCGGCATGGCTGTCGGGAACGCAGAAGTCATACAGGGGCTCGGAACCGTAAAGACGAATGTGGATTCTGGTGTCTTTAACCCGGTTCAGCACGCAGCTATTGCAGCGCTTACCGGTTCTCAGCAGTGTGTGGCAGATGCATGTGCTATTTACCAGGATAGGCGTGACACATTAGTATCAGGACTGAGAGATCTGGGTTTTTCCCCTTCCTGTCCCCAGGCAACGTTTTATGTCTGGCTGCATGTCGGCGATTCCCTTTCATTTACTGCAAAGATGCTGGATGAGGCAGGGATTGTTGTGACACCAGGTGTCGGTTTTGGAACATCTGGCGAAGGATATATCAGGTTTGCTCTCACCCAGACAACCGAACGAATACAAGTTGGCCTTGAAAGGATGCAGGAGATACTATGATGAACCTGCCCCCACACCTCTCATGCAGAAATGGACATCTGTATATTAGCGAATGTGATACGATGGCACTCGGAGACGAGTTTGGAACACCTCTGTATGTTACCGATGAGGATCGAATCAAAAACAGGTATCAGGAATATCATCAGGCACTCACATCCCGGTATCCCCACTGCAGGATTCTCTATGCCACAAAAGCAAACGGAAACCTTGCCATTGTCAGAATACTTGCACAAATGGGAGCAGGAGCTGATGTTTTCTCCTCAGGGGAACTGCACCTGGCACGTGAGGCAGGAATGCAACCACAAAACCTGCTCTTCAATGGAAGTTCCAAGACCCCGGATGATCTCAGGCTGGCAGTAGCAACCGGCGTTACTATCTCACTTGACTCTACCGATGAACTCTACCAGCTCGAGGCTGTTGCTTCAGAGATGGGACAAGATGTTGAGGTCTCATTCAGAGTAAACCCTGCAATTAATGCACCGACACATCCAAAGATAGCAACAGGTCTTGCCAGTTCAAAGTTTGGGATTGCAGCGGACACAATCGTATCTGCATATAAAGCAGCGCTCTCATGCGGGCACCTCAACCCGGTTGGCATCCATTGTCATATCGGTTCGCAGATCCTTGCGGTTGAACCCTTTGCACGAGAAGCTGAAGTTCTGATGCAGGTAGTCTCTGAACTTCATAAACTGGGGGTTGTGTTTAAGTTTGTAGACCTTGGTGGCGGTCTTGGAATCCCATATAGCCATTGCAGTGAAGAGGCACCTTCAGTCGATGCGTATGCACAGGCAGTGATTCCACCATGCAAAGAAATGTTTGCAGAACTGGGTATCTCCCCTGAAATCTGGGTTGAACCAGGTCGATCGCTGGTGTGTGACTCGACCCTCCTTCTTACCCGCGTCAATTCTGTTAAAAAAGCTCATAAAAATTTTGTCAACGTGGACGCCGGGTTCAATCTCCTTATCAGACCGACAATGTATAATGCATATCATGAAGTTATCGTCGCCAACAAGGTCTCTCTGCCTGCCGATAGTACCTACACCATCACCGGTCCGATATGTGAGACAGGGGATATCCTTGCACATGACCGTACACTTCCAAAAGTGAGTGCAGGGGACATAATTGCTATCCTTGATACCGGAGCATACGGGTTTTCAATGGCATCACAGTACAACTGCCGTCCCCGGTGTGCTGAAGTACTGGTCAAAGGGGCGAGGGCCGAACTGATGCGTCGTGCAGAAACACTTGATGATATACAAAATACCATGGTTACCCCATCCTGGCATCAACGGTAAAGGAGAAAACAGGAGTATTTCATGGTCAGATACCACTATGCACTCGTAGACGATCTCATCTCACGTGAAGAATTCGACAGACGTATTGAAACAAAAATTCTGGAATGTGGTCGGCTTATTGATGACATTGCTGCTGCCATGCTCGTCGTTGGTGATCTAGGACGAAGTCATGTGAAAGTGCGGGATCTTAGAAGAAAAACCTCTCTCTTCTGTTTTTTTGTCCGTGTTCTCGCAGTATCAGAACCAACAGAATTTGATAGACCTGATGGCCAGAAGGGGATGGTTGCCAGGATGACTGTCGCTGATGAGACCGGACAGGCTGACCTTGTCTTCTGGGATGAACAGGCAGCTGCCCTATCAGATATGTTTGAGATCGGCAATGTCATAGAGGTTATTGGAAAACACGGGAAAAACCGGCGGGATATTATGCCACTCAATCTGAGAAAGGCCAGTTGTGAGATTGAGTGCGATATGAATCCGCAGGAGCGAAAAAACCCGGAACGTATCGAGCGTGATATCCTTATCATCTCCCTTGGAGAACCCCGGCCATTTAACCGGCGCGACGGGAGTGTAGGAGAGATGATTCCCGGCCTTGTAGGTGATGCATTGGGGACTGCACGCCTGATATGCTGGGAACCGTCTCTTCTCTGTGGATGTGGAGCAATGGTCCCGGTTCACCTGACTGAGGGGCTGGAACGGGAGGGCGACTTTGGAGGAAGGGAACTTATTATTGATGATACCAGCATACTAACCCCCTCTGATATCGTACCGGCAATACCCATGACCGCAATTGTTGATCTCGTACCAGATGCAACAATCTCCCTTACGGGAACAATAGAACACATTCAGCCACGACGGACATTTACCCGACGTGATGGCAGTACATCGTATGTACGAAATGCAACACTTCGTGATGATACCGGTCAGGTACATCTGGTCCTCTGGGATGAACTTGCGGTAAAACCCATCCTCATAGGTGAACGTGTTGAACTGTACCATCTTCTCTGCCGGGTTGGGCGCGATGGTGAAAATGAAGTGAGCGCTGGTCGCGGTAGTTATATAAAGGTACTCCCTGGCACCCAGGCAATTCCTATTGAGATAAATGGTACCATACTGGTGACACCAACCGGTACCTTCATCGATGATGGATACCAGTCATACCTAATCGAGACATCTCTGACCCATGGCAACCGGGCAATTATATCAGGGTTTACTGATGGAAAACGCCTATTTCCCGAAAGTGAAAAAATCACATATGCTACCGTTGATGATGTTAAAAAACGTTTAAATGATTTTATTCTTTCAATTACTATCTGATATTTTTACTTTCACCCTGCTAATCTTAGCCTTATATACTCACGTACAGGATTTCTATAGTGAGGAATACAACGTATGACTGCAGAAACACAAAACCTTGAGGACATTCCAGGCGTCGGGCCAAACACCGCAGAAAAGCTTGTACAAGCCGGGTATTTCAGTTTTGAGATAATCGCTACTGCAACTCCGGCAGAACTGTATGAATCTGTAGAACTAGGTGAAGCAACCGCTAAAAAAGTGATAAAGTGGTGTCGTGAGACCAGCGGGCTTGATGCTGAATCCGAAGGGGGAGAAGCAGATGAACCTATGACACAGCGCAGTCTTGAGATAGAAGACATACCCGGGGTGGGTCCCACCACTGCAGATAAACTCCGTGATGGCGGGTTCTTAACGATAGAGAGTATCGCAACCGCAACCTCGGCAAATCTTGCTGAAGCAGCTGAAATTGGAGAGTCCACTGCAAAGAAGATGATAAAGTGGTGCAGGGAACAGGCAGACATTGGCGGATTCAGAACCGGTACTGAAGTCTTTGAGCAGCGGCTGAAGGTAAAAAAGCTACGAATACTGGTCCCTGATATCGACGACCTCCTTGGGGGAGGATTTGAAAGCCAGGCACTTACCGAGCTCTATGGTGAGTTCGGGTCTGGAAAATCACAGATTGTTCATCAGATGGTAGTCAATGTCCAACTCCCTGAAGAACTCGGCGGACTGAATGGTTCTGCCATCTATGTCGATACTGAAAATACCTTCCGACCGGAACGTGTTGAGCAGATGGTCAGAGGGCTTGAACTTGATGATGCAAAAGTGGAAGATTTCCTTGCAAATATTCATGTCGCCCGTGCACAGACATCTGATCACCAGATGCTCCTTATCGAGAACGCACATGAACTCGCCGAAGAACTCAAAGCAAAAGGAAAACCACTGAAACTGGTCATTGTAGACTCTCTGACTGGTCTTTTCAGATCCGAGTATGCTGGCAGGGGATCACTTGCTGAACGACAACAGAAGCTGAACCGTCACATGCATGATATCTTCAAACTCTGTGATGAGTACAACGCTATCGGGCTTGTTACAAACCAGGTCATGTCAAACCCGGCAGTCTTCTTTGGTGACCCGACAAAGCCCATCGGAGGCAATATTGTCGGTCATACCGCTACATTTCGGATCTATCTTCGGAAGAGCAAAGGTGGAAAGCGTGTTATGAGGCTCGTTGACAGTCCTAACCTTCCTGAGGGAGAGGCAACATTCATGGTGGAAGAGGGTGGTATCAGGTCGTGCTGAGGTTTGTAATTACAGATATAGACGGAACCCTTACGAATGAGCAGCGTTGTATCTCAACAGCTGCGATAGAGAGAATTCGTGCCCTTGAGGAGGGCGGGATACAGGTCATCCTGGCGAGTGGTAATACCTCCTGCCTTTTAAAGGGCCTCTGTAAGCTAATCGGGACAAGTGGCGGATTTATCGGCGAGAATGGAGGAGTGTACAAAATAGGATATGATACTGATCTTCAGATTATATCAGACAGGACGCTCTCTCTTGAAGCACTCAGTCGTGTCAGGGAATATGCAAAAGAAAAGAATTACATCCTTAATCTCTACTCACAGGAAGAAAGATTAGCAGATGTCGCATTTGCACGGACAATGCCGGTTGATGAGATTCGAAAGATTCTTACTGATATGCCGGTTGATGTGGTTGATACCACATTTGCCATTCACATCCATGGAAAAGGAGTACATAAGGGAGATACTTTTATCAGGTTTGCAGCAGAGATGAATGCAAATCCTGATGATTTTCTGGCAATTGGTGACTCTGAAAACGATATTGAAATGCTTTTAATGGCAGGAACCGGTGCCTGCGTTGCAAACGCCACTCCACAAGTACATCTGTCTGCAGATTACTCTTCAGCAGAAAGATATGGAGATGGATTTTGTGATATTATTGCGCACTACTTTCCTCACCTGAGCATCAGGTGACGATCAACGACAATATAATCCCTGATATCCCGTACCGCCTCAAAAGGAATAAAGACGCGATCATTATCTACCTCAAACCCATTTGTGTTAAAGTCAGGATCTGGTTCAAGAATAATATCAGTTATCTGACCTGAGTCAACATTTACCATAATATTTTTCAGAGTTCCGATAACTTTCCCATCATTTGTCATAATCCGTTTGCGGGAGAGGCCCCGGGCGAGAAGCGTTTTCATATACTATACTGAACATTCCCAATTTAAGCCAATTGTGGTTTTCCCCCTCTGTGCAGATGGAAAATAGCGCCTGTTTTTCGTTATATACTATGTTCCTATAGGATCGCCGCTTCATTCCTGAAAAATTCCAATACCATTGTATAAAAATATCACTTCGAATGGCATGCTGGGAATAGATTAAAAAAAAAGATGGATACCAATCATATGGTAATTGTTGTCACCATATTGGAATTATGAGGTCAGGATGCAGTTTTCATGGACATATAACCAGTAACCCTGTCCCGGTGTCATAATAGCTCCAGTACC
>Ga0268279_1001896_pt1 | contig 10892 bp, 11 predicted proteins | sample saktaG_6_FD_190142 | JGI IMG/M metagenome (GOLD analysis project Ga0268279, IMG submission 190142) | Saline water microbial communities from Sakinaw Lake, British Columbia, Canada - sak_2010_1_5_80m | ecosystem: Environmental > Aquatic > Non-marine Saline and Alkaline > Saline ...
GGTGCGTCTCTGATGTCAATCATCTTCAAGCACCCGTTATCAACCACTTGGAACGACACCCCCTGATACTCGAAAACCGTCTGCATGATGTCAAGCGTGCAGCTAACTATCTCCTCCACCGTCGCGATCGTCGCCAGCTTGGTCGCCTACTGGTGCAGCGCCTCGAGCCGCTCCTCCATGCGCCTTCTCTTGGTTATGTCCCTGAGGTAACAAAGGTACGAGGGTTTGCCAAGATAACCGATCCTTGACGCCGAGACCTCGGCGGTCCTCACCGCGCCCGTACTGGTCCGGAAGTTGATCTCAAACAACTGGTTCACTCCACTGTTTCTGATTGAGGTAAAGCGGCTATTGATCTCCTCTTCGGTCTCGACCACGAAGTCCGTCAGGGTTTTACCTATGAAGCTTTCGGGTCCGTCGCACCCGTACATGTGACACGTGGCGTCGTTTGCGAACACGATCTTGCCATCCATGAGGATGATGATGCCGTCCCTGCTATCCTTGACAACCTTGCGGTACAGCTCCTCCGCCCGGTGCTTCTCAACTGTCTGCCTTATCCGCTTCGAGAGAACCTGATAGTGGCTGGGCTCAGCCTCCTTCTTCAGGTAGTCGTCCACCCCCGCCTCGAACGCGGACTCTGCCACCTCCTCGCTGCCCCTCCCCGTGTAGAGAATGAAAGGAACGTCACTCCTCTCTCTCACCTTCCGGAACAACTCAAGGCCCGTCATGGAGATCATCTTGTAGTCACTGACGATGACGTCGTAGCTGTTCCTGCTCTGAAGCTGTATGGCCTCCAGCGGGTCGGACACGGAGTCCACCGTGACTTCCTCGTCCAGCTCCTCTAGAAACATCTTGGTGAACTCGAGCTGGTTCTTCTCGTCGTCTACATGGAGAATCCGGATCGGCTTCTCGTTGCTCACCCTCACCTAGGTCACCCCTGCTCCCCCTACGCCCCCCGACTCTTACCGCCTAGCGGCTATAATTTGATTGATGGTTATAGATATATTAATTGAATATAAAACATCTCCACCATATATAACTATTGAGAATGAATACATTGTTATATTAAAGCAATATTGTTATAAAATGATAATATTTCTGTAGGATAGAAACAAATAGTTTATGGGGGGTAGAAAAGGGCTGTGAATTATGATGTGTTTCTCTAAATATTTGAGGCTTGTCATAAACGAGTTAGTTATCCTCCACATAATATGTTATTATGATGATTTGATGGGTTCATAAATTAACATGAATGTGTTGTTTTTTTGTAGGCTATCTAGGGATTCACCGTTCAGATTCACGCTCCTCAAACCTCTTTTAATTTTTTCAAAATAGGGAACCGGGGCTATGGTAAATAACACGGTTGTATTAGGTGAGACGCACACCACGCCGTTCCCATCCGAGGCTCTGAAAGGGTTATCGAGTCTCCTTGAACTCTTAACCTCGACCTCGATATTCCTCGCACTAAACGCGTCGATAGTCGCCGCGTTCAGCTCCCTACTGTACGGGGTTGAAGTCAAGCCCACGATTCTGTTAATAGCATTCCTCGCAACTTTCTCGGTCTACAACATGAACAGAGCCACCGACAGGGCCGAGGACTCGATAAACAGGCCCCGGGCAGCTTCAAGAAACATCCTCTTTTTCCTAGTACCGTCGATGGTTGCCTCCGCGTCGTGCCTCTTGTTAAGCGCTTCAGTCGGGGCTCAAGCCCTTACGGTGATTGTTACCTCTTTCATCGCGTCCATTTTCTACAGCGTCAAGCTGTCGCCGTCAACCCCCCGGCTCAAAGAGATCGTGGGCCTGAAGAGCGTCCTGGTGGCTTTCAGCTGGGGGTTCACGGGTGCTCTCCTGCCAGCCAGCTTCCAAGCCGTGGATGTTGCGAAGATAGTCATGGCGTTCACATACATATTCATCCAGATCCTGGTGAACACGATCCTGTGCGACATCCGCGACATGGATGGAGACAGAGCCTCAGGGGTGAAGACGTTACCCATAGCCCTAGGTTTGAGTAGGACCAGAAAACTCCTGTTCATCGTGAACACCTTCTTGTTCCCCTGGCTACTCTGCTGCCTGACGCGGGGGCTGTTCCTAGAGTATATGCCCGCATTATTCTTCGGCATGGGGTACGGCTACTTGATCATCTGGGCTTTCTCGAGGAAGGGGTGTAATAGGCTCCTAGTGGAGTTGGCGGTGGACGGGGAGTGGATGCCCCTGGTAGCTCTCATGAAGCTGCTTTGACCCCAAAGACCAAGCGGATAAATATTGCTTTGACTGAACAACATATTGAGGGTTTAAACCTTGAGCTCCCCCTACTTCAAGTTGTACCGATCCGAGCTCAAGTTAAACATAATTTCAAGTCTTTTACGCGAAGAAAAGAAACTTAGCACCCTAAGGGAGGAGCTCGGCAGCAGGGGGTCTACCATTATTCATGCTCTCAAAGACCTGGAAGACATGAACCTGACTCAACAAGAAGGTAAACACTACAGACTCACATCGCTTGGAGTCATGGAGGCAATTCTTATCGAGGAAGCCGCCTCAGCCGTGAAGGTGCTTGAAAGATTTCAAGACTTTTGGCTCCAACACGACGTCACAGCCATCCCGAGCCACCTCCTGCAGAGGATAGGAGCCTTACAGGACTCGGCCCTGATCAAGGATAATTCTATAGCGTTGGATAGAGTTCACCTGACCTTCCAACAGCTTCTCCTAACCTCGAGGAGGGTGCGGGGGGTGTCACCGATCTTCCATTCAGACTATATTGGGGCGTTCCAAAGGCTACTCAGTGAAGGAGCTACGGTTGAGCTCATACTTACCAGCGGAGTCCTCGACAAAACTTTGACGCTGGCGGATACGAAACAGATCCTTGATTACATTATGAGGGATAAGCTTAGGATATTCTTGACGGACGAGCTGAAGATCGCCCTGACTGTGACCGAGAACAGCTTCTCCATGGGCCTCTTCACGAAAGACGGAGAATACGACTACAGCAGGGATCTAGTATCCAACAGCCCGAAGGCGATCGAGTGGGGTGAAGAACTTTTCCAGCACCACCTCAAGGATGCGAGGAGGCTAGACACGGAGAGTTTGAATCTCCTTTAAACCTCTTGAACTGGACACCTAAGCATCAATAATGTCTCCTTAAAACAGGTTTACATAACCGCGTTTACCACACGCGTGGATACTAGGAGTAATGTGCCGCGCGTTCTCGGGGTGACCGGCGCTGATCCTACACATCTCATGACCGAATCCTTTTCAGGTTTTATCTCTAGTTAATGATCATGGTTCGCCTGTACCTAGACCTGGAGACGTACCGCCCCAACGTCGAGGAGGCTTTCGTCAACGAGCGGATAATCTCGGCGGGTATCATCGTCGACAGAACTTCATACCATGAACGCAGCCTTGGACGGGACATCGAGCCGGTTCTCTACAGCGAGTGGGACGGGCTGGACGAGAAGGCCATAGTGTCAGAGGTCGAGAGGACGATCCGTAGGACCTGCAGCGAATACAGGTTCACGACCATCGTGGGCTTCAACATCCTGCGGTTCGACATCCCGCTCCTCGTAGCCAAGTCGGGCAGGACCTCCCAGTCGGGCCTCGAGTACATCTCCAAGATGTGGCACGACTGCTTCGCCATCGACCTGATGCAGCAGCTCCTCGTGGCCAACTGGAGCCGCTTCAAAGGCGCCGGGATGAGCAACATAGTAAGCACCGCGATAAGGCTCGGGCTGAACCCGCCGGACTACCCCACATCCGGCGCAATGGTCAAAGACCTCTACGAGAGCGGGGACTACGAGGGGATCGAAGCCCACCTCCGCCAGGACCTCAGGATAATCCGGTGGCTGGACCTCTACGGCGTAAGACGGCTCACGGAGCAGAGCGTCAAGGAGCAGAGACCCCTGTTCAGGTGAAGGCTCCCGTCTCCTCAAACCCACCCAGTTTTTAGTGACCTTGTAACAGCTAGACTGTTATAACGGGAAAAAACTTCATGCAGCCTCATCCATCCAATCTCCGCACAAGTGGAGGCGTAGCGCCGTGAATCGACGACTCGGCGTCTCCCTTATCGTTGATTACCAGCGATAAGCGTCTTCGAAACTCTTTTCCTCTAACCAGCTTTTCAATGGTCCGCTTGAAGGATTCAATGTAGGAAATTTTTTTTTCCGATATGACCACTAACAGGTTACATATAAAAAAGATCCCATGCATAGTCTTATTTCTTAATCGGCTCCAACTTTCAATGAAATGATAGATCTAGCCCAGATGACGTCCCTCGAGATAGGGGCAGCCATAGAGAAGGGATACACCACCGTCGTGTTCGCCGTGGGGAGCAACGAGCAGCACGGCCCATGCCTTCCCGTGTCCACCGACACCATGCTGGGGGACACGTTGGCGCTCTCGGTGGCCGAGAGGCTCGGTGACGCCTTGAAGGCGCCGACCATAAACGTGGGGTGCTCAGAGCACCACATGAGGTTCCCGGGAACCATAACGCTGAGTAAGGAGACCCTCCAGCGGGTGGTCAAGGAATACGTGGGCAGCCTATCGAAGCACGGCTTCAAGAGGATCGTCGTCCTGCCCTCACACGGAGGCAACTTCGGGCCCCTGGGGGAGATAGGGGAGGAGCTGCAGAGATCACACCCAGGCATCAAGGTAATCGTGTACAGCGACCTTCAGGGCTTCGTCGGGGTGCTGATGAAGACCAGCGAGAGGCTCGGCGTGTCCCCCGAGGCATCGGGGGCTCACGCAGGCGAGTCCGAGGTGTCGATGATAATGTGGGCTAAGGGAGACATGGTGAGGAAGGAGCATATCCCCGACGCCAGGGGCTACATGGGGGAGTTCGACGAGGAGACGGCTCAACGGATATTCGAACACGGCATAGGGGCTCTATCCCCCATAGGGGTTCTGGGGGACCCGAGCGGGGCAAGCGGCGAGCACGGGAGAGCCTACATCGACGACCTGACGTCAGCAATAGTCGAGCACATCAACTCCCAATGAACTGGTATGCGGGCTGTCCCTAGCCTGTCTTTATTTTTAGGGGTCGCGTCTCTTAAGGCGCCTGTTGATGATGCTGTACGTCTTGACGCGTCTCTTATTGAGGAAGTGGGAGAGGGATAGAGGGCTGCGCGAGACGTCCCCATTCGGATAACTGTCACTGGATGGCCCTGTCAGTCTTAGACGGATCACCCGAACCTCGTCCATCTCGGCGGCCTCCATCTGCCTCACCGGCATAGCCACAGCTTTATCCTTATAATAAGAACCCGGATGAACGCAGCGAAACCATCGTTCCACGTAGATGTGGCCCCATGAGACTCCGGGTCTGCACGGTTTAACAGCCACAATATAGATGACCGGTATGGACGAGGAGAAGCTGGAGAATAGGCTCTAGATCAGCTTCACGAGCTTCCCTGCTCTACCCACGTTGAGCTGAAGTATCCCCCTGTACGACGAAACGTAGCCGTTCTCGACGCGCAACCGGTCGCCGACCGCCACCTGCTTTATCTGCTCGTTCCAGAGGGTGAGGAGGACCCTACCTGAGGCGTCCACGAGCCCGGCCTCGGTCACCGACAGGGTCTCGCCCCGCCTCCTCGACCGAACCATCCGGGCCATGGCTTTCTCCTCTATCTCCCCCTCCATGGTGACGTTCCTCATCCCGTCCCTCAGATCGCCGACTGCGTGGAAGCTGACGCCCTCACCCAGCTCCTTCTGGCACCAGAGGCCCCTGCCTTCCGCCTCCACCGTCCATCCCACCTGTGTGAAGCCCAGCTTCTCGCAGAAGCTCTTGGTCCTTGTGTTCCACTCCGGCGTGCCTAGGGTCCAGAGCTTGACGTCCGGGTAAAGCGACATTACCAGCTCCATGGCCCTGAGGCCTACGCCCTGCCGCTGGCTCTCGGGGTCCACGAATATCCTTACGAGCTCCCTGTGGCCCTCGCCGTGGTGCGCCGTCATGACGCCGCCGACGGTGTAGTCGTCCAGCATTATCCTGTAGTAGTCGAAGTACTCCATGTAGCGTACATTGTATTTATATGAGTCGTAGCCGTGGGGCCCACCCGGCTCCTTGGCTCCCACCTTTACGTCGCTCTCGAACGCCCGTTTAGATATGTCGGTAAGGAGGTATGCGTCGTCCTCGACGGCCTCGACGAGGCTCACTCTATCTTCAATCGACAAATTGGTACACCATATATTATACAGACTAGGTGAAAAGCGTTGGCGAACGGCTCGCATCATTATTATATCGCCGGACCCCGATACGCGTACAAGTGGTTGAAATGGAAGCCAGCTCAAGGCGGGGCGTGAGGGTCAGGCATGTGGACCAGCCTCCCTACGTCGTGGACGAGTCAAGGATAGAACGGTATGACCAGGTGAACCTCATATTCAACAGGATAGGCAACGACCCGAGCTGGGACTGCTACCTCCACGACGAGGAGGAGGTCGGCCTCCAGAGCATCCGTGAGGCGAAGCCAGGGTACGACAGGGTCGACTACGCTCTAGCCGAGGCCGCGTGGACAGTCCACGACGTCTGGACTCAAGCCTTCAGCTGGGATCGGCTGGAGCGCCCCGGTGGCCCCAGCCTTATGGGGGACAAGTGGTACAAGACGCGTTACGAGGTGGATGACGTCCCGGAGATGACGAGGAAGGTGAAGAAGGCCGCCAGGTTCTTCGGAGCCAGCCTCGTAGGCGTCGCCGAGATCAACATGAACTGGCTGTACGCCAACCACCGCTACAGCCTTGAGCCCCTGGAGCTGCCTGAGGGCGTGAGGTACGCCGTGGTCTTGGCGGTGGAGATGGACGAGCTGGGCATAGCCACGAGCCCTGAGGCGCCGGCGGCCGCCGCGACGGGCGTCGGGTACAGCATGCTCGCGTTCATAGCGTCGTCGCTGTCCGAGTTCATCAGGAACCTGGGCTACACGGCTGTGCCCGCCTCTAACGGCGTCGGCCTCAGCGTGCCCCTGGCGGTGGACGCGGGGCTCGGTGAGCTCGGCAGGAACGGGCTGCTCATCACCCCCGAGTACGGGCCCAGGGTACGCCTCTGCAAGGTGTACACCGACCTCCCGCTTGAGACGGACAAGCCCATCGAGTTCGGCGTACACGAGTTCTGCAGGACCTGCAAGAAGTGCGCCGAAGCCTGCGAGGTGGAGGCCATAAGCTTCGAGGATGAGCCGAGCTACGACGGGGTCTGTAAGAGCAGCAGCCCCGGCGCCCTGAAGTGGGCGATCGACGGCGAGAAGTGCTACGAGTACTGGTGCGAAAACGGCACCGACTGCAGCACATGCATCAGCGTCTGCCCCTACAACACGGGGCGGACGGAGGCCCACGCAGACGAGTTCTGGGCGAGCCCATGATCCGCTGCGGATGGGGGTTGATTTTAGACGAGTTCTCCATGGGCCACCGTGGTGCATCTCCCGCCGACGTTTACCTCTATCTCGTCGCGGCTTCTTTCCGTGGCTCTCAGGTAGATGAGGGGGTGGCCCTCCTCGGCGCCCTGCTCGACCCTAACGTCTATAGTGCCCGTGAAGTTCCTGTGTTTGACTAGGTAGCCGGCGAGGCAGCCGTTAGCGTTGCCTGTGGCGGGGTCCTCTGTGAAGGTCGTGAACATAGGGGTCCACCTAGAAAATTAGATTACATGAGAGCCCACCACGTTGCGCTCTAGAAGTCCAGTCTGACATGCGTGGGCTATGAACCCCCTCCCCCCTTCGTGGGTTTTGGTGGGGAGCGTCTCTTTTTTTGCTTGTTTTTGGGTTCTGGGCGTTTTTCGTGTCTTGTTTGAGTGTGTTTTGGTGCTGGTTGGGTACTGTTCTGCTACTGTTCTGCTTGGTTATCTGAGGGTCTTGGTATGGTGTTTAAGTTGTGGTTGGGGGGTTTCGTCGTCTCTGTAAGTATCTTTTCGCCCATGACGCCGGTGGTCGCCAGACTGAAGTTCGGACTCGGGTGTGAATATACGGACCTTGTAGATGCGGCGCGGGTTGTCGGTGGAGGTGATGAAGGTGGATTCGCTGTGTTCATCTCTTTGGCTATCCTCTGCATCAGGTCCAGTGAGACGTCCTCCTAGTCCCTGAAGACGGCGAGCTGGTTTCCCTGCAGCTTCTCGGTGAACACGTCCACGATGTGGAAAGGCAGTTTCATCGCGATCGGAAAGGGTAAGCGGTGGGGTTAATTTTACTAACTACGGGGGCTAAGGTTACAGTAATAATTTTGTGGGGGTGGCTATTTCCTGGCTTCTGCGCTGCGGTTGAGGGATTTTTGTATGTTGGGGATTTTGTTGTTCTGGACGTTGACTCTTACGTAGGGGCTGTCGTACACGTCTTCCCTGTTGTAGAGGGCCACCGCCTGGTTGAGCCTCTGCTCCACCTGGTCGATGAGGTCTCCGAAGGCCCTGATGAAGCCGTTGAGCTCGTTGATCATCCCCTGGATGTGCTCCATGTACTCCGGGGTGAGCTCGCATGTGACGCACCTGAACCCGGCGACCGCGTCCTCGAAGTCCTTAAGGGCGTCGTCGATGCGGTCTATGAGTTTCTGCGCCTCGTCTATGCATGTGTAGAGGGTTCTGTGGGTGTATCTCTCGGTCCGCGCTAGGGTGTGGTCGACCCAGCTCTGGAGCAGCGTGCAGGTCCTCATGGACTCCTTACGTATGTCCGAGGCCTCCTGCTTAGGGTCGATGCCCGTGATAAACTTGGCTATGCCTATGCCTATCTCGCTCATGGCCCAGCCCTCCAGGCTGAGGAGGTCTTTCACCGTCTGGCTGACCTCGCCGGCTATGCCCTTCCCGACCTCGGTGGCGATGTGCTTGCCCATCTCCTTCATGGCCTCCTCGCCGCCCTTCTTGAACGCCGTCTTGCCCATGCTGGCGCCTGGCTTGACTATGGCGGCCACCTGCTGCACCTTCTCGGCCATCTCACGGATCTCCTCCTCGGACTTGGTCAGGCTCTGGATCACGGCGTAGGCTATGTCCCACTCCATGAGGAGGCGGCCCACCTCCCTCATGTCCTCGTGCCATTGATCCTTGGCTGTAGCCAGGTCATCCTCGATGGGGCCGAGGGCGTCGTCGAGCGCCCACATGGCTTCCTCGCACTTCTTGTTCTCCTCCTCCACGACCTCGGGGTGTTCCTCGCAGAAGTCCTTCTCTTCTTCCGGCTCCTCTTTCTTGCCTTCGTCCTTCTTGCCGCGTCTGATGTAGTCGTAGATGAGGAAACCGCCTAAGCCGAACATCACCACGAGGATCACCAGCAGGGGGTCTATCCCGGGCTCGGGCTCCTCCCCTCCGTCAGACACCCCGGTCCCTGACGGGGTAACTTGGACACCCTTTTCTTCCGTGGCCTCGGCGCCGTCGTCGTCCGTGACGGTGAGGGTGACCGTGTAGTCGCCTGCGTCGGCGTAAGTATGGGTGACATCGGCTCCCTCCGCGGTGGTGCCGTCGCCGAAGCCCCAGATGTAGGTTAGCTGATCCTCGCCGAGATCCAAAGCGCTTCCAGTGAAGGCCACCTCGCCGCCCTCCATCGTTTCACCCGCCTGGGTTATCACTACGTCGTAGGGCGGGGTGTTCACCACAGTGATCAGCGTGCTATAGGTGGAGCTGAACCCCGCCGCGTCGGTTACGCTGAGGCCGACGGCGTAGACGCCGTTGTCGGTGAACAGGTGCGACAGCACAGGGTCTGGGTGGCTCTCCTCGTACACCCCGTCGCCGTCCAGATCCCACTCGTACAGGCTTATCGGGCCGTTGCTGGAGCCGGAATTCGAGGCGTCAAGCTCGAAGGGCGTCCCCTCGTCGACGGAGTCAGGGGCCTCGAAGACTGCCTTAGGCAGGTAGTTGAACGTGAACGTAATTGGGGGTTCGCCGTACCCGGGGGCCATGTCCAGCCCCCCCTCGGTTATCAAATAAACATTCACACCCGAGTCCAGCGGTGAGCCTAAGAAAGTCGATACGGGAACGCTGACGGTCACAGTGCGATCGACGATGTCATGGGTAGGCTCACGCACTGGGCCACACAAGCCGTCCGAGTAGTGCTCCACCCAGACCGACTTGACGGCTCCCTCCTGCACCTCGACGCCGATGTCGTAGTCGGCTCCCTGTCCATTAAAGAAGCAGGTAGGGGTGCTCGCCCCCGTCGAGGGGTCCCTGTCCACGTCCACGCATATCTCGATTGTGTAAGACTGGTGAGGCAGCGGAGGCTCCGCCAGGGTCACGTGGAAGCTAAGGGTGACTTCCCCTGACTTCGTTTCGCTGGAGGTGACGGCGACAGCCTCCACGTCCATGGTGATGGGCATCGGGGCGATGGTGTCCATGGTGAAACACAGGTTGAAGTCCACGCCGTCGCCCAGCTCGTCAGAGTAAGGCATTGACTCAAAGCTGTGAGCCCCCCAAGTCAAGGGAAGACCAGAGGTCAGAACAGTTAAAACTACTAGAAAGGGTAGAAACCTGCGTTTCATACAAACTCCCTGAACTGTTTAAGGTCAATTAATGTAAAAAACTATCTCTTAGTTAACGGTAACTACAGAAAAGTCTGGTAATAACGCCGGTCATCACCACTCGGTGACCTCGGTCTTAGTCATCTCCCTGATTTGCTCCCAGAGGGAAGCCTCCTCGGCAGAGACCATGGTGATGGAGACGCCCTTCTCGCCTTTCCTGGCGGTGCGCCCGATTCGGTGGAAGTAGACCTCAGGGTCCTCCGGCACCTCGTAGTTGATGATATGGGTGATGCCTCTGATGTCGAGGCCGCGTGACGCCACGTCGGTGGCTACGACGTATCTGATCTTACCCAGCTTGTAGTCCCTGAAGACCACGTTTCTCTGGCTCTGGGTGTAACCGCCGTGGAGCGCCTCCACGAGGTAGCCCTCCCTCTTGAGGGTCTCCGCCAGCTCGTCCACAGTCTCCCGGGTGTTACAGAAGATGATACCTCTCTTGGTGTCGA
>Ga0268279_1001897_pt1 | contig 10891 bp, 11 predicted proteins | sample saktaG_6_FD_190142 | JGI IMG/M metagenome (GOLD analysis project Ga0268279, IMG submission 190142) | Saline water microbial communities from Sakinaw Lake, British Columbia, Canada - sak_2010_1_5_80m | ecosystem: Environmental > Aquatic > Non-marine Saline and Alkaline > Saline ...
AATTGCTACGGCACATAGTCATCAAGCGGAAAACCTCTTTCGGGTGTCAAACTCAAAAAGGCGCGGACGCAATGAGTGTTTTGTTCTCGGTATTGCTCTCTCTGTGGCGTCGCTCCAAAGAGAATTTCTTTGCCGAATACCGCCGCCTGATAGAGGAATCCCGCGCCCTGCGGGCGCTACCCCAGTGAGTGGTTACTCGTGAAGTCGTTGTCAGAAATCAAGGATATACTATAATTGTTAAAAGGTCGGGTATTGTTAATTTTATTTACTATAAAAAAAATTATGAAACTTAATTGGCTTGATATTACCGCGCTGGTGCTGGTTATCGTGGGCGGCCTTAACTGGGGATTGACGGGATTGTTCGGATTCAATTTGGTGCAACAATTGTTCGGTGCTGTGCCGATGCTGGAAAATATCGTTTATGACGTGGTTGGTTTGGCCGCGATTTATGTGGCGATGATTGTTCCCAAATTGAGCAAGGAATAAGATGGAAAGCGAACAATAAGATGATGGATGATGGAAAATATGGGTTCAAGAAAACGGCCTTCGCCGGCCGTTTTTTGGTGCGCAAGCTGTGTCTAGCAATTTTTTCGTTCCAGCAGACGAATGCCCAATCTGATGATTTTCTTGTCGCGCATCACCGTCATGGGGATTTCGTCGCCGATTTTACATTCTTGCAGAATGTCGGTTAAAAGCTTTTCGTTGGAAATTTTTTGGCCACCGAATTCCAAAATAATGTCATATTCTTTTAATCCGGCGAGGTCGGCGGCACTACCGGCGATTACCGCCGGCTCGCCGAAAGTTTCGCGCACAATCAAAGCGCCATAGTCAACCGGTAGCTTATTGGCAATTGCTATTTCGGGGTTGAGAATTACATAGCGGATGCCCATAAACGGCCGTTTCAATTTTCCGTATTTGGCCACTTCGTCAAGCATTTTTTTGGCGTAATTGATGGGGATGGCGAAGCACAAGTTCTGCGCGCCCATCACCATGGCGGTGTTGATGCCGATGGCTTGTGAATTCATATTGACCAGCGGCCCGCCGGAATTGCCGGGATTGATGGCCGCGTCGGTTTGGATCAGTCCGCGCAGGCTGGTTTCTTGCATTTTACTGCCGCCGTAGGCGGTGATTTTGCGGCTTAATCCCGAAACGATACCGGATGACAGCGTGTCGTCAAATTCTCCCATGGGGTTGCCCACCGCCAACACTGATTCGCCCAGCTGGATTGTTTCGGAGTTTCCCATCTTCAAACAAGGTAATTTTTGGGCGTTAATTTTCAAAATCGCCACATCAATCAACGGGTCTTTTGCCAGCACTTGGCATTCGTATTTATGTTCCGGGTCAATTATGGCGGTGTAGCTGGCTTCGGCATCGTCCACCACGTGGGAACAAGTGAGGATATAGCCGTCTGAAGAAATAATAAACCCCGATCCGCCGCCAACTTTGGTTTTTTCTTGCGAGTTGTTTATTTTTGGAACCACGGTTTGCTGATCGCCCAGGGGCACGAAATAAAATCCTTCCACGCGGGAAACGTCTTTGGAAACAACGATGGTGATCACCGCCGGACAAACCTTTTTGGCTGTTATTACGATGGGCGAAGTTTGTTTTTTGGTCATAAATCTGATTCTATGATAATCACACATTCTAACATCAAAGCGCGTTGCCAACAAGCGGGTTTTTTGTTAAACTTTGGTTGCCTTTGATTTTGACATTTGAAATTTTTGCGCCGACCGGCGGAAAGCGCCCGCCCCCATAGTTCAATGGACAGAACGAGAGACTCCTAAACTCTAGATCCGGGTTCGATTCCTGGTGGGGGCACACGACAAAAACTCCTTCAAAGAGGAGTTTTTGCAATTTTTAATTTTTAATTTTTAATTTTCAAAAAACTATTCCGCTACTGACGCAGACGGATAATTTTTCCGTAAGCAGTTGCAAAAATTAGAATTTGTTGTATATTCAATTTGTTAAACGGGCCTGTAGTATAGTGGTATCACGCCTCCATGGCATGGAGGTAATCGGAGTCCGATTCTCCGCAGGTCCACAAGGTAGTGGATTTTCGGCTCGCTTTGCGATAACGGATTTTTATTAAAAAAATCCGGCCAAAAATTCACCACCTTGTCTGCTCGCAGTTCTCCGTCTTTGAGGCGGTTTTTTGTTTTATTGGCAAGTTATCCACTGCGGATATATTCGCAGTGGGTGTATTTTTATCTCCAAATCAAGATAAAAATAATAATTTTATCTCCAAACCTGTGGAAAACTCATTCAATCTGTGGATTGGGGATATTTTAAAGCGGGAGGGGATTGTTTGCGTGTCGCTTGCCGATTTGATAAGATAAAAAAAGATAAAATAATCAAAATGGTTAAAGAATTGGGGAAAACCGCGAAAAATAAAATCAACGCGGCGGCCGGCAAAAAATTACGCAGCGCGGCATATCCGATGCTGTCTTTGCCGGCGGCAATTGACGCGGCGAAAAAAATTTTCGAAAATTTGGGAATCGGGCCGCACTCGCGCGACGCGCTAGCGCGCGGGTTGGGCTATGCGTCATTTTCGGGCGCGGCATCGGGCAAGATCGGCGCAATGGTTCATTTCGGGCTTTTGGAGCGTTTTGCCGGCAGTTATTCAGCCGCGCCGCTCGCTGAAAAGATTTTTGATTTTTCGCGGGCAGACCGAGCAAAAGAGATATTTGAAGCCGCGACCAAGCCGGCGTTGTTTGCGTCTTTGGCGGCGCGTTTTTCCGGGCAAGTTTTACCCAAGGATTTGCCGTTGGTTTTGGTGTCGGACTATCATATCGCGTCTAAGGCCGCGCAAGCCGCGGCGTGTAATTTTGTCAAAACTTTTGAATTTGCCGAATTGTTGAAAAACAACCGGTTGGTTTTGCCCGGCGCCGAAGAAAACGGGGAAGCCAGCGATGTTTTGGAAAACAAAACTTTTGAAAAAGAAAACAGCCTGCGAGTGGATGAAGATAAAAATAAAAACGAGGGGATAGAAGTGAAGCTGGATTCAGGCATTGCAATAGTGTTTCCCAAAAAATTTTCCTCGCGCTTGGCTTTGGGCGAATTCGCCCAAGATCTGAAAAATCTGGAAAACAGGGCGGGTTTATGATTCGCAAAAATTTTGTTATTCTGAAGACAATGGAAACAGCGAATGTTAAAAAAATTTCGGGATTGATTTTTGCGGCGATGATATTATTTTTTGCGTCGGCGCAAATTGCGAGCGCTCATTTGCCGTGTTTGGAGCGGGGGAGCGTTGAGATAAAAATTGATAAGCCGGAGGTTTCCAAGGCCCACTATGGCTGGCTTGAGGGGGAGCCCGCGGTTTATCGCATTGATTCCAAAGAACCTTTTCTGCTGTATGTTAATTTGTTGTCGCCGCGGGTTGAGTCCGGCCGCATGGATTATTCGGCGGCAATTTATAAAGACGGGGAAATTTTTGCAAAAGCTGTTGCCGATGATTCGTTTTGGCTGGTCATTTATGAGCCGTTTGCCAATGATTATTATGCCAAAGGTCCGGAATTTGAACAAAAAGTTGGCGCCGGAAAATATGAAATAAAGGTTTACAATTCCGGCAACTCGGGCAATTATGTTTTGGCTGTGGGAAAAACCGAAGATTTATCCTTGGGAGAATTTTTGCGCACGCTGGCGGTTTTGCCGGTCGTCAAAGAAGAATTTTTTGGAAAAAATTGGTGGGAAGCCTACAATAATCTTGTTGGCCTAATGGCGTTAATCGCACTGGCGGTTTTTCTTATGGTTTTTTATTTTGTATTTTCTTTTTTTCGCCGCCGCCGGATGAAAAAGATTTTAGACATTAAATATGCCGAACACAAAAACGGACAGCAAAACCATTGGAACGCGAGGGGAGAGGATTGCTTGTGACTATTTGAAAAGCAAGGGATATAAAATTCTGGACCAAAATTTCTTTTTGAAAGCGCTTGGCGGTCCCAAGATCGCCGAGGTGGATATTGTCGCTAAAAAACGCGATGTTTTCGCGTTTGTTGAGGTGAAAACCATCAAAGCCAATTCCAAGTATTTGGCGCAAGACAAGGTGAATGTCGCAAAAAAGTGGAAAATTGCCAAAGCCGCGGAAATGTGGCTGATCAAAAATAAAATTCCGCTGAATTCAAAATGGCAGATTGACGTGATTGCCGTGGAATTGTTGCCCGATGCCCGTCCCAACTTATTCCAAAAAATCCTCGGCCCCAAGTGCAAAATCTCCCACTTTGAAAACGTGAGCCGCTATTAGCGTTGGAATAGGATTTTCAATTTGGTTAAAGAGCGGAAAGCATGGTCAATGGCTTTGGAGAGGAAGGGTTCGGGGGCGCCGGCGATTTTGCCGGTTTTTTGTTTAATCGCGTTGATAATTTCATCAGCGGTTAAATTTGGTGAATAATCAAGCGGTAATTCCAGCCAGGTCTTGCCGATAAAACGATTGGCAAAATGCGCGTCGGATCCGGCGGTGAATGGCAAGTTGTGTTTTTGCGCGAAAATTTGTGCGGTTTTGTTTCCCCAAAACACCGAGGCGTTTGAAATTTCAACGCCGTCAAATTGGCCAAGATAATCTTCCAAATTATTTTTAAAATTGCAAAAAGAGCCGAAGGGATGGGCGATAACGGCCAATCCGTTTTGTTTTTTTATCCTTTCTAAAACTTCATCGGCCGGCAGATGATCCGGAATCGGCTCTTTGATGTTTAGCGCCAAAATGTCGCCCTGCTTGGATTTAACTTCTTCTGATATTATAACAAGGACAGACAGTTTGTTTTTTCGGGCGTATTCGCGCGCTTTCAGCGATCCGCGGATGTTGCCGTGATCGGCAACGGCGATGCATTGGATTCCGCGCGTTAGCGCCAAATCAACAATCTTTTTGGGATCGGCCAAGCTGTCAAAAGAATATTTGCTATGTATATGCAAATCACACTTTATCATATTGGAAATTCTATCATAAAGTAGTAAAGTAGCAATAATGGAAGCAATTATTTTCGTAATATCTTGTTTGTATTTTTTCCTGCCGGCGTATTTTGCCAATATGACGCCGCCCTTGGTTCGCAACGCCAAAGTTTTTGATTTTTTGGCCAAACCGGTGGATTTTGGCAAAACCTGGCGGGGCAAGCGGATTTTCGGCGATCACAAAACCTGGCGGGGCGCTGTTTGTGCGATTGCCGTGGGTATGGGCGCGGCGTTGTTGCAATGGTGGTTGTATAAATTTTCCTGGGCGATGGAGCTTTCCTTGCTTGATTACAAGTCGGTTAATTTATGGGCGTTTTCTTTGCTTTTCGCTGGCGGCGCGGTGGCCGGCGATTTGGCCGCGGCGTTTATCAAGCGGCGGATGAATTTGCCGCCGGGCGCGCCGTTTATGCCATGGGATCAAACAAATTATGTGATCGGCAGTTTCATTTTTTTGGCTGCTTACGTGGGGCGTTATCTTACCGGCGATTTATTGGTGTGGGGAACGATTTTTGTGATTACATTCTTTGTGCATATTTTATTCAACCGTTTTGGTTATGATATCGGTTTGCACAAGGCGAAATGGTGAAAGTTTAAAGCGTAAAGTGTAAAGGGGAATTAAAGACGCGAGTATGATTGATGAACTTATCAACCGTATTTCCGGTTCAATATTTGACTTATCGTCAGCCGCGGTAATCGGAATTTTCGGCCGGTATTTTTCCTGGGCTATTGGCAATAAGACTGCGGATTTTTTGGGTCGTATGCGGCTTGATTCGGCCATTGGCCGACTGGGTTGGAACCGGCCGGTTGTTAAAATATGGCCAAAGGCGGCCGCGGGCAAAATTTTTGCCAAGATCGCGGAGATCTTGGTTCTGCTGTTTTTTTTGATGGTGAGCGCCGAGATTTTGCGCTTGGAAGAAATCAGCCGGTTTTTGAACATGGCAACGCTTTATTGTTTTTATATTTTCGCGACCTTCGCGGTTTTCTTCGCGGTGGCGCTTTGCTGTGATTTTTTGCAACGGAATTCAGCGCCTATTCAAAATGCTATTGCCAAAATTTCAAAAAAATTGAAATATTTGATGATGAAATTTAACAAAAAATTATGATTATCGGGGTTACCGGAACCACTGGCGCGGGCAAAGACACTTTGGCGCGATATTTGGAAAAGAAGGGGTTTTTACATATCTCGCTTTCGGATATTATCAGGGAGGAAGCGAACAAGAAAGGAGTGGAACTCACGCGGAGCAATTTGCAGGATTTGGGCAATCAAATGCGCCGTGCCGACGGTTTGGGCGTTTTTGCCAAAAAGGCGCTTGAAAAGATCCGGAAAGGGGAAAATTATGTTGTCACCAGCGTCAGAAATCCCGGCGAAATCAAAACTTTGGCGGAAAATCGGAGATTTGTTTTGTGGGCGGTTGACGCGCCGCAAAAAGAAAGATTTTTGAGAATATCGTCGCCGCGCCGAAGGGGCGAAGGGGATCCGTTCACATTTGAAGAATTCAAAAAATCCGAAGCTCGCGAAATTGAATCATCGGACAAATCAAGCCAGCAGATTGCCGAATGTATGGAAACGGCCGATTTTACGGTTTTCAATGATTCCAGCTTGGAATCATTTTTTCGCAAGATAGACGCGCTGTTGTCCCGCGCCCCTGCCGGTTTTGAAATTTGAATTTGTGGCGTTTGTGTAGTAGAATGAAAAATTGGAATTGTTGCTTTCATTCATTTTATATAATTATATGCAGATAATTTGGCACGGACAATCTTGTTTTGAAATTATTATTGCCAAGGGAAAGGGCGAAAGTATCACGATTTTGGTTGATCCGGCAAGCGAGGCCAAAACCGGCCTCAAAAATCCCAAAACCGGGGCGCAAATTGTTTTGCTCACCAACTCGGTTTATACCGCCGGCAAAGGCGATTTGGAAAAAATCGCTCCCGGAGCTTTTGTGATTGACGGGCCCGGGGAGTATGAGGTGAAAGGAATCTATATTCGTGGCACGGATTTTAATTTTGGCAAGAAAGAGCCGTCCGAGAAGGCTTTGGCCGGGGCAATCTACACAATTGAAGCCGAAGAAATGAAGTTGTGTCATTTGGGAAATTTTGCGGAGAAGGAATTGACCATTCCGCAAGTGGAAAAAATCGGCAATATTGATATTTTGATGTTTCCCGCCGGTGATGGAAAGAATTTCGGCGCCAAAGAAGCGCTCAAAGTTTTGTCGCAAATTGAGCCCAGCATCGCGGTGCCGATGAATTACCAAACCCCGAAATTGAAGATTGATGCCGGTGATTTGAAAGAATTTTTGAGAGCCGCGGGCGTGGCGCAGATTGAGCCATTGCCAAAATTAACGATTAAGAAAAAAGAGATTCGCGCCGAAGAAGCGAAAATCATTGTTTTGATCCCATAGGATTAAAACAATGATAAATTATAAATTCTAAGCACTAAATCCTAAATAAATTCAAAATTTAAAATTTAAAACAAACCCTTGCTATGTTTTTGTTGAGTGCAATACCTCGGGACTTTGCCCCGGGGTGTATCAAGAGGATTTCTTAGGTAATCCGCAAGTACTCTTGCGAGGGGGTGTCCCCTTTGGCCGCAAGATCGGGGTTAATACCCCGATTGCGGACTTGAATGGGAAATAAATTTGTTTGGAATTTTGGTATTTAAGCTTTAGGTTTGTTTAGAATTTAGAAATTAGGATTTGGAATTTATTTTTACAAGTTTATGGCAAGAAAGAAATTCAATCAAAACGATAAAGACAAAGACCAGGGCAAACTGGATTTTGAGCAGGTAAAACCGGCCGAAATCGTGTCGGTGATGAAAGATTCCTACATTGACTACGCGATGTCGGTGATCGTGGCGCGGGCTCTTCCCGACGTGCGCGATGGATTAAAGCCGGCCCAGAGGCGCATCTTATATGTGATGTTGGAAGAGGGATTGCGACACACGGCCAAATACAGAAAATCGGCAACGGTGGTTGGTTCCACTTTGGGTCGCTACCATCCTCACGGCGATGTAGCGGTCTATGACACGATGGTGCGCTTGGCGCAGGATTTCACTCTGAGATACCCCTTGGTTCAAGGGCAGGGTAATTTCGGTTCCATTGACGGTGATTCCGCCGCCGCCATGCGCTACACCGAAGCCCGCTTGTCCCGCATCGGCGAGGCGGCTTTGGAAGATATTGACAAAGACACGGTTGATTTTGTTGATAATTATGACGGCACGCGCAAAGAGCCGTCGGTTTTGCCTTCTCCCTTGCCCCAGTTGTTTTTAAACGGTTCTTTGGGTATTGCCGTGGGTATGGCCACCAATATTCCGCCGCACAATTTGGGAGAAGTGTGCGACGCGCTGATCCACTTGCTGGACGAGCCCAAAGCCACCACCGAGGATTTATTCCAATTTATCAAAGGACCGGATTTTCCGTTGGGAGGCGAGATTTTTGATCGCAAAGAAATCATTGCGGCTTATTCGCAAGGCAAGGGGCCGATTGTTTGCCGCGGCAAGGCCGAAGTTGTTCAAAACGAAAAGAATGACCGGTATCAGATAATTATCACTGAAATTCCTTACCAAGTGCAAAAATCAAACTTACTGGAACAGATTGCCAATTTGGTTTCCGAAAAAAGAATTGATGGCGTCAAAGACGTGCGCGACGAATCCGACAAAGAAGGAATGCGTGTTGCCATTGATCTAAACCGCGATGCCCAGCCCCAAAAGATTCTAAACCGGCTTTACAAATTCACCGATCTTCAAAGAACCTTTCATTTGAATATGCTGGCGCTGGTGGACGGCATTCAGCCGGAAGTCCTGAACTTGGCCGCGGCATTGAATTATTTTTTGGATCATCGCAAACAAGTGATTACGCGCCGGATTCAGTTTGAGCTTACTCGCGCCAAGGAGAGAGCGCATATCTTGGAGGGGTTGGTGAAGTGCTTGGCCGATATTGACGAGGTGATCCGCATTATTCGCAAGTCTGAAAACAGGGAAGACGCGCGCAATAATTTGATGAAGCGGTTTAAGCTTGACGAAATACAGGCCAATGCGATTCTGGAAACCAAGCTGGCCGCGTTGGCGCGGTTGGAACGCCAAAAAATAGACAATGAGCTCAAAGAATTAAAAGCCAAAATTGAAGAGTATAGCGGCATTTTGAAAAGCCCGGGAAAAATCAAAACGGTGATTAAAAAAGATATAATCAGGGTAAAGGAAACCTATGGCGACGAACGGCGCACCAAGGTTTATGTTCACAAAATCGGCGAAATTTCCGAGGCGGATTTGATTCCCGATGAAGAAGTGGCCATCACTTTGACCAATTCCGGCTACATCAAGCGCATTGATCCCAAAACCTACAAGATTCAAAAACGCGGCGGGAAGGGGATTATCGGCCTAAAGACTGTGGGCGATGATATTGTGGAACAGTCGCTGATTGCCAGCACACACGACAGGGTTTTGTTTTTCACCGATATGGGGCGTGTTTTCCAAACGCTTGCCTATGAAATTCCGGAAGGCGCGCGTGTTGCCAAGGGCCGGGCGCTGGTTAACTTTTTGGATTTGGGGCCGCAGGAAAAAGTGCTTTATTTGATGTCGTTGGGGCGAGCGGACGCGGCGAAGGGAAAAAACAAAACAAATGGCAACGGGCAGGCACCCGAAGAAAAATATCTGCTGATTGTGACAAAAAACGGCATTGCCAAAAAAACCGCGTTGGATGAATTTGATAATATCCGCCGGTCGGGATTGATTGCCATCACTTTGAAAAAGGGTGATTTGTTGCGCAAAGTGGCTAAAACCGGCGGAGACGATGAAATAATCGTGGTGACCAAAAAAGGCCAATCGGTGCGTTTCAAAGAAGAAGATATCCGTCCAATGGGCCGCCAAGCCGCGGGCAACAAGGCGATCGGTTTGAAGCGCGGCGACGAAGTGGTGGGCATGGATGTGGTTCCCGCAAAATCCGTACCGAACGGCGCGGGTAATCAAATTGAAAGGTTGGTGCTGGTGGTGACCGAAAACGGCTATGGCAAGCGCACCAATATCAAAGAATACCGCTTGCAAAACCGCGGCGGCTCGGGTATCAAAGTGGCCGAAATCACGGCCAAAACGGGAGATTTGGTAACTTCTTTTGTTCTCACCGATGAAGATGAATTGATGGTAATTTCCAAAAAAGGCCAGGTGATACGCGTTCCCGTTGAAGGAATCTCGGTTTTGTCGCGGCCCACGCAGGGTGTGCGCATTATGCGCCTGGATGACGGGGACAAAGTGGCATCGGCCATTTGCATATAAAATTGTTTTTTGTTAAAATACAAAAAGAAACGAAAAACAAATATTAAATCAAAATTCAATTTTAAATTATAAACAAAATCAAAATATTAAATTTAAAATCAAAACAAATTCATGGATTCCGTTTTAAATTTTGATTTTGGATTTAGAATTTTGTTTATAATTTATCATTTATAATTTGATTTTATCATTAAATTTTATATTGGATGGTTTTTGCAAGCCCAAAACAAATTTTGCTTGATCATCTGGAATTGAAGCGCGATATGGCGGCCGCGGATTTTGGTTGCGGATCGGGGCGGTGGGCGGTGGCACTGGCGCAAATTCTGGAGCATGGCAGGGTTTATGCCATTGATTTGCTGGACGAACCGCTGTCGGCGGCAAAAAGCCGGGTTCGCGTTACCAATTTGGAAAATGTTGAGATTGTCAAAAGCGATATTGAAAAATTGATTCCGCGTTTGCTGGCAAATTCTCTTGATTTGGTGTTGATGACCAATTTGCTATTTCAGGTTAGGGACAAAGAAGCGGTGTTTGAGGAATCAAAAAGAGTGTTAAAGGCCGGCGGCAAAATTTTGGTGATTGACTGGAAAGAGGGGATGTCCATCGGTCCCGAGGAAAAGTTGTCGCCGGGCGAAGTGAAGGATTTGGCGAAAAAAGCCGGATTTGCATTGGTTGGCGAATTTGACGCCGGCA
>Ga0268279_1001901_pt1 | contig 10865 bp, 12 predicted proteins | sample saktaG_6_FD_190142 | JGI IMG/M metagenome (GOLD analysis project Ga0268279, IMG submission 190142) | Saline water microbial communities from Sakinaw Lake, British Columbia, Canada - sak_2010_1_5_80m | ecosystem: Environmental > Aquatic > Non-marine Saline and Alkaline > Saline ...
CCCGATACCGATGTCAAACCGAGGGTTATGTTATTCGTAGGCGTGAATGGAACGGGGAAAACGACCAGCATCGGAAAACTCGCGCGAAAATTCACGTCGGAAGGGAAAAAAGCATTGATAATTGCAGCGGATACGTTTCGCGCAGCTGCTTATGACCAGCTCAAGGTATGGGCAGACCGCGCTGATGCGGATTTTATGGGAAATCCAAAGGGCAAAGATCCGTCTTCATTCGCCTACGACGCAATTAAATCAGCTCTGGCAAAAGGCGGCATCGTTTTAGCCATTCACCATAAATTGAACATTCCTATTCGTTATTTAGGAGTTGGCGAACAAATCGACGATCTGATTGAATTCGATCCGAATAGTTTTGTGGACGCCCTGCTTTCTAACGATAATTAAAATAGATTATTAATCTGGATTATTCATAACCACAAAGGCACGAAGGCACAAAGTATTGTATAGAGCAGGATATGACCATTTTGAAACAACTAATTATTCATATTTTGTTTTGGATATATGTTTCTTATACATTTAACAATTTTCTGCGTCCTCTGCCTGCCCCGTAGGGGTTTGACCGTATCGGGGTGCCTCTGCGTTAAGTATTAAAACCATTTTCAAATGAGATCTAAAAAGGCTAAATGTATGTTAAAAAAATCGTTTTCAATTATTTCGCTTGGCTGTCCGAAAAACACGGTCGATTCGGAAGTGCTGAAAGGGTATCTGGAAAAGTTGTGTTGTAACTATCTTCAGGAACCGGAAGATGCGGATATCATTATCATAAACACCTGCGGTTTCATTGATTCGGCAAAAGAAGAATCGGTAGAGACTATCCTGGAAACCCTCGAATTAAAGAAGACGGATCCCGGTAAAAAAATCCTTTTAACCGGTTGTCTGTCACAACGCTATCCCGAACAGCTGCGAACCGAACTCCCGGAAGTGGATGGAATATTTGGAATTGACTCATGGGATAAAGTAATCGAAAATATTATTGAAACTTCCGAACCCTGCGAAGATGTGGAAAAAATCCGGTCTTTGCTGACTCCGGGACATTTTGCCTATCTGAAAATTGCGGAAGGATGTGATAACAGCTGCAGTTTTTGTTCGATTCCCCTGATCCGGGGGCCGCAGAAAAGCCGGAGCGTAGATAGTTTACTGCGGGAGGCTGAATACTTAAGCCAAAAGGGTGTGCAAGAACTTATCCTGATTGCCCAGGATTTGACCCGCTATGGATCGGATCTTCCGGCAAAGCCCGATCTATTCACATTATTACAGGAACTGCTGTCGATGAAAATGTTTCCATGGGTTCGCTTGCTGTATGGAAACCCGGATTTCTGGAATCCAAAATTGAACGCTCTGTTTCAAAAATACCCGGAATTATGCCCATATCTCGACATACCGGTCCAGCATGCTTCGCCGCGAATTTTGAAGTTGATGGAACGGGGATATGATATTAGGAAGGTCAAGCGGAAATTGCTGCGGCTCCGGCGGGACGTTCCCACAATTGCTCTGAGAACATCCGTTATGGTGGGGTTTCCGTCGGAAAGTGACGATGATTTCAATATGCTGCTGGATTTTATTGAAGATGTTCGATTCGAGCGCCTGGGAGTGTTTACCTATTCGCAGGAAGAGGATACCAAGGCGGCGGAATTACCTGATAACATTTCACCTGAAGAGAAGGAACGCCGCAAAGATGTGATTATGCAGCTTCAATGGTCGATTGCACAGGAGTTTGCCGAATCAAAAATCAATCAGACAATTGACGTAATTATAGAGGAAAATGCCGGGGAGTATTTTAGCGGCAGAAGCCGCTGGGACGCTCCGGAAATCGATGGCTTTGTAAGAGTCCGTAGTGAAAAAGCGCTTGAAATTGGTAAGTTTTACAAGGTGAAAATTGATAGCGCTGAAGGGCTGGATTTAGTTGGTACGGTCGTTTAAACCTGTCAGGTTTACAGAATTGATCTCATCTGAGGGAAAAGAATCTAATAAACCTGACAGGTGTAGCAGGAGCCTGGTGTAATCGCTTTAGATCCGGGTCAGGCTGGAATATTTTCTTGCTTATCGTGTCAATCCCTTTTAATTTCCATTCTATGAAGTCGTATGATATAAATGTGGAAAATAAAGATGTCTTATTCCATGTTTTAAATCAAATGCGATCAATAGGTGGAAATGTTTTCCAGCTATAGGGGCGATATAATGGAAATTTTTCCATATATTGACGATGTTAGGTGCTACCAAAATACGTTCAAATAAATAATGCAACATAAGGATTATGCATCATGGAAAAAATGCTAAAAATATTACTGCTATCTTTACTATTATCTAATTCGTCAATATTGTCTCAAACAAGTATTGCCGTAATTGAATTACAAGATAAAAATATATCTGTAAATGATGCCAGCACTTTAACAGAAAGGTTAAGAATTGAACTATACAAAACAGGAAAATTTAATGTTCTTGAAAGAAAAGATATGGTAAAAATCCTTAAAGAACAAAAATTTCAACTGTCTGGATGTACTTCTGAAGAATGTGCTGTTGAAATAGGTCAGCTCATTGGAGTAGAACAGATTGTTTGTGGAAGTGTAAGTAAATTTGGATTTAAAAATATGTATTCTGTAAATGTAAAACTAGTAAGCGTAGAGACGGGAAAAATTATAAGAACTGCAACATATGATTATGAAGGTGCTGAAAATAGACTACTAACATATTGTATGAAAAATATTGCATATCAATTAGCTGGTCTAAGATTATCTGAAGAATACAGCTCATCCCTTTCTAATATCTCAAAAAAGAAACAATCTTATACTAAAATGGATAGCCCTTTTAAAATAACTTTAGGCATTGATTTGGGTATATTATCACAGTTAAGAAATGGTAATTATATATCAATTTGGCTTGGTGGAAGTGATAATGAATTGGGAGTTAGATTAAGGGGACTCTATGCTAAAAAAGATATTCCTCAAGTTTTTTATAGAGATGGATTTGGAAACGGAAGGGTAAACGGTGAATACGGTTTATTTCTTGATTATTCTCAAGCGAATTTTAGTGGATTTTGGGGCGGGATTGGGATTGTTTATCTAGAAATGGTTGTTGGACATGAAAAAGAAGTTTATAAAACTGATTATGAATTGGTTAGTCTTGCATTTAGCACTGGAGTTATGGGAAGAATAATTAGCAATCTTTATATAAATTTGTGGCTTGATACACATTTTTTTGTAATAGGTGAAAAAGAATTTAAAGTCGGTAATCAACCTTTTGTGCATGATGATTTAGGTTTTGACTTCTCTATCTCATTAGGTTGGCATTTTTAGTATAATTCTTGTATTTCATTGTTCATAATATTTGATTACGTGTGAAAGGGATTTATATTTAAAGTGTATAACAATACTGAAAAAATAGCTATTCATAAAATTGCATCTGTTATTGTGAAAGAATTCAATTGGATTTTTAGAGAACAACCTATATCTGATTTTGGTATTGATGCTCATGCTGAAATAGTAGAGAATCATACACCTACTGGGAAATTAATTGCTTTTCAAATAAAATCAGGGGAACGTTATTTAAAACAGTCTAATACTGATGGATTTTATTATTATGGGACTAATAGACATTTAGAATATTGGCTCAACCATTCTCTACCAGTTATTCTTATTATTTATAATCCTGATAGTGATAAATGTTATTGGCAACACATAAACAAAGATAATATTCAAAAAACCAACTTAAGATGGAAGACTTTTTTAAAATTCTCTCAACAATTTGATGTTAAAGCTAAAGAATATATTTACAACTTACTAATGAAAGAATCTGAAAAAATAATAAAATTCAAGCAATTAATATTTAACTTTGATTTGATTAAATTTCTTATGGATGGGAATAACATATCTGTTTATACTGAAGATTATATTAATAAGAGCCTAAAAAGGGGAATAACAAAAATTATTTTAATTGATAAAGAAGAAAATGAAACTATTGAAAAAGAATGGTTTGGATTTCATGGATTAGTAGAAATTGAAGATATAATGGATTACTATTTCCCATGGGCGGATTATGAAACAGATTACGATTTTTATTCAATGAACTTTGATGAAATGAATGTAAAATTTATTATGGGATTTATAGATTATGATAATATTTATCCTTATGAAATATTAGGAAATGAAATCGCATGTTATAGATTAAACTTAAAATTAAATTCTCTTGGGAAGTCATTTCTTGAAGTAATGTCTTATATATATTCATAAAAATTAAGCACCTAATTGTCCGTTATGTGATCGTATGAGAACATATTTTTTAGGAGCAAAAAGATGTTAAAAATTAAAAAAAATATAGTACTGGACGAAAACCAAAAACCGATAGCCGTTCAAATGCCAATTGACGAATTTGAGCGCTTAGAAGAGATCATAGAAAATTATGGATTGGCAAAATTGATGGACGAGGCAAGAAATGATAAACGGCTCTCATTTAAGGAGGCAAAAAACTATTATCAATCATTGAAATAGAATGTGGAAAATCAAGATGTCTTATTTCATTATTTTAAATCAAATGCAGTCAATAGTTGAAAATGTTTCCTTTCTATCTCAAGATCTCTATGAGATAGGGGTGGTACGATGGAAAACATTCCATGTATTGACAATGTTCGGCACATGAGAGGAGACAAATGAAGATACTACGATGGATTGCAGAGATAGGAGATAAGATAGAAGAAAATGAATAAATTCAAATCTTGGCAAAGTTATAATCAATTTCAACAAACAGTAATAAGAAAAAATCGATATATTTATGATTCAGACGTTAAGGATTTTCTTCAAATTTTATTAGAAACTAGCAAATCTAGGATTGAAGAAGTCAAAGAAGGCACTTTACTATGGCGAGCACAGCTTGGTCATGATTGGAAACCTTACTACGAAGAAGATGAACGCATTGATGATTTTCCATGTGCTTTTAGGCCAGAAAGGATGAAACCTCTGCAAAACTTGGCTTCTGAGGGAAGAGTAAATCCCAAGGGTATACCATATCTTTATCTTTCGACAAATATGAACACAACAATGGCGGAAGTTAGACCATGGATTGGCTCATATATTTCACTGGCACGATTTAAATTATTAAAAAATGTTAGGCTTATAAATTGCACTTCTGAAGAGAAGGGAACTATGATTTATTTGATAGAACCCACACCAGAAAAGAGAGAAATTGCTGTTTGGGAAGATATAGACGAAGCATTTTCAATACCCGTCTCTTCGAATGAAACTACAACTAATTATATTCCTACACAGATAATAGCTGAATTTTTTAAAAATAACGGATTTGATGGAATTGCATATCGAAGTTCGTTAGGAAAAGGACATAATATAGCACTATTTAATTTGGATGTAGCGGAATTAATTAATTGCACTTTATATGAAGCAAAAGAAATCTCTTTTGACTTTGTCCGGGCTGATAATACCTATTTTATATCAAAATATTATAAAAAATAGTTGTCTAAAATTTTGGAACAAATAAGGATTAATACGACTTTTCTGTCATAGGGAAGTAAATATTAAAAATATTACTTGTAGATAACCATATTGCTATGTATCTTCTATGTAGATACATTATTTGGAGGTCAATATGCAAACAACAATACAGAAATGGGGCAACAGTCTGGCAATCAGGATTCCAAAATCTTTTGCATCCGAAACGAAAATAAATAATGGAACCAAAGTTGACTTGTTAATTAAAAATAATCAGTTAATCATAGCGCCGATAATAAAAGAAGAATATACTTTAGATGCATTTCTTTCGGAAATTAATGATTCAAATATTCACAATGAAATGGACTTTGGAGAACCGCTAGGAAAAGAATTAATCTAATGAGTTCTAATTATATACCTGGCAGAGGGGATATCGTCTGGTTAGATTTTACTCCGCAAGCAGGACACGAACAAGAAGGTAAAAGACCCGCAATAGTGATTTCTCCTAAAAGTTATAACTCTAAAGTTGGATTGTCCTTATTTTTACCGATAACAAGTAAACAAAAAGGCTATCCTTTTGAAATAAAACTACCAAATGATCTACCAATTTCAGGCGTTGTACTTTCAGATCAAATAAAGAGTTTGGATTGGAAAATAAGGAAAATAAAATATATATGTACTGTTCCTGAAAAATACTATCTGGAAGCAATAAAGAAATTATTTGTACTGATCAAATAAATTTAACCGTAATAAATAAAAACTTGATACGACGTTTCTGTCGTAATCAATCCAGGGTTCAAGAAGCCCGTATTTTAGCGATCAACCCTCACTCGACCGGAAAACGAAATGCTGCCGGTGAGTTTATTCGTTAGAAATTTCATTGCCTTCATCAATGTGTTTATGTATATTAGCACTATGCATAATAGGAGAATAAAATGAAAGCGTCGGTAGTTGATTTAAGATATAAGATGAATGATGTTTTAAAAGCATTAGACCGAAATGAAAAAATAACAATTCTTTATCATGGAAAAGTAAAAGGAATAATATCACCTGTCTTAAAAAAGAAAAACAAGAAAGTCAATGAACATCACTTCTTTGGAATGTACGAAAAAAATAAAAAATCAGTCGAACAAGAGATGGATGATTTAAGAGGAAACCGCTACAATGATATTTGATACTGATATCTTTATTTGGGTACAACGGAAAAATGAAAGAGCCGCCGATCTAATTGATAAATCAATTCAAAGATATTTATCAATACAGTCATATATGGAATTGCTCCAATGTGCAAATAACAAAAGTCAACATAAATACATTAAAGATTTTCTAAATGAATACGATTTTATTGTTTTACCTTTTACTGAAAACATAGGACACCGGGCTTCTATCTATATTGAAGAATATACTTTATCATCTAATTTAAGAGCAGGTGATGCTATTATTGCAGCAACCGCAGTCGAACATAATATGATTCTTGTATCGAGTAACGCTAAACATTTTAAACCAATCAAAGAATTACAATTAAAGATATTCAAACCATAAAAAATGATAGGAGAGCGTATGAACAAATCTATTCAATATTTTGCTCTTATCTTTCTGTTTTCAGTCGGTGTCGGCAATTTTACGTCGGCTGCTCCCGATCGCACCACTGCCGCCCACGATCCATTCCCGAGTACAATTCCCGATCATATCATCCTGACCTGGAATGATGACCCGGCGACCACCCAATCAGTAACATGGCGGACAGATACCAGCATTGTGGAATCCTATGGAGAAATCACCCGGGCTGACGCTTCGCCACATTTCATATTTTACACTGAAAAGAAAAAAGCAAGCACCGAACCACTTCTGACAAAAGAATACAGCGCTTATTATCATTCGGTTACTTTTTCAGACTTGCAGCCCAATACTTTATATATTTATCGAGTTGGATCTGAAGATAACTGGAGCGAATGGTTTCAGTTCCGCAGCGCCAGCCGGGAACCCGAGCCCTTTACTTTTATATATTTGGGAGACGGTCAGAATAATTTGCTCTCAATGTGGTCCCACGCTATTCGTGGAGCATACAGCGCCGCCCCGGATGCCCGCTTCATCATTCATGCCGGTGATCTGGTCAGCTTCTCAGATTCTTATCTTCAATGGAGTAAATGGTTCGAAGCCGCCGGCTGGATAAACGGCAGAACTCCTTCCATTCCGGTTGCCGGAAATCATGAGTACTATCATGGCTCCGGGAAAAATCGCTATTTGACTGACTACTGGCGACCGCAATTCACACTTCCGGAAAACGGTATTGATTCGCTTCCCGAAAGTAATTATTTCATCGATTATCAGGGCTTACGGATTCTGGCATTGAATTCCAATGAGCAGATTGAAGAACAGGCAAAATGGCTGGAAACAGTCCTGAAAGATAATCCGAATCGCTGGACGATTGCCACGTTTCATCATACGATTTACGCAGCCACTGTTAATCGGGATCATAAAAAGCTCCGTGAAACCTGGAAACCGCTATTTGATAAATACCATGTCGATCTCGTCCTTGCCGGTCATGATCATGCCTACTCACGGGGACATAATATCGATCCAAACACAGGAATTTCCGACCCGCAAACAGGAACAGTTTACGTTGTGTCGGTTAGCGGACCAAAACAGTATGATCTCACAGAAAACCGCTGGATGGACCGGGCCGCGGAAAATACGCAGTTATACCAGGTTATCTCGGTTGATCAGAAGACACTCAGTTATTGTTCATATACTGTAACCGGCGAATTATACGACGCTTTTAAGATTGTAAAAAAAGGAAAGTGGCCTAACAAATTTATTGATAAACAGCCTAAAGATTTCCCGGAGCGCCGCTTTGATAATACATTATCCATTCCGAAATAGAATGAATTACATCTTTCGCTATCATTCCCAAGCTGGGGCTTGGGAACGAGCGTGGTAAAGGGGCTTGGGAATGAGTACGCCGTTAAAATATCCTACCATCGGCCGGTGGCAATAAAACAGTATTTCCAAGCATGAGAAAAAAAACTATGCGAAAAATCAGCCTGCGGGGTGATAAAGCCACAAATCTTTAGGAGCGGCATATCACCGCTACGTTGTGTTAATTTTCATGACCGTCAATACACATAGGTAATTCTTGTAAGATTAAAGATAAGGCGCGTGTATCAGCGCATCGATTTAATTTCCTACTCAGGTGAACATACGGGACTTAATCGGTTCACTACTTTATCGGCTGTGGTGACAAATGCGAATCCGAATGCAAGATTAAGAAGACTTGCCAGGTGCATCTCTTCGTTGATCGTCCCTGTTCCATCGGCAAGAACGAACACCCTGTAATCCCGGTAATAGGCATCCCGCGCGGTGGATTCACAACACAGATTAGTCATAATACCGGAAACAACAAGGTCTTCTATCCCGAGACAACGAAGCACGGTCTCCAGGTCGGTATTATAGAATGAAGAGTAACGGTGTTTGAAAATGACTTTCTCATTGAGCGCCGGAGCAAGGTCGGGATGAATTTCGCTTTCCGGACTTCCTTCGAGACACATTCCTTCCCACCACCATTTCATTATACCGCTGTCAAGATTGTCGGGATGGTGAACATGCCGTGTAAAAATCACCGGACGTCCAGCCTTACGGAAAGCCCCAATGACGCGCTTCAGCGTCGGTAGAATAGCCGGACCGCCACAAGTGAACGTCGGAGAACCGGCGTTCAGAAAAAATTTCTGCATATCGATTACGATCAGGGCGCTCTTATCCGGGTTTAACGTCATCTCATGCTGATTATGCGGATGAATCTTCGTCAGCCATTGTTTGCTCTTCCGGGCAATGGTTTTATCTGTTACATATACCACAGCAACTCCTTTCTTTAGTCTTGATGATGATCTGTTTTGCCACGAATGTACGAATATTTTCTTTATCTTTATTCGTCTTTAATTTATGAATTAGTGGCTCCTTATAATCCTTATCCTTAAACTTATTCTTCTCAGGATAATATATAACATTAGCCAAAAACACAATGGAATTTTAACCTGATCCGGATAAAAACACATTTTTTCTGAAACTATCGTCCACTTGCGAAGGCTTCCCGCCCTGTAGGATAAATTCCACCTGTGCAAGGCTAAAGACTTCTTGAATATTATTCCAATATATTGTATAGTATTAGTAACAGCGGGAGGTTTTTTATGAAAAATCAAATCAAGAATTTCCTGGAAATTTTGAAACTCGAATTGGACGACCTGAAGGAAGACCTCCAAACTCTGAAACAGGAGTGCGAACACAAACTCAAAGAAGATGTCATCACCAATTACGTCCACATGGAAAACATGGCATTATACAATAACGAACTTCATGCCCTCAATGCATTTCGCAGGATTATTGAAGTTTCCGAGTCGGACAGCTTCCACTCACTGGATGATCTGGTGGTTCACATTAATGAAACTTTCCGGACTGTTATGAAAGCCTGCGGTTATGCCGAAGCCGGACGAATCTGTATTGAGCGGAAAATGTTGAAAGTCAAGAGATATGTTCGGGGAAATTAAGCCCGCTTTTTACTCTCTATTTCTTTTAATTCTTCATCAGAATATTTTTCCATCGTTATTCCGGTATATCCATAGAATATAGATACCAACGGATTAATCAGATTCAAAAAAGCAAACGGCGCATAGGCAAAGGGATAAACGCCCAGCGTTGCCCACATGAAAGCGCCACCGCTATTCCATGGAATCAGAGACGAAGTCAGGGTACCGCCGTCTTCCAGCACACGGGACAGGTTCTTCGGTTTCAAGCCCCTTTCATCATAAATCTTTTTATATATTCTGCCTGGCAGAACAATGGATAAATATTGGTCACCCGCAATTATATTGGTGCCGATACAGGTTAAAATTGTTGCTGTAACTAACGAACCGGTACTCTTTGCAATTGACAATATTTTCAGGGCAATCTCTCTGATCATTCCCGTGCCCTCCAGCACTCCGGCGAAACTCATGGCGCATAAAATCAGAGCAACGGTCCACATCATACTGTCCATCCCGCCACGTGTCAATAAACTGTCCACTGCTTCTACTCCTGATCCCGAAACAAAACCATAGTGAGCCGCTTTTACAATCTCCGTCAGACCCGCCCCCTGAAAGATCCAGGCAAAGAGAGCGCCCAGCGCCGTTCCACCGATCAATCCGGGAATAGCCGGTATGCGTAAAATGACAATAACTATCACCAACAAAGGCGGCAATAATAACAGTGGCGTGATATTAAATTGAGCGGTAATTCCATTGAGGATCGTCCGGATGCCCTCGAGATCAAGTTCAGTTTGGCGGTATTTCAAGCCTAGAATTCCATAGAGAATCAGGGCAATTGCCAGGCTGGGTCCGGTGGTATAGAACATATGCCGGATATGATCAAACAATTTTGAGCCCG
>Ga0268279_1001904_pt1 | contig 10854 bp, 13 predicted proteins | sample saktaG_6_FD_190142 | JGI IMG/M metagenome (GOLD analysis project Ga0268279, IMG submission 190142) | Saline water microbial communities from Sakinaw Lake, British Columbia, Canada - sak_2010_1_5_80m | ecosystem: Environmental > Aquatic > Non-marine Saline and Alkaline > Saline ...
TGTATTTATTGTAGGAATTATTAAATATTTCCTGCCTCAAAGCGTGGTTGAAACATGGGTGGGTGGAAACAGTATAAGGTCTAATTTTTTAACTTCAATTTTTGGTGCGCTTATGTATTTTTCAACCTTAACCGAGGTTCCAATAATAAAAGCTTTAATGGATCTGGGAATGGGTAAGGGACCAGCACTTACATTACTTCTTGCAGGACCATCTCTTTCACTTCCCAATATGATTGTTATAGGAAGAGTAATGGGTATAAAAAAGACGTTAGCCTATATTTCACTGGTTGTAGTTATGGCTACATTTACGGGAACAATATTTGGATATTTTTTTACTTAAAGATTTTTAATTTAGTAGATAGCATTTATTTTATAAAAAGTAATTTTAATTACAGAAAAGGGGAACAATTATGAAGATTCAAATTTTAGGAACAGGCTGTCCAAAGTGCAGGCAAACTGAGGTTAATGCCAAAGAGGCAGTAAAAAGTTTAGGAGTAACTGCCGAAGTAGACAAGGTTACTGACATTAACCAAATAGTAGAATTTGGTGTGACTGCAACACCGGCGCTAGCTGTGGATGGAGAGGTTAAGTTTATAGGGAAAATACCTACAGTTAAGGAAATTAAAGAAGTTTTAAAATGAAAAAAAGATATTAAAAAGGTTATTAAGAAAGAGTACTTAAACCTAGGGGAAGACTGCTGGTATCTGATATTGTCTTATTAAAAAACTTCCATATGAGATTATTAACTATATTGAAGCTTACATAGGTTGTATTTCAGGAGCAATAATGAAAGATGAATATACTAAAGCTATAGAGGAATCAGGTTTTGAGGAAATAAGAATAATTAGCGAATCAACATTTTTGGCATTAAACAAAAAAAATAATTACTAATCTTGGTTTATTTAAAAATATTGACATATGAAAATATATAATATATTAATAAATCATTACAAAATTTAATTCATTTAAAAGAAATATGATTGTATTAGAAAAAATAACAAAGATTTTAAAAGCATTATCAGATGAAAACAGAATTAGAATAATTTGCTTGCTGAAGACAAAAAAGGATAGCTGTGTCTGTGAATTGAGGGAGGTAATAGGACTGTCACAGCCTACTGTTTCAAGTCACTTGAAGATATTGGAAAATGCTGGTCTTATAAGTTACAGAAAAGAAGGGCAGTGGGTCAATTATTACATAAATAAGAATTTAGATGCAAATACTCTAAATATAATTAACAGTACTATTGATTGTTTAAAAAATGATAAAAAAATTAAGGAAGATTGCAAAAAAATTTTTTTGACAAATAGGGCAGAAATATGTAAAAAAATATAACTGCTATAATATATAAAAAGTCAAATAAATAGAAGACTTAAACTGGATTATAAAAGTGAAAAAGTATTATCAGTAATTTATTAATATTTAGTAAACTGATATATCAGGGAGAAAAAATACTGATGGAGGTAAAAATAAAAATTCCAATTTCATTTCGGCGTTTTACTGGTGGTATAAAAGTTTTAAGTTCTATAACTCTAAAAGATTTAGTAGATATATATAAAAATAAGAAAAAGAGAAAAAAATGAATTCAAAAATAAAAAAAGACGGCAGAAAAAGAATATTTTTTGATAATGCTTCTACAACAAGAATAGATGACCATGTATTTAAGGAAATGGAACCATACTTTAGAGAAAATTATGGCAATCCATCAAGCCTGCATGATTTTGGGGAATCAGCTAAAATAGCAGTTGAGCAGGCAAGAGAAAAAGTTGCTGATATGATAGGTACGTCTGCTGAAGAAATTTATTTTACTTCGTGTGGAACTGAATCAAATAATTTAGCGCTTTGGGGGTTAGCCAGGGCTTTAAAAGGAAAGGGCAGTCATATTATATCATCAGTTATTGAGCATTATTCAATTTTAAATCCCTTAAAAGAAATGAAAAAAAATGGCTGGAATATAAGTCTGGTACCAGTGGATAAACATGGTTTAGTAAATCCTGGAGACATCGAAAACGAGATTACAGGTAGTACTGTATTGATATCTATTATGCATGCAAATAATGAAATAGGGACTATTCAGAAAATAAAGGAGATATCTTTAATAGCAAAAAAACATAATATTATATTTCATAGCGATGGCGTGGCTACTGCTGGAATTATACCTGTAAATGTAAGGGAACTGGGAATTGATGCTTATAGTTTTTCTGCACAGCAGCTGCATGGACCTAAGGGAGTAGCTGCCTTATTTATAAAAAGAGGAGCAAGGATAAAACCAATCTTTTTAGGCGGTACCCAGGAAAAAGGTAGGAGGGCAGGTACTGAAAATGTGCCAGGTATTATTGGTTTTGGGAAAGCATGTGAATTGGCCAAAATTAGAATGAATGAAAATATGAAATATGTATCAAAGCTCAGAGATAGTTTAATTAAGAGATTAGAAGACAAAATAACAGATATTCAACTAAATGGACATCCTACAAGCAGGCTTCCAGGAAATGTGCATATAAGTTTTAAATACATAGAAGGAGAATCAATACTTCTAATGTTAAATATAGAAGGAATTGCAGCAGCCAGCGGTTCATCCTGTGCTTCACAGGCACTTAAAAGTTCTCATGTTCTTAATGCTATAGGTTTATCTCCGACTATGGCTCAGGGATCTATTCTGTTCTCTTTGGGTAAATATAATACGGATTTAGAGATAAATAGATTACTTGAAGTTTTACCACCTATTGTTCAAAGGCTAAGAGAGATGTCACCTATATATAGAAAATAAAAATATTTTTTAAAATTAAAAAAAGAGGTTATAAATGTTAGCATATAGTAAAAAAGTAATGGAACATTTTATAAATCCCAGAAATGTTGGTGAGATTAAAGATGCTGATGGAATAGGAGAAATAGGGAATCCTGTATGTGGAGATATGATGAGTTTCTATATCAAGGTTAAAGATAATAAGCTGGAGGATATTAAATTTAAAACATTTGGGTGCGGGGCTGCGATTGCAGTATCAAGCATGATAAGTGAAGTTGCTAAAGGGAAAACACTGGATGAAGCATTAAAAATAAATAATAAAGATATAGCAAAAAAATTAGGAGGACTCCCTAAAAATAAACTCCATTGTTCAAACCTGGGCGCTGATGCTCTGCATAGAGCTATAGAGGATTATAAACAAAAAAATAAAAATAAATAACTAGGAGATAATATGTCTAAAAATAATATAAGCAATGATATAAAAAATAAAACCAGGAAATGTCCTTATTGTGATATTGAGCTGGATGATACTAATTTACTTTATTGTTCTTATTGCAAAATTAAGATAAGTTATTGCAAAGAATGTGGACATGCTGTTTCTAATAATGTAAAAGTATGTCCTAATTGTGGAGGGAAACTGTAAATAAAGAATAGGTACTCATGAAGGAAGAACGAAATAATTCAAGTCCTGACGAATATTTAGACTGTACCGGATTATATTGCCCGGTACCTGTGTTTGAAACAGGAAAAAAGGTTAGCAGCATGAAAGAAGGACAAATACTGAAACTTATAGCTGATGACCCTGCATCTGAAGAGGATATTAAAGCTTGGGCAAAAACTACAGGTAATAAACTTGTAAAAGTGTCCAAGGATAATGATAATTTTATTTTCTATATAAGAAAGATGTATAAATAAATCTGGAGGAGTGAATGGCTAAAAAAAAGTTATTATATGTGCAGACAAGCGGTATAGATACACCACAAAGACTTTATTCACCTTTTATACTGGCGCAAACAGCATTAGCAATGAATGTGGAGCCAATTATTTATTTCTTAGGTGAAGGAGTGATTGTTGTAAAAAAAGGAGAAGCGGAGAAAATAAAGATTGGTAATTTTCCATCTTTAAAGGAAGTAATAGATGAAACTTTAGGGCAGGGAATAAAACTGCTTATATGTCAGCAAAGTGCGCAACTATTTGGGGAAAAATTAGCACCTGATGATTTTGTGGATGGTTCAAAGGTGGTTGGTGCTGCAACTTTAAATAATTTAGTAATTGAGGCCAACGGAACAATGTGGTTTTAAATTTGTTTGTTAAATGGAAAATATTTTAAAGAAAAGTAAAAAATTTTTAAAAGATAATTGTTCTAATATAATTTATTAAATTTAGAAAGAAAGGATTTGATCTTTATGAGTGGAAAAGAAGAGATTAAATTAAGTACCGGAGTTTTATCCAAAGGAGAACTCAGGCTTGTTTTGGATGCTTTACCTGTTGATATTACTTTTATTGATAAGGATGATAAAGTAAGGTTTTTTAATAGATTTGAGGATAGAATTTTTAAAAGACCTGTATCTGTTATTGGTCGAAGGATTCAAGATTGTCATCCAAAAAAGAGTTTGGATAAAGTAGAACAGATATTAAATGATTTTAAAGATAAAAAAAGGAAAGTTGCAGAATTCTGGATAAATTTGGAGGAAAAGCTTATTTATATTCGTTATTTTCCTGTTTATACTGATGGGGGAAAATATCTTGGATGCCTGGAAGTAAGTCAGGATATAAATGATATTCAGAAAATAAAAGGTGAGAAAAGGCTATTATAATTTTTTCTCAAGTTTTATGATTTGAATCAATCTTTTTTCTTGCTTCTTCAAAAAAAGGTTCTGCAAAAGAGGAAGAATAAGTCCTTTGCTCAAAAGTTTTTTTCTTGAGGGTTTCTAAAAATCCCTTAAATTGATCAAAATAAGAGCCGTATATATGATAACTGTCCGTAATATCAACATAACGGCCAATTTTAACAGGTCTTGCTATTTTTTCAGAAACTTTTTCAGCAATTACTTTTTGTAAGTCTGTTAGAGCAAAGATATTCATGAATGCTGCCTTAAAAGCATCTCTTGAACGCCAATGAGTGTTCATATTAAGAATTAATCCTTCTTCTGGATCTTCAAGGATACGCAGCCAAATTCTCTGAAGACATGGTGGCTCATGATGTTTGGCATCAATTTCTGGAGCCCAGGTGATTGATTGGGCTCTCCTTGTATGAAAACAACTAGCAAGATTATCAACTGCTACAGCAATCTGATCTAAATTTCCTTCCCTAACTTTATAATTGAAAAGCCTGTCGTGGTAGCTGTAAGACCATCCATGATCGCCAATCCAATGATCGTGTACTCCAAGGACAACCTCCTGGCGATAGATTTCCAACTCATCGAGCCCGGTTGGAAGAGCTCTGTGAATTCTGGGCTCTAAAAAAGGCATATGAATAACCATTATCATAGTAGCGTCCCTGCTGGGTGGATCTTTTGGCCTGTCATATTGTGTTTTTATAGCAACACCATTTTGCCATACTTCCAGTAAGGATTTTTCCCAGACTTCAGGCAAGGTCTTGCCTTCAACTTTTAGGACTGTAATATCACCCCGTGAGAAAGTAACATTTAGATTTTCTTTTTCATTTGTCATTTGCTAACCTCTTTATTATTTTTGTCTATTTAATTTGATAAAGAAGACTTCTTTAAAAATGTTTTGCCTACAGTAATCTATTTTAAGGAATTTATTCTAAAATCTCAACAAACTTCTCTAATAACATATTCTTACATTTTTTATGGATACGGTGGGAAAATCATTAATTTCATTTAATGAAACAGGGTAGGTGGTATTTTAAAGTAGAATGATATTTTCACAGAAGGCAGATTATAGATTGTAGAATTTAAAATAAATTAAGCCTATATTTTTAATATTAAGGTGACACAGTAAATAGTTTTCTGGCTATATCAGGGTACTTGGCAATAAATTTAAGTTCATCTTCAACAACAGGTTTTTGGCTATGTACATTCGCATGTCTAACTAACTCCAAAATTTTATTAGCCTCTTCTTCATCATGGAATTCTACCTGTAATTTTTCATAGACATTTCTAAATCCTTTAATGCCGCTGTATTCACCAACAGTTATATTTCTTCCAGTTTCAATTATCTCGGGTTCACCTCTTCCCAATTCTTCAAAGTCATAGAGCTCGTAATTTTTCCTATCCTTTAGAGCACCATCAGCATGAATACCAGACTCATGTGCAAAAGCATTGGCTCCTACACCAGGCTGATTTATTGGTATGGGGATATTAAAAGCATAAGATACGTATTTTGCAATTTTCCAGGTTTTTAGTAAATTTATTCTATCATCTAGGAGATTTTCACCTTTAAATGTACTTGAATGTTTTATAGCTAATAGAACTGAGACTAAATCTGCATTTCCTGCTCTTTCACCAACACCATTTACTGTAGTATTTATATAGGCATCTACTCCTGCATGAATTGCTGCTATTGCTCCAGCAAGTGAATTAGCAACTGCCATGCCCAAATCGTTGTGACAGTGCAGCTCTACAGGGATTTTAACTTCATTAGCTAATGTTTTTACTCTATCATAAATAGTAAATGGGTTATCAAAACCTAAAGTATCACAGTATCTTATTCTATCTGCACCGTGTTCCTTTGCTGCACTGGCAAATTTTAAAAGGTAATCCATATCAGTTCTAGAAGCATCTTCAGCATTTACTCCTATTGTTCTTATTCCTTTGCGTTTTGCCAGATCAGCAGCTTCAGCCATTATCCTGATAATATCTTCTTCAGAAAATTTCCCCTTAAATTTTCCTTTTATCATCTGCTCAGAAGTAGATATAGAGAGATTAAGATGCTCAATTTTAGTTAGTTTTATAGCATCCTCTACATCCTGGGGAATTGCTCGAATCCAGCCTTCTAATATTATTGGGTGCAGTACTCCCGTGTCTGCTAATTCTAAATTGGCATTGATATAATTAGTTTCATGATGTGTTACAGGAAAACCAAGTTCGCTCTGGTAAATTCCCATTTCATTAAGGTAGAGATTTATCATTGTCTTTTCCAGTTTTGATAAACATATTCTAGATGTCTGAACACCATCTCTGTTTGTTACATCAATGATATATATTTTATTGTCTGCCATGGTCATACTCACTTTCTAAAATTTATTAATTATTGTTTTATATATTTTACATGTACTAAAATAAGTTAATCTGGGAATTTGACCTTATTTTTGAATTGCCCATTAGTTAGTATGTTTTATAAGATTAGCATAAAATAGATAAAAAATTCAATATAAATAATAATTTATTAAATATTAATAGAATAAGTGATATAATAGTATAGATATTATTAAATATATGAGTTAATATATGAATTGATATTAAGTATAATTTTAAAATAAGGAGCATAATGAAAAGTAAAATGAGGATTAAAACACTTTTAAAATTTATAACCATATCTTTTTTACTGGTACCTTTAATAATAGTATCTTTGCTTTTAAGTTCCTGCTGCTATGACCTTGGTAAGATTTCAAAATCAATTGAGGAATCCTTAATGGATGAATTGTCTGATGAATTTTTAACTGATGAGACAATATCTTATGAGGAAATAATGGATGAATTATCTGATGAGCTAATATCTTATGAGAAAATTATTGTTAGCGATGGTTCTACTGAAAGAGTCATAGGGAAAACTTCTCCATATATGGAAATGAATATATCACAGGAAGGTTCTGATGGTACTTATTTTGAAAAAGGGAGACCAGTATCTTTTTCAGCAATAAGTTTGATAGATCCAGACAAGGATCAGCTTGAATTCGTGTGGGAAATTGATGATAGTGAAGGACTTGAAGGAAAAGAGATATCATATATATTTAACGAAATTGGCGATTATACTATAAGGTTAAATGGAAAAGGTGAAAACTATAGTGACTATGTCTGCAAGACTATACAAATATGTAAAACAGTTGGATCAATTATCCTTTTAAAAGAACATAAGTGCAGTCTTAAAGTTGAATATTCAATTTTAAATAATGGACCTGGAAAATTAAGTGGAATTCAATGCAATATTGAAACCCCAAAGACATGGAGGCCCTTTCAGGTAATTAGTGACTGTTCGGAAGATAGTGAAAATGCTGAAGAAGTAGAGGATGATATGGGAAACCTTTTTTATCGTTACGAATTAGGAGATTTGGTTGATGGTGAATCAGCTTCAGGAGAAATAAATTATAATTTAGTAATATATGAATTTGATGATAAGAGTTATGATAATATTTTTACAACATTTGATGCTGATGATGAGGATATTGAATTATATACTGGAAGTGGATCATATATTGACAGTGACTCTCCTACAATAATTGAAGCAGTAGATGAAGCAATTGGGAGCGAATCAAACCCTTATTTGATTGCCGAGAAACTATATAGCTATATTACAGATAATCTTGATTATGACTATGAGTTAGCAGCAGATAATGACAGGCAATTATTTAAGGCTTCAGAGATTTTAGAAAGAGGTAAGGGAACGTGTATGGATTATTCTATTGTTTACGCGGCAGTTTGCCGGGCTGCCGGTATACCAGCAAAATATGTATCAGGAGTGCCAATAGCTGTTGCGGTGGGTATGGAAAATCAAGAGATATTTGAGTATCATGCCTGGAACGAAATTAAACTGCCAGAATATGGCTGGATGCCATTAGATGTTACATGGGAAAGTGGTTTTTTAACTCATAATTATTGTCTTAACTTAAAAACTCATGAAGGTTTGGAATATGATTATTTTAGTTTTTACTACCACACATCAGGTGATGGATCTGAACCTGGAATTATAACTGAATATAGTTATAGCGTGGATGGTATAGATCAATCTGATCTTGACTGGGCTTCATTTTCGGAATTTATTGAAATTTTTAAATAATAAAAGCAAAATTTATAGATAAACTGTCGTATTGAAATTAAGGCATTATTATAAAAGTGATATAAAGTAAAATAAGGTGACTTCAATAAGAAAAGATAAAATAATAAAAGGGACAGACGGCCCTGTTCTGGCTACAGTATGGAGCAGATATTAAGGATAGTACCAATTTGATAAAGTCAAAAGTTAATTCAATAAATAATTCAATAAATAATTCAATAATTAACTTGACTATTATATTTAAAGTAATATAATACATAATTAATTTTTATACATATATATTATTAAAGATTAATTTTTATAAAAGAAAGGATAAAATAATTATGAAAAGAATATACTTAAAAAGATTTTTAATACCCTTGCTATCGGTAATTTTTATACTTGGTCTGATACCTTTAACAACTTCTTGCACACCAGAACTTTCTTTTGGAGATTTAGTTATTTGTGAGGACATAAACCAGGATACATTTGAACCGGAAAATGCTAAGAATGAATTTGATATTGAAGCAAAAAATATCTGTGCATGCATAGAATATTTTGGTGTCAAGGGAGGTGATAGTTATCGATTTAACTGGATAAATACTGATACTGGAGAAGATGCTCTTGATAAAACTGGAGAATATGCTGAAGGCGAAAGTGGTTATTTTGATGGATGTGCATATTCTTCTTCTAGTCTGTCTGGAGATGGTATAAATATACCGCCAGGAAATTATAAAGTTGGTTTTTATCATAATGGAGAGTTAATAAAGACTGCTAATTTTATAGTTAAAAAACCTGAGGTTAAGATTTCAGAGGTATCACTTGCAAATCAGGTGGATGAAGATTTTGCTCCCACAAATGAAACACAGCAGTTTAGCTCTACAGAAATTATATATGCTTGTATTAGAATTAATTATTTTATTTTAGGAAATAGTCTTAAAGCAAAATGGTATGATAACAATGGTAATTTGATAGTAGAAACTGTAGCTGATATGGACGAGGATATGTATGAACCCATGTGGGCCGATTTTACTTTTGAAGGAGAAGATGGATATTTACTGCCCGGTGCTTATAATGTAGAAATATATTTAAATGATAATTTATATGGTACATATGATTTTGAGGTTACAAATACATATTCTAATGATAAATATGGTGTATTATTTGCAGTGCCAGATAATTGGACATATACAGAGATAGATGATGCTGATGGTCTTGAAATAAATTTGATTGCACCATCTGAAGATTTACTTGTAGCTTTTCTTTTCATGGTCAGCTCTACTGATGATTATGTTCCAAAAGATCAATTACCAGAGTTTGTTGATGAAATGAATTCTGGAATAGCAGTTGATAATAACTGGGAATTGATTGATATGATGGAAGAAGAATTGGTATCAAATAATGATGTGCCATACAGTAATTTTGTGTATATATATAATGATACTGATAACAATGAATGGGCTACAGCGACAGCATTCTTTGAAAATAATAATAGGCTTTATGTGTTGTTTACTACAATAAGATCTGATTATTATGATATAGGGCAGCCTATGTATTATGGTATTATAGATTCACTACAGCTTGATTAAATTAATAAGTATCAAAATTATTTAGATAATAGTCTGGAAGAAATAGGCAGGTATTATATTAACAATGTTATCTGCCTATTTTATATTTATAATAATTTTTTTCTTTTTTTAAAGTAATTAAGATGTCCTGCTAAAAATTTATCTTCTGTCTAATTAGCTATTTTAACCTAACTAATTTTAGTATACAATGTGTCTAATCATATTAGTTCAGATCCAATTTATTATAGAATTGTTAAATTAAAGATATTTTTCAGTTGAATTATATGACTGATTAATAATAAAAATATAAGGATTTGGAGGTTTGAAATGAAGTCTTTTAAGTTAATGAAAAAAATAATTAAAATATTAATACCAGCAATGATTTTAATTCTCACTATTAGCTTTGGCTGCACAAAGGATATTGCAGATGTTAACGAGGTAAGGAAATATTCTGATACGATGACAGAAAATTTATTAGTTGGGTTAAGTGATGGGGATTACGAGAAGTTTTCTAAAGATTTTGATGATGAGATGAAAGGAGCTATTCCTGAAGAATCCTTTGGGGAATTTGGTTCCCAAATAAAAGAAGGATTAGGAGAGTATGTTAC
>Ga0268279_1001909_pt1 | contig 10839 bp, 9 predicted proteins | sample saktaG_6_FD_190142 | JGI IMG/M metagenome (GOLD analysis project Ga0268279, IMG submission 190142) | Saline water microbial communities from Sakinaw Lake, British Columbia, Canada - sak_2010_1_5_80m | ecosystem: Environmental > Aquatic > Non-marine Saline and Alkaline > Saline ...
ACCATCAGTATGCTTAAAGCAGATTTTACCGTAGCTATGAGTTAATTCAGCGATCCTTTGGAAATGAGGAGCGAGAAACCTTTTGGTGAACTCACGAGATACCATTGGCCCCTTTGTCATTGCCCAGTCACCATTGACGAAGATTATATCAGCGCCTGCCTCTAAACTATTCTTGACATACCGCAATTGGTAGTTGACCGCAATTTCATTTATACGGTCTACGATGTCAGGCCTTTTTATCATTGCTGCGAAATACTCCACATCTCCATATAAATTTTCCCTAGCTACAGCAAAGGGGTCAGTACAACCAGCAATAATTGCTCTCTGCCCTTTGAATCTCTTCACCAATCGTTTCAGCGGCTCATACCTCCAGGACAAATCAGGGTCAGGAGGTACATAGCTATCAAGTTCCTTCTCCGACTTAATAGCTGGCTCCATAGGAATGCCAGTGTCAGGTCCAGTAAACTGGATAGTTGCCCCCCACTGACACTGTTTTAGCGGCCTTCCAGATTTACTGGTACCTAAGTCCTTATAACTCCAGGTCTGCCTCCTATCACTAACCGTAATCGCATCTATATCCATGTATTCAACAAAGTCCTCGTAAGAGCTACCAGGCAGTATGGCCTCTCTTACATTCGGAGCCACACTGTCGAAGTGGGGAACTACATCTGGCTCCTGATGTTTAACCGTTGTAAGTATTCGTTCCAGACCTGTAAGTTTTTTCATTGCTTCTCCCCTTACACTTCCCTTATTAGAGCTTCCGCTGTATTAACAGCGTCGGGTGCCTCTTTAGCCCAACCATCGGCTCCAATCTTATCAGCCCATTGTTTTGTTGTGGGGGCACCACCGACCATTATCTTAACTTTACTTCTCAGCCCAGCAGCCTCTAAGGCATCGATTGTCCTAACTGTACTCGGCATTGACATAGTTAATAGAGATGAAAGCCCGAGGATCTGGAAATCGCCTTTAGCTACTGCTGAGCAAAAACCCTCCGGAGACACATCAACGCCTAGGTCCGCTACCTCCCATCCACTTCCTTTTAACATCATAATGACAATGTTTTTTCCTATATTGTGTACATCGCCTTGTACCGTTCCTATCGCGAATTTACCCTTTGAAATGGTGCCACTCTTTTCCAAAATCGGCTGCAAGAGCTCAAGTGCTTTTGTCGCAGCCTCTCCCGATACTATTAACTCAGGTAAGAAATACTCACCCTTTTCGAATAAGTCACCTACCTGTCTAAGTCCGGGGATAATACCCTTATCAAGGATTCCCTTAGCTGGTATATTATTATTAAGAGCTTTCTCAACTAGCTCAACAACTACATCTTCGTTTCCTTCTATTAAACCCCTATTTATTTCACTAAGAACAGTCACTTTACCCTCCTTCCTGAAAATAGGTTCCCCTAGCTTCGGTTAACTCTTCGGTCTTAACAATATCCCTCTGCACCAGACTCTCCGCAATCTCGCTCAGGTCAGCCATAGATATTTCTCCCTTCCTCGCTGTTAAGCGTGCCGTTAGACCAAATTAGAATTATTTGCCGCAATTATAAACCATCTACTAGTATAGAATCAATAACCTTACCTCCTCTTAAAATATACTTTATCAGTACGATTGTTAAACCCCTCTTGATAAATTAGCCGGTTTAGGGTATAGTGTTAGCTAACATCAGGAGTACTGTAGAATGAATGTAGCATCACTAATTGAAGTCAAGCCCAATCCTAATATTCCAGCCTTCGCCCCCGGTGACACGGTAAAGGTCAGTGCTAAGATTGTGGAGGGGGAAAAGGAGCGAATTCAGGCATTTCAAGGGGTAGTGATTAAGACTCGGCAGGGTGGGGCTGGTGCCAGTTTTACCGTACGGCGTGTTGCCTATGGCATTGGTGTAGAGCGGACCTTTCCCTTCCATTCACCGCTGCTGGAAAAGGTAGAGGTGGTACGGCAGGGGAAAGTACACCGGGCTAAGCTTTATTACCTGCGCGGGCTCAGTGCCCGAGCATCGCGTATTAAGGAAAAACGGGCAGCAACAGAAAGCAAATCCAAATAGAGCTGATTTAAGGCTACTTCACTGGAGTGCATGATGGGGTATGCCGAGGTTAGTGTTAATTCCCCAATAGCCCAGCGACGAACATTTAGCTATGCTATTCCCTCTGGTCTAAGTATTAACGTAGGCCAGGCAGTGTGGGTTCCTTTCGGTGATAAGCTCCTTCAGGGCATCGTTTTAGAGCTAACCGATTGCCCCTCAGTAGAGGAAACCAAGGAAATAGCTGGCGTTATTGAATCCCACCCCCTACTCTCTCCACCCCAGGTATTACTGGCTCGCTGGCTCAGTGAGCACTATCTTTCCCCACTCTTCGATGCCGTGGCATTAATGCTGCCCCCGGGATTCGAGAGAAAGGTAGTTACCTTTATTTCTATCCCCCCAACCCCACACCAACACTATATATCCTCTCTCCCTCGAGAGCAGGGACAGGTCATTGAACTGATCCAGAAACGGAACAGGGTCAGCCTGAAGAATCTGGAAAAGGTGCTGGGTAAAAAGAGGTCTCAGGCGGTTGTCTCTCAACTGGTGAGACGGGGATTAGCCGTTAGAAGCTACGAGCCAGAGCCAATCAGGGTCGGGCCCAAGTATGAGCACTACCTCACTCTGAAAGTGTCCGCCAGCGAAGCTCAGCAAGAGGTAGCCAAGCTGCGTAAAAGAGGGGCTATCAAACAGGCATCCCTCCTCAACCTTCTGGCTCAGCAACACAAGGCGGTTCCCTGGGCAGAAGCCAGGCAAAGGGTCAACTGTAACAAAACAGTAGCTAATGCTCTAGTCAATAAAGGTCTGGCCGAACTTCAGCAGATTGAAGTAAAACGCGAACCGATATCATACCAGGGGATTACTCAATCAGAGCCATTGAACCTTACTGCTGCCCAAATATCAGCCCTCCGGTCTATTCAGTCCAGCTTATCAAAGACAGCGGAGAGACGAACTCCACCAGCTGTTTTTCTGCTTCACGGGGTTACCGGAAGCGGTAAGACGGAAATTTACCTGCGGGCTCTGGCAGAAGCGGTAAAACTGGGTAAGCGAGGTATTGTTTTAGTTCCGGAGATTTCTCTCACTCCCCAGACCATAGAGCGATTCGCCTCGCGCTTCCCCCATAAAGTAGCCGTCCTCCATAGCAAGCTTTCCTTAGGGGAGCAATTTGATGAGTGGCAGCGAATAAGAAACGGGGAATTTGATGTGGTTATTGGTCCCCGCAGTGCTCTTTTTGCCCCTATATCTGACCTGGGCCTTATTGTTATTGATGAGGAGCATGAATGGACCTACAAGCAGCCAGATAAATCCCCCCGCTACCACACCCGCGATGTAGCCATAAATCTGGCTGGACTAACCGGGGCAGTGGTTATTCTGGGCAGCGCTACCCCTGATGTGGAGACCTTTTACCATGCTCAAAGGGGGGACTATCGTCTGCTTCAGCTTCCTGAGCGGGTTACCCCCCGGGAGGGTTCGCCCCTGCCTCAGGTTGAGATAGTAGATTTAAGGGACGAGCTTAAGGCAGGGAACAGAAGCCTCTTTAGCCGCGCTCTGTCACAAGCTATAGCTAAAGCGGTTGCTGGCGGGGAGCAGGTGATTCTATTTCTTAATCGGCGGGGAGGAGCCACCTTTATTCAATGCCGGAGTTGCGGCTTTATCCTCCGCTGTCGGCGCTGTGAGGTCCCCCTCACCTACCACTCTGTTGAGGATACCTTGGTTTGCCATCAGTGCAACTATAGAATACCGGTTCCTCAGGTCTGCTCCCGGTGCTCAAGTAACCGCATAAAATTTTTGGGTGTTGGTACCCAGCGGCTAGAGCGGGAGGCCGGTTACACCTTCCCCCAGGCCAAGCTACTACGCTGGGATAGCGATATTACCCGAGGCAAGCATTCTCACCAAGAGATACTAAGTAAGTTTCGCACCCACCAAGCTGATATTCTTATCGGCACACAGATGGTTGCCAAGGGACTGGATTTGCCCCTAGTTACCCTAGTGGGGGTAGTTAGTGCCGATACCAGTTTAAACCTGCCTGACTTTCGGGCTGGAGAGAGGACCTTTCAGCTCCTGAGTCAGGTGGCGGGTAGAGCCGGGCGCGGCACTTTGGGGGGGCAGGTTATCATCCAGACCTACTCCCCGGAGCACTATGCCATTCAGGCAGCAGCCAAACATGACTATGCCTCCTTCTATGATAAGGAAATTGCCTATAGGCGCCAGCTTCATAACCCCCCCTTCACCCGTCTGGCCTGTCTCACTTATAGCCATGCCAATGATACCCTTTGCCAAAAAGAGGCAGAAAGGATGAAGCGTCTACTTATTGAGGAGAGAGACTCCAAGGGGATAGCTGGCTTGAGTCTAATTGGGCCGGCTCCGGCATTTATTCATCGACTACGGGGCAGGTTTCGCTGGCAGCTTATACTTCGTGGAGCTGAGCCCTCTGCTTTTCTATCGCAGATACCCGTTCCTAAGGGCTGGGTGGTGGATATTGACCCGGTGAGTCTACTTTAGACCGCTAATTGCCTGAATCCTTATAGAGGTAACTCAGAATTTTATCCGCTTCTTTGATGCTGCTCTTTATTTCTTTAATAGCGTCATTAAGGCTTATAATGGCACTAATGTGACTCCTGATGTGCTGTCCATAATCTTCTACAGCTGAGGTGAACCTTTCTAATGTTTGCTCCGTATCCTGCCCCTCTTCTTCGACTTCCTCATTTATTGAATCAGGACGGGGATAGTCGGTATCGTTTGGTGACTCCGGGGCAAGGTAAAAGAGGTCTTCGAATTTGTGCTTGGGGAAAGCCCTGATCGCCCCTATGATGAATTTTTGGTTGATGCTACGCTTACCCTCTCTCACCCGATAAATCTGGCTTACCGATATCCCCATATTCTGGGCTAGCTCGGATAGATTCCTGTAGTTGCCGTCAAAGAATTCAAAAATCCTTGTCTTGATTATCACCATTACCACCCCAATTATGACAGATGGCTACATTATAGCCAATAATACGCCAATTGTCAAGTCCATCTATATGTTTCAATTGCTAACTGTCTACATGTAGAACGTTTAAGACTGGACTTAGTCTTTAGGTGTCTGCTTTCACCATTGAATAAAGAATCCAATGGCAGCAATAAAAAAGCCAGAATTAAGAAGGAAATCGGCACTTCCCACGACATACAGGTGAGCCAACAGACCCGCCCCTCTTACCGCTTCTTTGTTTGCCAGAAGTGGTACTCTTTGCTGGGGAAAAGCCAACTCTTAAGGCTAACACCACTCGCAACTATTTTGCGCTCAGCCGATAGACACCTGATACCCAGAAATATGGAGAGCAACAGGGCACAGGTAATGAGTATGCCCGAGCCATTTATCTGCCAGATAATCAATCTTATATTCGTTGCAGGACTAAAACCCGGTTCATCAGCAGACTATCTGTCGGCATAGAAGGAAAGTCCTATCGTACCGGGCCCACAGTGTGCTCCAACGACCGGAGCCCAACTATTTATATAAATCTCGGCGCAGTCAAAGCGGGATGATACTTGAGACCTGAGCTTATTTGCATCATCAGGTACATTGGCATGGTCAATACTCACATGCACAGACTGTCCTCCACCTATTTTTTCTTCCATAATTTCCAGTAATCGATTCAGGGCCTTCTGCCTGGTTCTAACCCGCTGTAGAGGCTCCAAAACCCCGGTGGAGGTAGGTACCTCTATAATAGGTTTAACGCTAAGTAGACCACCCATCCAAGAAGCTACCTTGCCAATGCGTCCCCCCTTCGCCAGATACTTAAGCGTATCCAGTGTAAATATCGTAGTGACTCGCCCTTTCATATCCTCGGCAACCCTAATTACCTCTACCAAAGACTTGCCATCCGCAGCAGCACGCGCCGCAGCTAGAACCACAAAGCCATAGGCCCCGACTGCTGCCCTGGAGTCAAAGACTTCTACCGGATACTGCGAAAAGGCTTTTTTCGCTACCATTGCTGCCTGTAATCCCATCTGGCTAAGCCCTGCGGTTACAAGAATACAGGCTATACCGCTCGCGTTCTTAGCTACCCTCTGGTAAGCATCAGTAAAATCTTGGGGTGACGGGGCTGATGTGGTGGGGATTTCCGGTGCTTGCGCAAGAAGGGTGTAAAACTCTCGCGGGTCCAAATCTATACCATCTCGATAGACCTTACTTCCAAAGATAATAGTCTCCGGTACCAGTTCAATGTGGTACCTTTCTAATAACTCTTTGGATAGACAAATGGCGCTATCGGCAACTATTCTAACTCTATCCATATCTCTTGACCCCTTTCACAATAATATGCCCTAATCTTAGCAATCTGGTGATAATAAACTACTACTTGCGTATTGTAAAAATACTAAAGAATTAATATCACATTTCACTGACTCACACTCTATCGCCACTCTAATTACCCTAGCTAGCCCCATTACCTAGAATATCTAGGCAATCCCCATTATAGCAAACATTATTATAGATTACAACTGTTAATCCTACGCATGCCAGCAGTATTAGAACAGGTGGCTAAGACACTGCTCCCAGATGACTAGCGCAGATAGCCTCAAGATTTGTACCCTGTTTATTATTGACATATATCTATATGTTATGCTAGTCTGCTCTACATAAGCAAGACGGGTAAGCGTTATCTCTTACCCTTAAGACCAAATCACATGAGCAAAGTAACAAACCAATCGGTATCGTTGTGTGTTAACCTTCCCAATGCCACTACTATGGTGCGTGTCGTCCTGACTGCAGCCATCATCTGGCTTCTGATTCAGGGGGGAGCAGCACTAAGTCTGACGGCTGGTATTTTACTCATTGTCGCCTGGGCTACCGACGGACTGGATGGCCTTTTAGCCCGTAGATTGGGCCAATCAACCTTGGGCGGTGCCCTTTTTGACTTGATTGCCGACCGCTTACTGATGACTCCTGTCTTGATAATCTCAATAATCCAGGGGCTCTGGTCACGTACCTCCGGTCTCATGCCGCTTAACCCCTATCCCTATGCAGCGCTGGTGATAATTGCGGACCTTACAATACTGGCGGGTATATTAAGTTATATGCGGAAGCGGCGAAACCAAGTGATTGACTTCCCGACGCCAACACAGATAGCCAAGATTACATACTCGGTTCAGATGATAACGTTGGTAGTGGGTGTTCTCGGCATAGGTCCAGACATGCTCCTCGCCGTCCTGATGTACATCACCATTATTTCCACCCTGCTCGCCGCCTACTCCTATCTTAAGAAAGGCGGCTACGTATTCACCCGCTGACCACTTGCTTCTTTTATAAGTCCCCCGGTAGTCTACACTGTAGATGTGCCTAAAGCATCAGTCGCGCAATCACTCAACTAAAGTAAACTGGCACGATTCATCAACGTCATAATCCATCTGGGCTAAGTAAATTACGTTATTATCAGCTCTAACTTGAGAGCTACCGGCGTTCTCCTCAGATAAGGGCGAGAAGTCCCTGTGTAGCGAGTACTCATTATACCGGTAGACCCCAATTCCCGCCTGACTACAGTCTATCCCATTGCCTGCCAGCACTACCTCTCGGCTGTTTCTTATTTCAATTCCATTCTCAGCCGCCGACAGGATGCGGTTATTTCTAATACGCACCTGAGTTGAATCCTCAACCAGTATCCCGTGGCCCCAGCCAGACTGAAAACGCTCCGGTTGCAAATCGTGGGTCGGCAGTTTCCAATCAATCCCCGTACTTTCTATCCAGTTATTTTCTACCGTTATATTCGATTGCCAACTATTATATTCGATAACCACCGCTGACCAACCAGTGTTGGTTATGACATTGTGCGAAACATTACTCGGGGCGGCATTTCTGTAGTCTTCGAAGTCTATCGCGTCTTCCCCCGTCTGGTCTATGTAGTTGCGGGAAATATTCACCATGGTGTCAGATTCTCCCCCCCGGTTCATTATCAGCATAGCGTGGGGGAAACTGCCATAGAAATAATTGCCCTCTACATTCGCTGAAGAGCCCTCTCCAATAACCAGGGCATTATGGCCGTTATTATGCTCAAATCTACACTTATTTATATTGACACTGCTGCTATGTATGCCCGCTCCAATATAATTGCTAACGAATTGGCACTTGTCTACGGTTATGTCCCGGGAGTTACTGATAACCAGAGATGTCTGCTCGTATTGCTTCAATTCCCTGAAAATCACCCTTTCGAAGGTCACGCTGGTAGCATTGCTAACAATAATTCTACTATTAACAAACTTGCTCTCGCTGACCTTTATATTGTCAGTTGTAATACAAACCTCGCAGTCATTGAAGAGGTGATTTGTTGTGTTCTGGGTTAGCGTAACCTTCTCCCCCTCGTGAGTGGCCACGAAGTCCGTCAGATCGAACTCTTCCGGAACAGGGAGGCTCGGTCTTCCTTCAGGGAATGTGGACAGAGAGGGTTCCGTAATCTGAAAAATATCCCCGTATTCATCGCCAGCAAGTTCCTTTTCTACCTTAACAAGCTCAGCATAGGTCCATTGTCTCTCATCGAGCGGCTCTACCTCTTCTCCCATACTATTATACCAGGCAGCAAGAGTCCTGAAGGCAGGGGTATCAAAGTCGCTCCAGCCAATTGAAACACGAGGGAAGCTAGCCACAGTTATACCATCTGCCTGTCTTATCACAGCTTCAATAATCAACCTGGCCTGACTTTGATTTAAAATCTGGTCTTCAGGGATAGGCTCATACCAGACACCACTCGTGTAAGCACCCCATTCGTAAAGTCCGAATCCCTGACAAGCGTAGTCTTGCGCATACCCATTGCCCTCCCGTATGTACTCTTCCATCATCTGTCCCCATTCATCAATATCCTTCCACCCACAGGGAGGCCCGCCTAATATCACATCGTAGCCGCTGTAGTCATATGGATAAGGAATGATCCTTCCCTGTCCCAAAGAAAGCATAGTGTCAAGAGCAATGATTTGACCCCGGTAGACCTCTTTTATGCCGACCAGGATTTCCTGCAACCATCTTGAGGCATCATTGCAATCCCTCACCAGCTTATACGGTTCATTAATGGGAACAAATCCATCGGCATGGTATTGCTCGGCAATCCCCGCCCACCCTACAACCACCGGGTTCATTTTATTGAGCAGTTCATAACCGCGGTGATAGCCTGCGGAGGAGTCTGGGCCCTCCCATTCATATCCCTTGCCCATATCCAGGTTCGGGTGCATAGGATTGGGGACAAGGATAACCCGGAAACCAGCCTTTTTGAATGCCTGCAAATAGAAAATGAACAGGTCATCCCCCAGCGACCTGGCGGCACCAGTCTCAGGGTCGAAGACGACGTCAATCCCCAGTAAGATGGAATCGAAACCACCACTCTTCAGTCTCTCTGCATTTAGCAAATAACTGCGTGCCTCGTCTAACCTCGAAGCCCACGCACCACGGAGAAATCCGGGATATGAGGATGTATCCAGATTAAATGGCTTCTTGTAGTCTTGCCACCATGTGTCAAATGCTTCCTGGGCATCTACATCCGGTGAAGTGCCGGGCTCATCACTGGATTCGTGTGGTGTACCCGACCCGGTTCTTCCTGGCGACATATCAGTGGAACTGCAAGAGGCGAGTGTTAGTATTATTACCAATATAACCAGGAATAGCAGGAGTCCGCTCAATTTCCTCGGATGTCGCCTCCTAGTAGTTACCATGTATCGATTATACAACTGGAGGCCGTACGGTTGCACGAGTTTGGTGAATTGTTTGATAAACTCTGGGCAGACTGAATAATCTTGATAGCAGAGGAGACAACTATCTGAGGCGAGCTCTCAACGGAGTTTGAATACATGAATTGGGTGGACGTAATTAAGCTGATAGTAAGTACAGTCCCTTTTGAATTTACCAGATTTCACTGACACCACAACCACAGCCAGCTACGCTTGCACTACATCAGTCTCAGCAGACTTAAACAACTGAGTTCCCTTCCTCACCAAGCTCACTGCCTGCTGCCGAGTGCGTGCGTGCAATTTTTCCATGATGTTCCGCAGGTGCACTTTCACCGTGTTCTCACAGATGAGCAAGGCATCAGCAATTTCCCTGTTGGTGGAGCCCTGTGCGACCAAGGACAGCACTGTCTGTTCTCGCTTACTCAGGAGAGCATACAACTTCTCTGCATCCTTGTTCTCCTCTAATGAGCCAAATTCTGCCAGCAGTCTTGTTGCCATCGGAGCGGATATAACGACCCCCCCATCGGCCACAAGAGTGATGGCTTTAACGAGGGTTTCAATGCTAATATCTTTGGATATATATGCTTTAGCTCCTGCTCTAGCAGCAGAAACGAGGTCATCGTCTGCCTCGGGGTGGGTGAGCACGATGATATTGGTTTTCGGCAGCCCTTCATGAATACGCTGTATTGCCTCAACACTACTACATTCAGACAATCTCAAATCTATCAGGACGACATCTGGCCGATGCTTATAGGCACTATCAACAGCTTCTAATCCCGTGCCACATATACACACGAGCTCGACGGTCGGCTCGTTCTCGAGGAGCCTCGCCAGACCCTCACGAAAACCCCCCTCTTTGTCTGCAAAAACTAGCCTTATCTTCGCCACTGTATGCCTCCACATGGCTGGATATCAGACAATAGCAAAATTGATTACTACTAACACTTTAGTAGTACCCACTGAAAATGTCAAGTAATATAATAACCCGAAGGGGATAGAAGTAGTACTACTCGCTCACCTCAAAATACTAATTAAGAGGTATTGATTCTAATAAATACTAGTGGTAGCCTTTAGGTTAGGGGGATAAGTATGTTTAATCAGGGGTTCTTATGGATAAGGAGATTAGACAA
>Ga0268279_1001914_pt1 | contig 10819 bp, 12 predicted proteins | sample saktaG_6_FD_190142 | JGI IMG/M metagenome (GOLD analysis project Ga0268279, IMG submission 190142) | Saline water microbial communities from Sakinaw Lake, British Columbia, Canada - sak_2010_1_5_80m | ecosystem: Environmental > Aquatic > Non-marine Saline and Alkaline > Saline ...
CTGAGACCCAACAGAACTTGCAGGATAGACCGCAGCCTACCGCATCTGCGGTGACGCAGCCCCCGTACCATCGAGCTGCCCTCACGCGGTAATACTTCTTCTCCTGTCCCTCGGGGCTCTCCCTAGTAACCAGCCTCTCGACTGCAAGATGTCTCTCAACAGGGTCGTACGTCAATGTGTGATGCCTCTCAGTTCAGGGATGTGGATGCATGAGGCAACGCTGTGACGGTTGGTTTCTCAGACCTGTACCTCATCCTTCTCTCGGGCACCTCTCCTAATCTTAACAGCTACTCCTCTCTCGAAGGCAAGCATCTCAGGGCCGCTCAGCACGGCTCTGCCCACTGCAAGAAGCCGATCGCTGCCCTCCGTGGACACGGCCACCTCGTCTCGTGGCCTTATCTCAGGGTCAGCGTCCATGACATGTTTAGCGAAGACCGTGCAGCCATCCTCTATGAAACTTGCCACATCGGCTTGCACCATCACCCTGAGATGAGGCGGCTTGAAGCCCTTGAGCAGCCTCCGAAATCCTTGAGGGGTGAGTGTGAAGGTGCCTGTAGTCGGTCTCAGGGTGGTTAGAAGTTGCTCCTTAAAGTAGACGTATCTCATTCTCCCGGTTCTCTTGGAGCGCACCACCCTACCACTCTTGGGGAAGAGTAATTTACCTGCCCCCCTACCGAACTGGTAGTCTGCTATGCTCCTCAGCTTGATGAGATCTGCCTCTTCCAAAGTTTACTCGCCCCGCTGGCTGGTAAGGTAAAGATATAACTTTGTTGATATTAAATAAGGTGAAGGAGAGCGGAGGGGGATTTCTATATGAGACGTTTCAACCCGAGGCAGGTCAAGAGGATGATGGATCGGATGGGGATGGGTACTCGTGAAATGTCAGAGGTTAAGGAGGTCATTTTCCGAACCGACGAGAAGGAGCTTCATGTCAAGAACCCCTCTGTCACCGCTATAGAGATGCAAGGCCAACAGCTTTTCCAAGTAGCTGGAGAGGGCCTCGAGGAACGTGAGCTTTCAGCTGGGGAAGAAGCCCCTAAGCCAAGCATCTCGGAGGAGGATGCCCAACTTGTGGCAGATCAGGCTAACGTCAGCCTTGAGGAGGCTAAAGCCACCCTAGAGTCAACGGGAGGTGACCTAGCTCAGGCCATCCTGATTCTAACTTCCAAGAGAAAATAGGTGAATAGCGGCAGCTCAGACGGGGGAGGGCAGCACCGTTTCTACTTTCTCCTTTTCAGCCGCCTCGTGGATCTTCTTTATACGCTTCAGACGGAAGAAGTCTTCTCGTTCACGTTCCTCAAGCTGCATCTGAATGAAGCGTATGGTGTTCTCAAACCTCGGTATTATGATGCTCTCCAAGGCGTTGACTCGCCGTTTAGTCATTGTGATAACCTCAGCCAGCTTCTTTACAGCGGTCTCAGCCTCAGCCAACTCGGCGGTAAGGGCAAGGGCTTTCTCCATCTCCTTTACAGCGTCGTCTAGAGCTGCAGAGGTTTCAGGGATATTGTACCACCAACCCTTCTCAGGTCTCTCCTTTACATCCAACTCAAAGAAGGGAAGGGTCACGCCGATGATGTTCCGGCTCTTCTCCCGAACCACATACCTCTCTGGGATGTTGTGAGAGATCTCTTGAAGGCTTCTGGATCCCATGGCCAGTTGGGCAGTCATGAAAGACTTGAAGGCAACATCTAGCGCTTTACTCAGCTTCTCTCGAAGAGGCCCTATATTTCGGATGGCCTCGAAGAAGTGGAGGAGCAAGGCATCCCTCTTCTCAACCAACAGGTCGTGGCCCCTGTGAGCAAGCTTCACCCTCCGCCTAAGCATAAGTAGTTCAAATCTGGTTGCATGAGCCCCTGCAATTACCTCAGTCGCCATTGAGCTTCTGACCCCTTAGAAGGAACGATCTATAGCTTTGCGCTAAACCTATTATATTCTTAGTATATCTAATCGTGGAGTGGTAAGTTTGGATGTTTTTATCTCTCATCTGTGAACCACTCTTGCTTGATGAAGCGCCACTCTCCCATTAAGGTTTCGTAGAGATTATCCGAGTCCTCTACGGCCTCATATCTTTCAAGGGCCTCGGAAAGCTTCTGAGCTATAACATGGTAGCAGAGCGATGTATCGTTATCTACTACCCTGAAATAGAAGTCATCGCAACTACAGTAGTTAGCTGTAGGTATGACTTGGTAATCCTTCTCCTTACCAACCACTATCCAAACGACTCTGCCGCTGGGCTTAAAGAGGTACCTCTTCACAGTGCCCTCCTCCACAGCCTTCAATGCATTCTCAAACCGTTTGCCGAAGGTATTAGCTAAACGGCTCTTATGCTCCTTTGAAAGCTCCTTACATCGCTTCAGACTGAAGCAGACAGCATCTAAGAGCTCTGCCTCTTTCTGCATCTGCATCCGAGAGCGTGCCAACCCAAGCCAACCCTATTCAAATAGTTTTGCCCATTCTGATTTTTCTCTGTTGATGTATGACGTAAAAATAAATTGCAAACGCCAAAGCTACGAAGATGTATGAGAACATCGGAAGATCTATCAAAAATATGAATATGCACGCTATACCAATAAAAATGAAGCTTACAATGCGTAGGCGAATTAACTTAGCTCTAGTTTTCTTCAATTGCGCTATCTCTTTTCTCCTCGTGAGTTTAGTCAATATGCTCCCTCATATACCCTCTATTCTGGAAGAACGCGGATAAGCTATAGTATACGGATGTTTAATACGTACTTTAAACTAGCGGCGTAAAGCAATTGGATGTACGAGGTAACGGTTATTGCAACTCAAAAGCTTCAAAGAAGAGCTTAAACAGTATCTGAACGTTATCTTCAATAGAAGGGTCTCCGGTGTAATGTGTTGATACGGCCTTATGTGCCTTGGCCTGTACTTTTCATCAAAGATCGCATGAAGACTGCTGTTGTAGCCGATCTTCACTTAGGCTTCGAGTTCAAGCTGTCTGAAGCTGGGATAAATCTTCCCACTCAGACGCCGAAGCTTAGGGACAGCCTAATGAAGGTTCTTGACCGCCTGAAGGCAGAACGCCTCGTTATACTAGGAGACCTGAAGCATAGCATACCTAACATCTCTCTTCAGGAATGGAGGGACATCCCCCTCTTTCTCAACAGCTTAAAGACCAAGGTTAAGGAGATTCAAATTATCATCGGAAACCATGACGGCAGGATGGCTACTTTCTCAACACCTAGAGTGAAGGTCGTCTCAAGTAGGGGAATGCTTATCGGTGAGAAGGAGAAGGTGGGCCTATTCCACGGTCACGCATGGCCCTCACCAAGTCTCTTCGAGGCTGACAGTTGGGTAATGGGTCACAACCACCCTGCAATCCAGTTCAGAGGACTATTCGGCTTCCGAACTCTGAAGCGGGTGTGGATCAAAGCTCCCCTAGAACGGAAGAAGCTGATCCGCGCTTTTCTTCGATACAGGGGTGTTAAGACGGGGCGTAAGAACCCGGAGACTCTGCTTAAAGAGCGATATAGAGTTGAGGCGCGGGTTTCCAAGCTTATAATTATGCCAGCCTTCAACGACCTCCTAGGAGGCTTGTCATTCAACGCCCGAACCCAAGGGGAGTTACTGGGTCCGATTCTACGTTCGGGTGGTGTAGCCCTGAACCGTGCTGAGGCCTTTATGATCGACGGTACCTTCCTTGGCACCCTGCGTGATCTGAGAAAGATCGCTTAGACTAAAATAACTAGATTAACTGATCTGCTGCTGAAAGAGCCGCGCTATGTTGCTCCGTGCACGAAAGTAGGCGACTGCTGTAACTCCAACCGCCACAACCACGGCAACCATTATAGATACCGGTAGGTTGAACGCTTCCCAACCGATGATCAGGTGGATAGCGAGCGGTGTAAGGATCACGAAGGTAACTCCCCAACATATGGTGAGTCCCAACAGGCTTCCTTTCAAGCCTATGAATCGACTTCGGGGTAGAACCCTGAAGTCTGGGTAGCGGGCTCCGACCGCCAAACCCATCAAGATGAGGGAGGGCAGAGGCAGTAGCCCTCCAGTCAATAGTAGAAGAAACACTTCTGCAGGCGGTTGCAACACTGCGACCAGAAGCCAAACCGCTACGAGAAAGAGAAGGGAAGGTAGAAGCACGAAGCCTAACTTGGCCTTGAGGATCTCTCCTACGCGTAGGGGGAGGGCATGGATGTTCCAAAATGACTCACCCTCCTGACCGAAGCTTGAGATAGAGATAAGAATAGCGAAGAGCAAGGGACCTATCAAGAAGATGAGGTAGTTGAAGGTCGCTCCTACGCCTTCAGCCTCACCTAGCTTTGGCAGGGCGGAGACACCCATGATCACCGTTATGAAGATGGGTATAGCTATAAACTGACTCATCTCCCGCCGCCGAGTTAGAGCGCGTATATCCTTCCTTACAAGGGCTGCCTCCCCCACAGTGAGACCAACTCTATTCAGGAAACCTGCCCGTGGGGCATACTTGGTGCCTCCCAGTTTTATTGAAACTTGGGCAGGAACCCAGTAACGCTCACGCAGTTTCAGCCCAGCCACGAAGAGGAGAACGCTGAATGCCAAGCTTGACGTTGCGAAGAGGAACGCCGCAGTGGGTTGAGCTTGAAGGACATAGGTAATTGCTAGCGATGGCCAAGCTGGGGGGAGAAACCAAACCACGTTTACCCCTGAGGCGACGCTGCGCAGGATCCCGTACATGAAGTTCACATTGGTGAAGGTCATAAAGACGACGAGCACTGAAATGGTGACGACCAAGCGGATTGCAATGGTGGATCTGCCTCCTCGCCTGTAGAAGGTTGAAGAGATCTTGCTCGTTGCTCCCCTAACGAGTTCCACCGCGAAACCCCCTGAGAAGGCTGCGATAAGGCTTAGGAGAAGAAAGAGGAACCACAATTCCAGAGCCCCTGTTAATATCGTTAACGCTAGAGCCACTGCAAAGATGGCGGATAGGAACCATGAGAAGTAGTATACAACTGAGAAGGTTGAGCCTAGGACATACTCCGCAGGCTCCACAGGCAGCCAGTTGACGACATTACTTGAGGTAGCTTGGGCTGAAGTGCCGAACTCCCATAGAATACCATAAATGAACATCATGAGAAAAATAATGGGCGGTAGACCGATCAGAGCTTGTGATGCCAAGGCTGCCAGCCCGAAGCCCATTTCTAGGTGGGGTGCGAAGAAGAGGACTGCCAAAGTAACAGCCATGAAGATAACAGCATCCACCACCAATAACACAGCCGGCCGCCTTAAGAAGCCCCTAGAGACCTTGGTACTCTTACTTGAGGATCTCATCAGGGAGAGCACAAGAACTACAGCAATCCGATACGCCACCCTGAGCTTCATCTGAAACCCTCTGGCCTACTTAGCAAGCTCCTTAACGATCTCCCTTATATCATCGGTTCCAGTGAGCTTGAAGAATACATCCTCAAGGCTTGAACCCGGCATTCCAGCTTGCCCCCTCAGCTCCGCAGCAGTTCCCTCTGAGAGCACCTGACCCTGATACATGATAGCAATGCGGTCGCAGATCGCCTCAGCTATCTCCAAGACATGGGTGCTGAAGACTGCTGCCACACCCTCACCAGCCAACTTATGGATGAGATCCTTAACGATCCTTGCAGCCCGCGGGTCTAACCCGTTAAGCGGCTCGTCGAGGATGAGAAGCTTAGGCTTATGCAGTAGGGCCGCTATTATAGCGACCTTCTGCTTCATCCCTTGAGAGTACCCACTTATCATCTCGTTCTCACGACCTTCAAGCTCAAGGGCTCTAAGAAACTCACCTATCCTCTGCCTCTTGGTTTCTGCATCTAGGCTTCGGATATCCCCTGTGAAGTCAAGGTACTCAGTAGCCGTGAGGAACTCATAGAGGCGGGGGGTCTCGGGCACATACCCGATGATCCGTTTTACCTCAATGGGCTGCTGTTTGACATCTATCCCGTAGACCTGGATCTCTCCTGAATCAGGCTTCACCAAGTCAAGAACTGTCCTCATCAACGTCGACTTCCCCGAGCCGTTGGGTCCTAGGAGGCCATAGACGCATCCAGCCTCAACTTTGAGGCTTACGCCGTCAAGCGCCCTTGTAGACCCAAAGTTCTTGCTGACAGAGCTGATGTTAAGGGCATGCAACGGGAGAAACTCCTGCAAGATCACGTTGTCCTCGCTGAGATTTATCATTTGCGAGGGCTCCATTTTTTTGCGTCCTTCCCTTTCGGCCTGATTTTTGTATGCTACTGGGTGTCCGGGTTATCACAATGCATGCAGGAACATTTGTTGACCTGTAAAAAGAATGGAATCAACGATCGGAACCGAGGCTCAAGCAGTTCTCTATGAAGCTGGAATAAGAAGCGGCCAACGATCTGCGAGGGTTCAGTTGAAAGCTTGGGAGGAGAGGAGTCTGGCATTCATCGAAAGATGGGGCAAGTTTTACGGATCTGTTGGCTCTGGATGGTTTAAGCTCAGAAGGCCAAGCTAGACCCCAAGAGGTGGAAGGTTTCTATTAGGATATCCAACTCTTTCATCGCAGGAATACGGTAAAGCCGGAGCACGCGTCTGTCACTTCCTTTGGTTTCTTCGCGGGAGTTTTTCAGGAAGCCCTCAAGAGAAAAATGATGTGCGAAGATGTGAAATGCCCCGCAAGGGCAGCCCTTACTGTGAGTTCAAGGTCGAAGAATACGCTTAACTTTCACAAAATCCCTTAATTCATGAAGATTAGATCACCAACAGGAAGAATGACTTGTATTTAGAGGGGGTAAACCAAGGTTTGGCTGCGACAGAAGAGAACCTCGTCAAAGTTACTGTTCGGGGGTTTACTAGGTCTATTATACTCTGGCTTGTCAGTCGAAAACCGTGTTCAGGATACGAGATCATTAAGGAGATAAAAAGGTTGACTGGGCAAGATTTGAAGACGGGAAATGTTTATCCGCTTTTATATGAGCTTGAAGAAAAGGGATTTATCAGGGGACGATGGGCAGAAAAGGGTAGAAGGCGTATAAAGTATTACTCCGCGACCAAAAGGGGAAGGAAGATTCTGGATAAAATGAAAAAACTTTTTGAACTGCCTATCCGAGATGCACTCATAGACTTACTCGGCGAAGAACAACCAGTCGTTTATAGGAAAAGGGTATATAACAAAGATTTGATCAAATAGGTGGGATCCACCGGATGCTACCGGAAAAATTCACCCGATCTTTCGTAATTGACATCAGCCGATCCTTAGTTCTCTGGTTGATAAGCCGGAAACCGAAAAGCGGATACGAAATAATTAGCGAAGTTGAAAAGTTCACTGGACATACTTTGGGTCCAGGAGTCATTTACCCTTTACTTAGTAAGCTGGAGAGAAAGGGGTACCTAGTAGGGGATTGGGTAGAAAAGGGAAAACGTCGAATAAAGTATTACTCAATAACAGGTGAAGGGAAGGAAATTCTAAATAGAATACGAAGTCTCTTTAAAATGCCTATCAGGGAAGTAATCGAAGAGTTATTGGGATAGGTTACGGAAATGTGATGTTCTAAGCCTAGTTGAAGATGTTAATTAGCATGGTATGGAATGCTTAGATTTGAACGACGCATAGGAAATCTGTCCAAGAAACTAAGAGCGACGTAGTGAAACTAACTGTTCCATTTTCGCTGTCTGTCTTGTTGTACTCACGGGCGGATTAAGTTTTTTCATTAAAGTATTTGGTTACCTGTCTATTGGCGTAGGTTTTGATAATTGCCACGAATATCTTCATGAAGAGCCTCGTCGCCATACGGCTACCCCTGCCGTAGTCGTCTGCCAGACTCTCCAGCCACCTCATGTCATGTTTCCATAGGGTCTCGTAGAGCTGGAGGTGGCAACTTTCAGCGTCCTCTGTAAACCTCATTATCTTATAGCCGGGGTTATCTTGGAATGGGACGAATAGAAGGGGCACTATGAAGCTTCGATACGGTTTCAGGCGTTCGATAAGTTCAACGGTTCTCAGAACATCTTCTTCAGTCTCCCCAGGCAGGTTGACTATTAATGTGGCGCATGGAATCCAGTTGTGGTCAGCGCTTACAAGGAAGGCTTGCTCCACAGCCTCAGGCCACTGCCGTGGCGTGTATGGGTAGGGCTTCTTCTCCATATGCTTCTCGATCAGGCGTGGGCTTCCCGTCTCGATCCCTGTTTCGTAGGCTATCCAATCTTGATTCAGCCACGACATAACTATGTCGGAAGCCATCGCCATCGTCCTCCGGGACGTCGCGACGGATGCCAACGCAAGGTGGCTTGGGCCCAAGCTGCGCAGACCCGGAACTTTCACGGCTGTCTGGATAAGCTTCATAACCTTGTCGTGGTCAACCGCGTAGGTGAAGGAGCCATATCTGAGGATATCCTCAGCGTGGAGACAGATATTACCCTGACCGCACTTAACGTTTGTTTCAACATCCCTTGCAATGTCCTCTATACCTCTATGCCTGAGCCGCCTCAATGTTGGGGAGCAGAAGCGACAGCCACGTCCACAGCCCCTGCTGACCTCGACCACGCCTCCAACGGTGGCACCCCTTAACGGCGGTATCTCCTCAACGCTAGGCATCTCGTCATACTTGGTTTTGATTATGGATGGTGTCTCAACGTTTTCGCCGTTAAGTAGCTTCCCGATGACTCTCGGGGCTACCACTTCGCCTTCTCCGTCTACCACGATGTCTATCCCGTATTTGACCATATCATCTGTGGTGAGTTGCCACGCTCCTGGGCCGCCGACAACAATTTTAGCTCCACGCCTCCTAGCTTTCTGTATGGCTTCGCATGTAACCAGTTCTCTAAACTGCCAAGCAGTACATGGTTCCTCATGAATTAGTCCATATGGCCCAGCCAAGGTTGTTGATGCAGGGCCTTTCCCAAGAGGGTCGATTGCTTCTATCCCTATAACAGCAGTTTCCTCGCCTATGACGCTTCCTAAAGCCTTCGGGGTGGAGACAACTACCTGCTCAGGAGAGGCTGTGCAGCTTTCAACTAATGCTGATTCGATTCTTCTCAACCCGTGAGGTACAAGCTGTGCTCTGCCCTCTGCATCGGTTTTAACGGGTTTAAAAATGAATCTGAATAACAGCCAAGGGGATGCTAGAAGAAAACCTTTCCTAGGACTTGTCGTTATGAAGCCATAGAATAAGTTGTTTCCGTAGTTGCTCATCAGCGTTCTATCCGCCGTTAACACAACCCGGTAACTATTCAAAGCCGCACCTCTTTCGAGCTAACCAATGTTTAAATCATTTAGAAACTGATATATATCGCTTACGTAAGAAATGAAGCAATGTGAGGAGGAATAAACGAAATACGCGCTTTGCATATGGTGCCAGAATTACTCGACGCGGTTTGAATTAGATTATGACTATTTCAAGGATGGTGGCTTCAGAACAAAGGATATGTTGCCAGAGCACGCGATTGTTAGCGACTTGTATAGATCATAATTTTAAATGGATTTACAAACTTGCAGATGAGCATTTTAGAATGACTAAGCTCAGTTTTTGGAAAAGTGGACTGATTAAAACAATCGTTAGGATCCTGCAAAGAAAATTAAGAACTTACCTAAAAATCATGAAAGATAGAATAAACCCAATAAATAATGCTTAAAATGAAGGGATGAACATGCCATTCAAAAGAATTTTATTGGTAAAACCAAAAGGAAGAAAAGGTTTAGGTTTTTCAGCAGATGTAATTCCCATAGGCTTGGAGTACATTGCTGCGTCAATAGAAAAGGAAGTTGATGATGTTCATATAATTGATATGGAATTTGAAAAACATCCATTTCAACACTTTCTCGATACCTTTCATCCTGATTTGGTTGACATAACAATGTCAGCAACAGACCATAATGAAGGCTTACATCTTGCAAAAATCGCTAAGGATAATGATATTACAACTGTGCTCGGTGGTTATCATCCAACTGCTATACCAGATGAATTGCTTTCGCATCCACAGATTGATATTGTTGTTAGAGGAGAAGGTGAACTCACGATGAAAGAACTTGTGCAGAAAGGTTCGCCTGAAGATATTCTTGGGATTTCGTTCAAAAGAGACGGGAAAATAATTCACAATCCTGATAGACCACTAATAGAAAATTTAGATTCTTTACCATTTCCAGCAAGGCATCTTAGAAGACACAAATATAAAGACCACATGAACAACGATAACAAAGGATTCGATGTGATTACTATGTCACGTGGTTGTTGGGGAAGGTGTAGTTTTTGTTGTGAACCTTATATGAGCAAAAATCGCATGCGATTTAGGTCGCCGGAGAATGTGATGAAGGAATTACTAGAAACCGTACACTTTCATAGTGGAAACCCATTGCAAATTCTTGCGACAGATCCTCATTTCATTGGCGACCCTAAAAGAATAGGTCACTTATGCGATTTATTGCAAAAACGCAAATTGGACATAACATTTTCTGTCATGACAAGAGTTGATAGTATTGTTAGATATCCTAAACTTGTCAAGAAGATGTGTGATAGTGGCATTCTTAGTTATGAGTTAGGTTTTGAAAGTTCGAATCAAAAAGATTTGAATAATGTAAAGAAAGGTATAACACTTGATATGCAACGAAGGGCTGTGAAAATATTAAGGGATAATGGTGTAGACGTATCTGGCACTTTTGTTACTGGTCTGCCTGGTCAGGATGAAGAAGAGATAAAACAATTCCCGATGTATGCTAAAAAAATTGGTTTGATGAACTGTGCATTTGGTATAGTAACACCATTTCCCCAGACAGAATTTTATGAGAAGTTAGAAAAAAATGGTCTAATCTTTGAACGTGATTGGACAAAATATGATGAGATGCATTCCGTATTTAAGCTAAACCCTTTAACTGCAAAAA
>Ga0268279_1001915_pt1 | contig 10818 bp, 10 predicted proteins | sample saktaG_6_FD_190142 | JGI IMG/M metagenome (GOLD analysis project Ga0268279, IMG submission 190142) | Saline water microbial communities from Sakinaw Lake, British Columbia, Canada - sak_2010_1_5_80m | ecosystem: Environmental > Aquatic > Non-marine Saline and Alkaline > Saline ...
GTCCCGGAGACCCCGCACCCGGTGATAGATTTGTTGCCCGAGCAGAAGGAGATCAGCGAGCTCGGCGGAACCATGAGGCTAGGGGCGAACCCGGTGATCCTGGAGGACGGAAGCCTGCCTCACAGGCTCTACGGCTCGACGGAGATCATGGAGCGGCACAGGCACAGGTGGGAGGTGAACCCGGAGTACTGGGACACGCTGGAGAAGGGGGGCGCGGTATACCCCGGCTGGAGCAAGGAGAAGAAGCTAAAGGAGGTGATGTGGCTCCCGGACCACTACTTCTTCCTGGGCACCCAGTTCCACCCCGAATTCAAGAGCCGCCCATGGGCGCCGAGCCCACCATACTATGGGCTGGTGAAAGCGGCCTACGACAAGAAAAAGGGTAAACCAGAACCCGAGTTCTAGTTTTTCAAGTAAAATTATTTCTCGTAGACGATTCTCCCATCAACTATGGTCGTCAATACCTGTATGTCCTTGATCTCGTCTTGAGGCACCGTCAGTATGTCCCTGTCCAGCACGATGAGGTCGGCCAACTTTCCCGGCTCGACGCTGCCCAGCTTATCCTCCTCCTTGCTGAGGTAGGCCCCGTTCCACGTGTAGACACGTATCGCGTTCATGACGCCGATGGCCTCCTCGGGGCCGACCACCTGGCCGCTGCTCGTCTTACGGGTCACGGCCTCGTAGATCTGGACGAAGGGGCTGTAGTAGGTGACGGGGCAGTCGCTGTTTCCGCCGGCGACGATACCCATCTCCTTCATCGTCCTGTGCGGGTGGAGCCACCTGCTCCGCTCAGGGCCGAAGTTCTCGGCGTACTGGTCCCCCAGCCCATACATGTAGCCGACGCTGCTGCTGGGCGTGACTCCCAGCTCCTTGATGCGCCTCAGCTGCTTCGGCGTACACAGGCTGTTATGCTCTATCCTGTGCCTCATATCTGGCTTCGGGTTCAGTCTCTGGGCCTCCTCGATGGCGTCCAGCGCCATGTCGACTCCCCTGTCGCCGATGCTGTGGATGCTGACGCGTAGCCCCGCGTCGTGGGCCTTGACGACGAGGCGCTTCACCTCCTCGGGGTCCGTCATCCACATGCCGAGGCCCTTGGTGCCCCTGTGCTGGGGCATGTATACGCAGCACGTGCCGCCAGCGCCGCTGCCGTCCCCCATGATCTTAACGGACATGACCCTGAGCCACTCGTCTCCGAAGCCGCTCTCGACGCCAGCGAGCTCGAGGGCGTCCAGCACGCCCCCCGGCACGTCCGAGTTGACGCTCACCATGAGGTTCATCCTGACCTGCCTGACTCCGTCGTCCAGCAGCTGCTTGTACGCCCTTATCTCGCTCTTGCGGCCGCTGGCGTTGTGGGTGGACGTCACGCCCCACTCGCTGAACTGGTCCACAACCTTCCTGAAGCTCTCCTTCAGCTCAGCCACGGTGTACTCCGGTATGTGCTCCCTTATGAGGCCCGTGGCGTTCTCGTAGAGGAGCCCCGTGTGAAGCCCTTCCTCGTTCCTCTCCAGCTCCCCGCCCGGAGGGTCAGGGGTGTCCTCTGTGACTCCAGCCACCTCGAACGCCAGGCTGTTCACGAGGGCCTGGTGGCCCGTGTCGGAGACGATGAACACGGGGTTGTCCGGGACCGCCTCGTCCAGCTCCCACCGTGTGATGTGCCTCTTCTCCTCCAGCTTGCTGTCGTTGAAGTTGGCTCCCATGACCCACTTGCCGGGGCCAATTTTCTCCGCCTTCGCCTTCAGCATCCCGAGTATCTCCGGTATGTTCCTCACGGGCGGGGCCCTGCATTCCACCTCCAGGAACCTGGATGCTATTCCCCCTGGGTGTGTGTGGCTGTCGATGATGCCGGGCATGGCGGTCTTTCCCTTGAGGTCGATGACCCTGGTGGAGTCGCCGGCCAGCGCCATGACTTCATCGGTTCCGCCCACTGCTACGAACCTGCCGTTCCTGATGGCCACGGCCTCCACTATAGAGTCCCTGTCGTCGACGGTGACGATCTTGCCGTCGACAAGCACGGTATCAGCACATAGACCCAACATTGATCACGTAGAATACACCGTGTTAATGGAATAAAAAACCAGTCCAGGAACCGGCCTAGCAACCACGTGATCCAAAGATGCGCCTAACTTCGTATCTTCAGGTATACGATGCATCCAAGTCCTGCGAGCACTAAGCCGCCGACGTAGGTCATTAACTCTATGAGATCAGCCGCCTGCTGTCCGAAGAGCCCTGTCAGCTGGGCTCCCAATATTGTATAGGATATCCCTAGGCCCAAGACTATCATGATGGCACCGGGGGCTATTAGGCTTAACACGAGCCCCTTCTCCGGGACTCCTCCTAGGAGCGTCGCCTCAATCACGCTGTCCTCGACGAGGTAAGGGAAAGCGTTGGCCACGCCCCTGATGAGCGGAGGCGTGATGAGCACAACGAATGGCAGCATGGTCACAAACCACCAGACCGTGAGCCCGACTATGAACATGGTTAACCCTCCCAAGCCGTATGGGGGCAGACTATGTAGGAACAGGTTCATGTAGACGCCGACGTAGAGAACGGCCACCAACAGGTTCGCGAAAACCAGCGTCAACACGCTGGCGGTGATGAACCTCCCCCACGTGAACTTCTTCCCTACATACCATCCCATGAGGTAGAACCCGAGAAAGTTACCGGGTACCGCAGCGATGAGGCTGCCCACATGAAACCCGCCTTGGTTCACGGAATCAGCGATCAGCGTACCCAATGCGGCGCCTACGCCTGCGGGCCATGGCCCGAAGATCACGGCAAAGAGGCTGGGTATGACCACGGCTGGCCTAAACTGGCCTACTCCCCAAGGCGACACGATGTATGACGTTATGTAGCACCCCACGGCGTAGAGGACCGCGCATGAAACAGTGGCTGTCAACCTCACGCTCTTTCTTTCAATCTTCATCTTCTACACAGCACACATGTCCACGTCGAATGCTTATAAAAAAACTAACAATTTTTTGAGTAGCCTATATAATATTTATTGGTGGAGAGGTTAGGTGGGGGCTGAATGCCGGTTGGGCAATTCACCTAACTTCCACGTCATACCCCCTCTAGGCCACGTTAAAAGTGTAATTGGTGACCGGCTCACCACAAACAACCTGTCTGTACCGGCTCCATCCAAAACACGTGATTTGTATGTAACTAAGCTCCACAGAAGAAAAAGTGGAGCTAAAGCTCCACCACGCCGACGTTGTCCCTGACGGTGATCTTTGTCCCGTAGGGCTCAGAGAGCCTCTTGATGACGCCCAGTATCTTGGCGCCCAGCTTCTCGTCCGCGAGGACGGGTCTACCCCTCTGGCTCCTAGGCTCGTCCTGCCCCAACTCTATGGGGTAGAGCTTCAGCTCCCTCAGCCTGTCGCCCTCATACTCCATGCGTGGGGTGACGCTGATCCAGTACTTCTCGTCTTCTGTGAACCACTTGTGCACCTGGCGACCGGGGCTGGGCGGCGCCTTCTGCCTGGCGTCGAAGGACTGGCTCACCTTGCCGCTGTATGGGTCCAAGTTGTACCGCTCGTAGAAGTCGGCGGGCATCTTGAACACCGTCTCGTTCTGGAAGATGAAGTTGCCCAAGCTGTAGAATATGGGCTTGTCGTCCCTGATCTCTATGCCTCTCATGGCGTGGTGGCCGTGGCCTATGAAGCAGTGGCACCCAGCGTCTATGGCGGCCCTGGCGAACTCCTCGATGAACTCGGCGGGCCTCTCCGTGTCGTTGGGCATACCCTCGTGGGCGTGGAGGCTGAACAGCACCCAGTCCGCCTGCCTGGCGGCGTCCCTGACGGCCTCCAGGTTCCCCTCCATGTCTCCCTTGTGGGGTCTCGTGTGGAGTCCCACGGCATCTCCCGCGACGAACTTGTTAGTCAGGAAGTGGTAGCTGTCCTCCTCCTGGTGGACCTCGGGCAGGTTGAGCTCGCCGTATACCTCTTTGAGCTTCCCGATGGTCTCAGGCTTCGCCTCGAACCATTTCTCGTGGCGCAGCGGGTTAAGCCCAGGCCTCCCCTTCATGTCACGCCTGGAGTCCCCTGCCCTCCCGAAGTTGGCGAAGCTGCTGCAGGCTGATAGCACCGCGACCCTTCCTTTGCCCGTGTCCATGTACCCCGGCTCCCGCGCCTCCGCCAGGTCCATCCCGGTGCCTGCGTGGGGGAGGCCCGCCTGCTCCAGGTAGTGGAGCGTGCTGAAGAGGCCGCCGTACATGTAGTCGAGGCTGTGGTTGTTGGCGGTGCTGAACATGTTGAATCCCATCCAGGTGAGCTCGTCAAGGATTCTGGGAGGAGCCCGGGTGTACGTGCCCCCGCACTCGGCCGCCGGGTAACAGTCCTCGTCGTAGTCGTGGAGAAGCATCTCAAGGTTTGTGAAGGCCACGTCGACGCCCCGGATCATCCTGAGCAGCCTCTCGAACTCCGGCTCGGAGTATACAGACTGCCTGAGGGTGATGAGAGAGTCGCCGGTGGCTACAAGACTAAGTTCCTTCAAACGTTACACCACATGATCGAGGACGCCAATACATAAAACATCAGCGACGAGACAGCAAGGGAATAAATGTGAGGCAGGGCGCCGCGTCAGCTGATCATCGATCCACCGAGCCCGACTGCCTCAAATTCCAGCCACCACGGCCTCCACGGGCTGGCCGTTGGATTGTCTGAGGAGCCGCTCTATGCTATCGACGTCGGGTTCCACCTTCACGGGCCTGTTCATATAGCGCGCGTCTATCGAGGCCATCTCCCCTAGGTGGTACCTCACCGTGTTCTCAGGGTCTTTGAGGAGGTTACCCGTGAGGATGCAGACCACCTCCTCGTCTAGGCCGATCACCCCGGCCTCGCGGAGCTTCTTGGCTCCAGCCACCGAGGCCGCCGACGCGGGCTCGCATCCTACGCCGGAAGCGTCCACGACGGCCTTGGCGTTCATTATCTCGGTGTCCGAGACACGCTCCACGACGCCGTCGGTCTCCCGTATCGCGTCCAAGGCCTTCACCCAGCTCACAGGGTTACCTATCTTGATGGCGGAGGCCACGGTCTCAGGCTTCACGGCCTCGAGGTGGTTGAGCTTGCCTCTCCAGAGCCTGTAGAAAGGGCTCGCCCCCTCCGCCTGGATGGAAGCGATCCGGGGTGCCTTCTCGATGAGGCCCAGCTGCTTCAGCTCCCGTAGAGCCTTGCCGAACGCGGCCGTGTTGCCCAGGTTCCCCGCGGGGACCAGTATCCAGTCTGGAGGCTCCCAGCTTCTCTGCTGCAGCATCTCGAAGACTATGCTCTTCTGGCCCTCAATCCTCCACGGGTTCAGGCTGTTGAGGACGTAGAAGCCCAGCTCCGAGCTGCTCTCCTTGACGATCCTCATGGCGTCGTCGAAGCTTCCCCTCACCTGGATCACTTGGGCGCCGTATGCCAGCGCCTGAGCAAGCTTGCCGTAGGCGATCTCTCCTTCGGGTATGAACACGACGGCCTTCAGCCCTGCCTGGGCCGCGTAAGCCGCCATCGAGGCGCTTGTGTTACCGGTCGAGGCGCACGCGACTACGCTAGCCCCGCTTCTCACCGCCTCCGAGACCGCAACGGTCATGCCCCGGTCCTTGAAGCTGCCCGTTGGGTTCTCCCCCTCGTGTTTCAGTTGCAGGCGCTCCACGCCGGTGTACCTTGACACTCCGCCTCGTCTATACAGGTTGGTGTTGCCCTCCGGCCGGGTGACTATGGAATTCATTCCGATGCGCGGGTGGATGAGCTCCTTGTACCTCCAGACGCCGCTGCTGAACGGGCCATCCATATGGCTCAGCCGATGCTCGAAGACATCAAGAGATACCTCTGGGAACGCGTGGACGACCTCCAGGGTTCCCCCGCAGCTACAGGTAAACCCGTTGAGGGCGTAAACGGATCTACCGCATCTCACACAACGATACTTCAAGCCTAGATCACTCTCGCGCCTCGGTTACTCGGCGTTGTGTGGTACACACGGGTCTTGACGGTGCTGAACGCGTCTACCATGGTCTTCGCGATCTCGTCGACCCGTTCACCCACGGCGAACACCGAGGGCCCACCGCCAGAGATGCTGCACCCGTAGGCCCCCGCGTCCAGAGCCGCCTGCTTCACCTCCCAGAAGTTGGGTATCATGGCGGCGCGGTGAGGCTCCACGAGGTTGTCGCAGATGCTCCTCCCGAACAATATTGGGTCGCCGAGGGCCACCCCAGCGGTCATCCGGGTCGCGTACCCTATGTTCCGCACGGCGTCCTTGAGGGCCACCATCTCTGGCAGAAGCTCCCGGGCTGTACGGGTCTTGTTCTCGATGTTGATCTCGGGTGCCACGACGACCATCCCGATGTTGGGGGCGTCGAGCCTAACCACGTCGTAGTCCTCCCCTACAAGCACGTAGCCACCGAGGATTGACGCCGCAACGTTGTCGGCGTGGGGGGCGCCCGCAACTGCGCCTTCCCCGTGGGCGGCGAGCCCGATCAGCTCTTTTGTGTTGAGCCCCAGACCGAGCATGTGGTCGACGGCTATCGCCGTGGCTGAAGCCGAGGCCCCGGACGAGCCCATCCCTTTCCCGGGGGGGACACCCTTCCTGATCTCGGCTTTGAAGCCGTGGGAAACGTCGTATCTTTCTTTAACCAGCTGGAGCACCGCCCCTGAGCTGTTGATCTCTGGATCCACCGGTATCTTGTCTGCGCCGACTCCTTTCACAGATAACCTGACCTCTGGTTCATCGATCTTCTCTAGCCGCACGATGTCGCCTAAGCTGTCGAGGGCTACACCGATTACGTCAAAACCAGGGCCAAAGTTAGCTATGGAGCCAGGCGAGTAAACACGAACCTGTTTTACAGTCACCTGTCACCCTGTTCACCTTGACTTCCTTTCCATAGAAGCGTGGCAATATAACGGTTTCGCATAGAAAACGAGTAGTATAGAGTACGAGTCTACACACTAGGCACTCCAGACGGCTCATTAGAGTTTATCCTGAGGAATCACAGAATGAGGTTAACGAGATGTGAGGACGAAACATTGGATTACGTGGGGAAAACTTGTTGCGGTCAACGTTTATATAGTATCAAAATGTTCTGTCTTGAGAGTGGTAGCTTTTGAAAGAAGAAGTACGACAAGCGCTTGAAGAGGTACGGCCACACCTCCAGGTAGACGGAGGAGACGTGGAGCTGGTAGACGTCGAGGACGACGGAACAGTGAAGGTAAGGCTAACCGGCTCCTGCGCAGGCTGCCCCATGAGCCAGATGACTCTTAAGTGGGGTGTAGAGAACTACCTCAAGAAGAAGATCCCCGCAGTCAAATCTGTGGAAGCGGTATAGGAGGCACCCAGCTGACGCTGCCCGTTGAGCTAGATCAGGCCCAGAGCTACGGAGACATTTTCGCCCTGGTGAAGAAGGCGGTCAAGAGAAGCCTGGGGCTTCACCGCGTAGGGCTAATGATGTACCTGGGGAACCTGCCCATGAGGGTGGGGGCGTTCCACCCCCTCGGCACAAACGACATAGTGCTCAACAGGCGGCTACTGGGCTCCACGAAGAGCCAGAAACAGAAGGCCAACGTCTTCGCCATACTGGTGCACGAGTACCTCCACTCCCTCGGGTTCACCGATGAACGCAGGGTCCGGAAGCTCACGTACAAGGTGTGCCAGGAGAACTTCGGGAAGAACCACCCGACGGTGGAGGCAGTCCTGACGGGGCCGTGGGCGAACCTCTCGGAGGAGGACTACGATGAGCTTGAGCCCGAGCTGGACCTTGAGCTGGTCCGCGACTTCGAGAGAATAGACAGCGCGTATATTATTTAACGAGAAATAGTTAGGCTATCCCTGCGGCTTAAGCAGAGCTTTCTTGGTGATCTTCACCAGATCCTCGGGCGGGATGGGCTTCATGAGCACCTCCCTGATGCCCAGCGCCTCCTCGTTGACCTCGTCCTTAAAGCTGCTGTACCCTGTGATCATGATGATGTTCACGTCGTTGCTGTTCTCACGTATCTTCTCCGCGACCTCGTCACCAAGCATGTCGGGGAGATTGATGTCCAGGATGACCAGGTCGTATTTCTTCCTGTTAGCCTTGTAAAGCGCTTGGAGGCCCGTGATCGCCGTGTCCACGTTGAACCCGACGCTCTGAAGCACCAGCTTGAACGTGTTAGCCAGTGACTTGTCGTCGTCGACCACCAGTATGCTCTGGACCCCAGCCTCTTCATCCATCTCGGTGGCGCCAACCTCGTATTCGAGAAGGCTTCTCCTCAGCGCGGGGTCCCTCTGGATTGTCTGGCTCACTATCTCCAGCCGCTCGACGAGCTCATCGAGTTTCTCCTCGTGCTCCCTAAGAATGTTTATCAGCAGGTCTAGCACGTCGATTTTCTCTGTGAACGACATTTCATCACGTGGATATCCGCACTGGATGCTGTACAACTATCATAATATAAGACTCTTTAGAGGCTGATTTCTATATCTGGTCTCTATTTCAGGTGCACTATTTATAGCAGTAAGGGCACCTGAGGACCCGTTCATATCCCTGTATGTAGTTCTCAACGACGCCGTGTACCGGGCATTTGAATGCGTAGAACTGGAGGCTCCCGCTCCATCCGGGCCTTGATCTACGGGACGTGGGAACGGCTCCTGTGACCAGTAGCCTAGTCTTCTGCAGCAGGCTGAGCCTGACATGAGTTTTATGCGGCCTCTCTACCTGAACCATGCCGCCTTGGTCTCACACGCGCCACGAATTACGGTTATGTGACCTACCCGTGCATTGGCGACGTACATCCCGGAAAAGATTAAACGGTCTCAGCCTCTCTCTTTGATGGTGTTCTGGTTTGGACAGAAAAAAAGTTGACGAGTTCAAGTATATCGTGGAGGCTAACCGGCTCATGAGAGACGGCGGCCTGTTCCTCGTAGCCGAGGGAAAGGATGGTAAACCCAACGCCATGACCATCGGGTGGGGCTTCCTAGGGACCATGTGGAGGAAACACGTCTTCGTGGTGGCGGTGAGGCTATCGAGGCACACGCACAAGCTCCTGGAGGAGTCGGGTAGCTTCACGGTCTGTCTCCCCGGCAAGGATATGGCGGAGTGGCTTGAGGTGTGCGGCACCAAGTCGGGCCGCGACATGGACAAGTTCAAGGAGCTGGGAATGACGTCGGTGAAAGGCGTCAAAGTGGAGGCGCCCTATATCGAGGAGTGTCCGGTCCACATCGAGTGCGAGATAGCCTACAGGAACGAGATGAAGGTGGGGCAGCTCAAGAAGGCCATAGAGGATGAGGTGTACCCAACCAAGGACATGCACGTCATCTACTATGGAGAGGTTAAAGGCGTCTACGCGGTGGAGAACGCCGAGGATAAGCTTGCGTAGGTGAACGAGATGAAGATACTCGTGGTCTATGACTCACGGACAGGGAACACGGAGAAGATGGCTCACGCCGTCGCCGAGGGCGTAAGGGGAGCCGGGGTGGAGCCCGTCGTGAGGAAGGTGGACGAGGCAAACGCGGACGAGCTTCTAGGGGTCCAAGGCCTCATCCTGGGCTCGCCGGTCTACTATGGTTTACCAACGGCGAAGATCAAGGCGTTCATCGACGAGTCCGTCAAGTTCCACGGCAAGCTGGAAGGAATGGTCGGGGGCGCCTTCTGCAGCGCGGGGGGAACCCACACCGGCTCCGAGACAACAATAATGGCGCTGCTGGAGGCACTCATGGTCCACGGCATGGTTGTGCAGGGCACGTCAGCCAAGAACCATTACGGCGCCGCGTCGGTGGGAGCCCCAGACGACGACGATGTCGAGGTCTGCCACAGGATGGGCGAGAGACTCGCCAAACTGGTGAAGAAGCTCAACTCGTAGAATCCCTCCCTGAGAACCCTTTTTTCTTATTACAGTAACAATACATTTGGTACTTGATGTCGTCAAACCTTAGAGACCGGGTCCTCGATGATCTGGAGGCAGACGTCACAGACCTCGTGGGGCTTTGCTCCAGCCTAGTGAAGATTCCCAGCGACAACCCGCCGGGAGACACTTCCAAGCTAGCCTCGTTCATCCAGGGTTATCTCGAAAACCTCGGCGTCACCGTCGAGACCTACGAGCCAGTGGAGGGTGTGGTTAACGTCGTTTCATCGATCGGGGAGGGGAGCCCCCACCTCATACTCAACGGCCACCTAGACCAGTTCCCAGGAGACGTTGGAGAGGAGTGGAGCCGCAGCCCCTACTCGGGGGAGGTTTCAGGCGGCGAGCTACACGGCCGCGGAAGCGGCGACATGAAGGGCGGCCTGGCGTCGCTCCTCCACTGCTTCGGCAAGCTGAGCACGCTCAGTCTACCGGGTAAGGTTACTTTCACAGGCACATCCGACGAGGAGACGGGGGGCAGATGGGGCGCCGGGTGGCTCCTCGACAACGTGGAGGGCCTCCGCGGAGACGCGGTCCTGAACGGGGAGCCTTCGGGCCTCACGGTGAGGATCGGGGAGAAAGGCAGAGTGCCTCTGATCCTGCGGGCCAGGGGCCAGGCGGCCCACGGGAGCTTCGCCGGGTACGTCGGCGAGAACGCCATCATGAAGATGGTTAGGGCGCTGCCCAGAGTGGAGTCGCTTCAAGGCATGCCCGCGCCCCTGGACGCCGAGGCTCTGAGCCTCACCGAGGAGGTGATGAAGGGATACAAGGAGCAGTACGGCCACGAGTCATCCACGATGGCAGACGTGCTCAAGCACGTGACCGTGAATGTGGGGGTGATCCGAGGCGGAGTCAAGGACAACATCGTGCCTGCGCTGTGCGAGGCAGAGGTGGACGTCAGGCTGCCCCTCGGGATCAGCCCCGAGGAGATAAGGAGCAGGGTAGAGGAGGAGGTCCGCCGAGTCGACCAGAGCAT
>Ga0268279_1001916_pt1 | contig 10815 bp, 7 predicted proteins | sample saktaG_6_FD_190142 | JGI IMG/M metagenome (GOLD analysis project Ga0268279, IMG submission 190142) | Saline water microbial communities from Sakinaw Lake, British Columbia, Canada - sak_2010_1_5_80m | ecosystem: Environmental > Aquatic > Non-marine Saline and Alkaline > Saline ...
TTATGTTTTCCCAGATAATCATGAAAAGAAACAAGTACACCCCTGGTAGCTTTGATAAGCCGGCATGGAACCTGTCTGCTCTTTTCATAATAGTCCAGATATTCATCATAGATCTCCGGCAGATCGATCTGGTATTTCGGCTTTCGTAAGGTTTCCCGAATGACCTCATCCATCATATTCGATCCCCTTGAGGATTGAGTATCCTTTTTCGTATCATGGCCGACTCCTTCTTTCTTTATATGTGCGGGTATACACAAAAGCCCCGTTCAAAGTCGATCACATCTTAAAAACTCCATGGTGGGTAGTTGCTCCGATTGTCTTATATTTACAACAAGTTGCCCTCTTAACGCCTCTTGAAAACGCTTAAAGAGTAGTTGCGCCAAATACTCAGTAATTATAAGGTGTTGAATGCCGATCACTTCTTGAACATACTGAAGGGGTAGTCCTGACTTTAAACGGCTTTTTGGTAACACGGAAGGGGTACTTTTAGGCTGGCAGGCTTTTGAATCTTTGTCGCTTTGATCCCCAGCATCGAGTTTCTTCTGCAGGTAGTTGGTCCTGAAATAATCGGGATTGTTTTTGTTCCATTCTGCACATTTCCTTCTGTGCCACTCCCGTTTACATTTATCATCGCCACAGGTCATCTGACGATCTTTGAGTCTTGCGTTGGGCCTGAACCAGCGACGACAGATCCGACATGGACGCTTCCTGTAGATCGGCGCTTTCTGCATCGTTTTCTCTCCTTTGTCTCAAGATGAGAAATCGACTCTAAAGCAATCTTAACTTGGAAAATAGATCAAAGAAGTGAAAAGAATGAAAGGAACGATATGGATTTCTTAAACCATGGATTGATATGAATTAAATGAATTATAGCTGGTAACATAACTATACTGACAACATAACTGCTATGTACATTCATTCTGTAACGATTGATGACAGTATGATACTCTCGTCAGAAAATAGTGCGCTGTTACCTGATGATATTCGTTCAACATATTCAACTATGCCGTTAAATCAACGAGTTAATAGAGTTTTATTGTATTGAGATTGATGCCATCTTTCAGAAAGTTGCAGATGTTGCCACAATCTTAAGCTCATATTCTTCTCAATGAGAGTCAAAGGTGATACAAGTGGGGGGATAAGATATGCCAAATATCTTATAGATATATCTTGTCAGCATTGACACTCCCATGGTTTCAGCCGCGGGAGTGTCAATCAAGCTGTTAAATGTTTTTCAGGTTTTTTCCGGCCTTAAACCGCACAGCCTTTCCGGCCGGAATTGTTATTTCCTCTCCCGTTTGCGGGTTTCTACCCTTTCGTTCCGATCTTTCCCTAACGCTGAAAGTTCCGAATCCTGGAAGCGCAACGCTATCCTCATTTTTTAATGCCTTTTCAATTGTGTCCAGAACAACTTTTACGGCTTGTGCCGCCTCCTTTTTTGTCATATCCGCAGCCTGCGCCACATTTTCAATCAATTCGGTTTTTGTCATAAAATGTCTCCTTTTTATTTTTTATTCAACTTTAGAAACTCTATACCCATGCCGGATTCGCTTCTTTACAGTACGATCCCATTCCTTGCAAGCCAAATCTGAAGATGTAAAAATTAAAAATCTTTTCCTCTTTTTTTGTCCCATTCGTCCCCATTCTTTTGTTAGAATGGGAAAAAGCATGTCAATATCCAGGATCATTTTATAGAAACGTTTTCTATTTCTAAACATATCTATGCTGTGCAAACGAATCACGTATTTCATCTGCTTTAATGAACGGACAGGAACTCCTTGAGAAATGGATACAACTCCTCAATTATCTCGCTATGAAATTGCTGCTGTTCCTTCTCCGTCCGTCTGTCATACTCAATCGGGGGGAAACATAGTTTTTTGCTTTTTCTACAACATTATTCCTTTAATTTCCCTTTTTTCTTTGTGGTCATGTTAATCCTTTAATTTTCGCTGCAAATCATATCATGGCTTGCATTATCCATGACCTGCATAAGCGAAACGGCCTTGCTAAATTCATTGATACACGTGCAATCAACCAATATCGTCTCACCATCAGAAACAGGACACGAGCCGTTGTTGCATGTTCGGTATACGTCTTCGTAACTGCTTACGGAATTTCTGTAATCAGCAGTTGTTCCGTGTGTGCCGGCTTGCGTATCCTGAACAATTCGCCTGACCTTGCAGCCCTTTTCGCACGTGTCGAAATTGCTTCTACCGGGGAGTTCTATTGTATGCCCTTCCGCCGTACCGGTATCAGGGTCATAATCTTCATAATACATTGAAGTCGTGTTATCCTGCGTTGTGTCGCTTATATGCTGCGTCCTCTGTTTTAGATTATCAAAATCATACTCATCATCGGTTTCGCACTGATAAACACGCTCTATATGCCACCATATATTTTCACCGGAACCGAGAACCTGACCATTCCCTCCGTCTTTAAAAACAGTGGCAGATCCGCCGTCCATACATGCAGTATAGGTATGTCCGATAGCATCAATAGTTTTACAGTACGGCATGGGAGAAAGCCCTGTAGGACTGAAGTTTCTTCGTGTCTGCACACAGTTTTCACTGTTTTCATCACACACATTTTCCTCTTTAAGCCTGCATGAAGGAGCGGGATTGCACTGATTGTTGAAGGAAAGACTTTGTGTCTGGCAATCTCCCTTACAGCTAATTTCATCCACATATCGGTTTTGCGTTAAAGGACATTGATATGGCGTGGCATTTTCCAAGGTAATGTAATGATTTGGAGCCGTGCCTAAAAAACGCAAGCTATTACCAGAAGCACCGCCACCGCATATAACATCGCCGTTATAATTAGTGCTTGGGTAAGTGTAAGGCCGTTCCCCCGACAACGTAACACTGGTAAAGCTAACCGTTGCCATAGTATCGCAGGAAATGCTGAGACAGGTACACGTCATGTCCATCCCGTAGCCTACACAGTTCATGTTAGTACACTTGCAGCTTTGGAGGAACATCTGGTTCCCGGAAGTGGTGATTTTGTTTATCGGCCTGTTCTGATTCCACCACGAAGACATAGAGGGGGTTGTGTTGGTAAAGGTAGAAGAGGCAAATGCGCCATCGTAATCTCTAAAATACAAAGTGTTACCCGATACATACGCCCCCCGTATCCACCGTTGATACCAGTTGTTGCCGGATACGGATATAGGTGGTTGCGAATCGCACTGTATCTGATCAACTACAATATTGTGCTTTGCGGTACAGGTGTACATGCTGACGTTTGAATCTTGTGCCGCTGATGAATTCACAAGAAGGGAATAATAGCTGTCGGTGTCCTGATCTTGTCTGAAAACCTCATCGTCGGTGGGAATATTCCCCCCATAATACTGTTCAGGCGTGGTGGACCCGGAAAGATAATTCTGATCCCCCTGGGAAGCTGTTCCCGCCTCGGATGTCTTTTGACCGTAGTAATAAATTGCGTTATCGGAAGTTCTTACAGAAGTTATGGTAAGGTGCGGATCGTTATTCTGAACACTTGCCACGGCTGCCCCGCCCATATCCTTCAAAACAATAGCCAGATTGTTCCAAACAAGATTACTGCCGCAACTGCTGTTGATACAATAGCAACCCGCAAGACTCTTTATCGACTCTACCTCAGTCAAGGCAACCTTGCCGTTATTATCGGTGGCCCAGGTAAAATAATGACAATTGCCCCATGTACCCGGAGTGCAGCTTATGACTCCATTGGCGCACACTCCTGAAACGGGAGATGAAAGGGTATAAACATAATCAGGCTCGCCGTCATAATTGAGATCCTGCCTGACTGTAACTACGGAAAGGTCTCCCGTTCCCGCCGCGGGCTGGACGAACAATACGAAAAACGCATCGGAAGAAGGAGCGGACATTTGTGCTGTAAACTCCCCCTTTTGATCCTCCGGCCCATAGGTTTTCATTTTGGTATCAGAAGATGTTATGGGAACTGCCATCCTCTGATTTATCGCATCACCCGAATTTATTTCGGACAAGATACTGTTTCCCGCTTCATTGCCTGCACCGTTTCCCTGGCTGTATTCATCGGCATCCAGATATACTGGTACTGCCAGAAATAAACAGTAAATTGCTGTAATAATTGAAATCGTAACTTTGGAATATTTCACTGTTCTGAACTCCGAATTGTAGTATTTGCCGGATCTCTCCTGACAACTTTTAAAGGATCCATGTTCGTGTTTTTCTCAAAGTCGTGAAGATACCATTGTCCAGGGCTTATTCCTCCCTGCATCAGTCTGATGGATCTATACACCCTGTCCTTCAGCTCATTCATTGATATTGTTCCTACGCTAATGGGCATATAGGCTCCTGTATCCCTGGAAACGATTATGATTTCCGGCACCTTCTCAACATTAAAGCGGGCGGCCATATTGGGTTGACGGCCAATGTCAATGCTTCTGATAGGCCAATTAAAATAATCTTCAAAATAAGCCAGGATTCCGCTCTGAGACTCACAGAATTTGCATCCCTCTTCACTGAACATAATGAGGGCGAATTGATCCCTTGCATCTCTAATAGTGTTATTTTTTTCTTCAAATTCCATCGCTGTTAGCGATCTTCTGCCGGGGGCCGTAATCGGGTATGTGTCATTGATTGAAAAGTCGGGATTTGTCTGCCCCACATAGCCGACCACGTTGGCAAACATGACGGACTTGCGTCTGGAAATGTCCTGCATTGTGAGATAATCCTTGACGTTTTTAACCGTGGGTTCCTGCACGGCCTGCTTCATAACTATATTTAAAAGTTTTTGGAAGTCATCGGGATACATATTCCACAATTCTTGATATGTGTAATCATCAAGATTCACATTTACTCTTCCAGGGGGTTTCCCCTCCTTTTTTTTCTTCTCTTCAGGTTTGAAGGGTTCCTTTTCATACCAATACCATCCATGCTTTCTGTCAGAAAAGAAGGGTTTTTCATTATCCTGTTCATTTACCGGAGATACTGAATCCTGTGCTTGCGTTACAGGATCAGAAAGACTGGAAGCGGGACAGTGCCCGGAAGGGCATACGCTCCCCTGCGCCATTGCGGATGTATGGCATAGCAAAATGCTAAATGATAGGGACAACACTTGCCTTAATATCTTTTTTGTCGATAAAACCGAAGTATCGAGAATCATAACTGTCAATACATGCCCCCATTACAAATAATTTATCTGTGGGAATAACACCGTTGTAGCTGAACGTTTTAACGGGAGCCCCATCTTTTGAATGTGTTCTTGCTGTTCCGATATCCTTTCCGTTACAGAAAAAATGGCGATGATTAACTTTTAAATGTTCGCCTTCAATGCACACAATCTTCTTGACAACGGTACACGGCTGGCAGTTCGGCACCATCTTTGTATAAAGGGGGAAAAGCACATACTCATCATTCTTTAGATGATCTACGATCTCTCCGCGTATGAAGAATACCCGATATCCAACAGAATCGGTCGGAGAAAACGCCAGCCTTCCCGGAATTGAAATGCCGGCATAGACTAATGTGCAAAACGCAATTAGAAAGCACGCCAGGTATTTCGGGTTTTTCAGTTTACTCAGGCCGGATTGTTTCGACATTGCCAATCACAATAGCTTTTGGAAGTATCACCATGTTGTCGGGCTGCGACTTGAGAAACACCCCCAGTTTAGCTATCCTTTTATCACGTTCTTCTTTGTCTATTTTTTTCTCGATTAATTGCTGTCTGAGTGAATTGATATACTTTGCCGAGTCGAACGCAATAATTCTGGAAGCGAAGTGTGTGTGGTAATAATACAAAGATCCAACTGACACGGTTGCGCTGATCAAAACAACGGCAAATAATGATATACACCTGTTAATTGTAATATCCCCCTTTAAGCTTTTTCAGAACCTTCTTGAGACCCCGGCTCCTGTCTTTCATATTGACCTTCTCAAGCGCATGTTCAATGGAAACATCGCCGTAAATGATGTACTCATCCTCAACCTTTGTATTCGTTGTAAGCCCTTCACTGCTACCCGGATCTTTTACATCGATTCCCTTTGCGTACACGATTGCCGGAACAGAAGTAATGTCATATCTCCTGAACAAAAGCGGGTCGATGTAAACTGCTGCATTGAAAGCCTCGCATCTCTGATCAAATTCACACACTCTATCTTTAGTAATAATATCGTGGATAAATTTAAGTGTGGGTTTCATATATTTCACACCGTCTACAAATCCTCTCATGACCATGATTATACCCGGATCGCCTATTGTATCCACATCTTGAGCATAATTACGCAATGTCGAGATGGGAACGGAAGACGATATAAAGATGTAAATCCTTTCACCGGGCGATAGCAGGTTATTCCCTGTATCTTTGACAGGGGTGTAGTCCTTATATGCGTCATGGGAATCCGTGAATATTTCTTCCTTGATCCGTTCCTGCTCATTATTTATCCTCTCCTGATATTCAGGGGAGTAAACCATCCTTGCTGCCTCTTTTGCGGCCTCCTTCGCCCTGGTGTTATTATCGGTGTCGGGAAGCTTGATGGATTTTTGATATTTCTTTACCGTATTCTCTAATAAATGAAGATTATCCATTACGTTTCCCTGCTCGCATAAAGCACAGGAGGGCATTGCAAAAAGTAAAAAACCCAGCATTGCAAGAACCTTAAAACGCACAGCACACCCTCTTTCTGAAAACTATGAACAAAAAGTTGTCTCCGGCTCCTGTCGGCGGATTTTTAGCTATTCCCCAGATAAGTGAGGACTGGCCGATTGGCGGACAAAGAAGACCCCTGACAGGCTTTGCTATCTGAAGGCGGTAATTCCACTTGGTCCATATAAAACTTGGAACGGCTCCGCAGATCCATATTCCTGGGTCCCACAAGAGGCCCTCTCTTCCCAGTTTATAAATCATTCGGGCGGCTATTCCATGGTTTACCTGAACATAGTTGGCGCTGTTGATATGACCGGTAAGGGGGTATGCGCTGCCGGACGAACCCATGCACCAGAAGAGAAAAGGTATGGGGTATAGCACATTGGAAGCCACGGAATCGGCGACACAGGCAAGCTGGGCAATGGGATTGGCAAAAAGAAGAGCTTCGGGCTGAATAATAAAAGCCAGAAGGTCGTCGTTCCACAGAGGATCAACCTCTGTTATATATGCAAGGTCGAATCCGGCATGTTCAACACAGACGAAATCAACAAAAAGCTCCATCATTGCATAGACGGGGAATATTGCATAGTGAGCCTGTTGAAAAGAGTTTGCTTCTTCTTTTCTCTGGGTGGTATCACCGGCCCCCATAATACTGTTAGTAGGGAAACCCGTGCCCAGGGCGGGGAAACAATAGGGATCCTTTACCGTTTCAATATATCTTGCAGGTTCCCAAAAGCTAACGGGAATTCCGATTCTCACAAACACAGGCGGCGGAGCAGGACATATACATGTTGGGGCATTTGCCATATCCGGCGGGCTTGGGAACCCGGCCACGCTTTCCTTGCCCGCTATTTTCATCGGAAACATGCAATACCAGCATACATCCGTCACGGGATTGAGAGGAACGCCTGCACAGACAGCAAAGCTTTTCACAGGAATGGCTATACCTAATATTATGATTAGGGCGAGGCTATTTATCATCAGTTTTTTTCTTAATCCCAAATTCACATACCTCCATGTAATTGCCTTTTTGACGTATAACAGACGGCACAGCCTTAAGCTTGAATCTATTGATGATACGATCATCCGCAAAGTACACAGGTCTTTTAAACTTCTTCATAAGATCATAATAAGACCCATCGGAAATCATAAAGGTCGTTTTATAATCGTTTGCATAATCCGATTTCAAAAACCAATTAACCTGTTCTTCATCGGTTCCATCTATAACCACTATGGTATTGGGAAATTGAACATGCTCCAGGGGATTGAAAGTGTAGCCCTTCGGATACAGAATGCCGCCTTTCCCGTTCGGTATGTCAATATCAAGTGTATAGGTCATATCAACGAGGGAGGTCTTATCCTCTAAAGCCCTTGGCAGTTTTGACAGGTTGCGGGGTTTGTAACTCTTTATCCTTTTCTCCGCCTTTTTACGGTCCATCTTCTTTTCCCAGTCAACCGCCCTTGCCCTTTCCTGTATTTCCTCAAGGGCGTCTCTTTCGGCTATGGAATAGGTGTTTCCCAAAACACCCAGATTGTGGACGGAGGCGGATACGGGCTGAACAGTTAAAACAAGGCCCGCGAAAGTAGCTAAAGAAATGATTTTTTTAATGTTCGAGATTGTCATAGAATGTCTGCACCTTGTTTTGCATGCTGCTTGAAATTTCTTCCTGGGATTTTGCAACTATATCTCCGTACCATTCCGAAAGATCAATTCTGGAAAAATCGACCATTTCAAATTCTTCCGGCTTCATCCCCCTGCAATTCGGGCCTTCGGACTGACCCCAACCCTCGAATGTTTTCAACTGCGGTCTGCCTTGTTCCTGTATAATTTTACCCAGCTTGGAATTGAAGCAGCAGTATGTCTTGGAATGCTCAATGCAAATTTCGGTAAAGAGCAGGGACAGTGTCTTGGAACAATATTCTCCTATGTAATGACACATTCCTCTTGCCTTTAAATGTGCAAGCTGTTTTTCTTCCTCCCTGCATTGCGCAAGCCCAAATAAGTAGTCCTCATCAGCACAACAATTCTGAAAACCAATAGTAGCCCCATCACTCCTGCATCGTCTGTCATGACCATTAAAAATATATACCGTGCCGAGGCAGTTTCCTTCGTCATCTACCTCCCCGTCATCATGCTTGTCATTTGAACCCTGCGCTGTGCCCTCATCCTGGGCAGAACTGCCATACTGTGCGCACTCCTGGGCACTGCACTGGTTTTTGCCCTGGTAGCTCAAACAGGCATACTGAGGGCCGTATGGACAGGTATTGTCACCCTCATAGCAATTGTTTGTATCGGCATTATAAGATCCAATCTGGCACACGGGATACGCCTCACACAAACGTGAGGGGGATGAATACGATGTGTTGTCCGGACAGTCGTGAACCGCATCAATCGAACACTGATTCAGAGTGGTCGAGTATGCAGCCCCTGACAGGCATGGGGGGTTAACCAGACATTTATTTTGATCATTATTGTAGGTGTATGTGCCTGGGCATATTCCAGAAGCGGAAAGCCTGCACATGTCTATTGAACCATCGAAATAGCCGTAGTTGCAGACAGGATCACTCTGGCATGTATCGGCGGGACTGTTATAGTTATAATCCGCAGGGCAGGAATGATTAAAAGCCAGCTGGCATTTATCAGCCGTTGTGTTCAAAATGCCGGAATCGGGGCATGAGGCACTTCCTGTACAGTATTCTATTGCCGGATCATAGTTCAACCCTGAATCGCAATTATAGGTTGGCGTGTATTCACACTTATCGGACGAAGTATTGAGCGTACCGCCCGAAGGACACATAGCGTTTACAATGCAAATTCCTCCGCTGTAAGAGTAACCGGAAGGACAGGTTGCCAAGCATGATCCCGATTTGGTACAAGTCATTGGACTGCCCGTACAGGCATAGTTGCCGAGAGGACACACGTCAACGGCATTATGAGTAAAGGTAATGTAATGATTTGGAGCCGTGCCTAAAAAACGCAAGCTATTACCAGAAGCACCGCCACCGCATATAACATCGCCGTTATAATTAGTGCTTGGGTAAGTGTAAGGCCGTTCCCCCGACAACGTAACGTTGGTAAAGCTAACCGTTGCCATAGTATCGCAGGAAATGCTGAGACAGGTACACGTCATGTCCATCCCGTAGCCTACACAGTTCATGTTAGTACACTTGCAGCTTTGGAGGAACATCTGATTTCCGGAAGCGATGATCTTGTTTATCGGCCTGTTCTGATTCCACCACGAAGACATAGAGGGGGTTGTATTGGTAAAGGTAGCAGAGGCAAATGCGCCATCGTAATCTCTAAAATACAAAGTGTTACCCGATACATACGCCCCCCGTATCCACCGTTGATACCAGTTGTTGCCGGATATAGAGACAGGGGGCGTAGATTGCGTACACTGGGCAGTCTGTGAACAATTACTGCTACATGTTGACTGGCTTGAATATGTATTTCCATTGGAAGAACAGTACCACCCTGCACCAGCTTCGCACCTGTTTGTGCCTGTGTTATAAGAACCTCCACTTGGACAGACAGGGCTGCTTTCACATTTCCGGCTGGATGAATTATAACTGTAGCCTGAAGGACAGGTTACTGATGCAACGGCTTTAAGACATTTGTTGTATGTGCTGTTGTAACTTGATCCGCTCGGACAGACAGGATCGCGTTCGCATTTCTGTATTGATGAATTATAAACATATCCGTCTAAACAGGCGGCAGTGTAGCTTATTTCACATTTATCGGTGCTGGAATTATATGTTCCGCTCTCCGCACAAACTACCGCTTTTGTGCAGGCATCAAAACTGTCGTTATAGGCATATCCGGCAGGACATAAATCACTTGTAACGACTATTTCACACAGGTCGGAATTGGGATTTAAACCCCCGCTGTCAGGACAATTCACATCCATAGCGCATGTATCAATGTCCGAATTGTATATATAACCTCCTGACGGGCAGCTTATGCTCGGATCGGCTTCGCACTTATCCGTACCGGTATTAAGTGTGCTTCCATCAGGACAGATCGGATCTTCATAAGTGGCTATACAGTCAGCTGCATCAACCGGGCATAAATACGCCTGTTCTATCTGAATACAGGCATCCATCTCCCCCATGTCTATATTCCCGTTACCATTTGCGTCATAGGCACATACATAATCTAACTCGCTGTACGGGGCCGCGCTTTCAACATTATTTATAAAGGTGAGGTT
>Ga0268279_1001917_pt1 | contig 10814 bp, 9 predicted proteins | sample saktaG_6_FD_190142 | JGI IMG/M metagenome (GOLD analysis project Ga0268279, IMG submission 190142) | Saline water microbial communities from Sakinaw Lake, British Columbia, Canada - sak_2010_1_5_80m | ecosystem: Environmental > Aquatic > Non-marine Saline and Alkaline > Saline ...
GCTATCTCTTCGACGGGTGCTGGCTGAGCAGTGTCAACTTCATCATTATTACGTCTACTAGAAAACCATCGTGCTGTCATCTAATTCATTATCCAACTCGGACTTGTCTATCGTCAAGAAGATTACTCTTTGCACCATCGGGTTTAGCAGGGCAGCATTAACATTCGTCTTAAATCAACTTTTTCCGCAAAATGTGGTTGAGCAAATTTGGTGTTGGCAAAAGATGGATCATCCGTTGTTACCTAGCGTGAAGGTTTGGTTTTTAGATTTCTATAAAGGAGAAATGAAGGATTTGTTAGCTAAAGCCAAGTTTGGTGGAGAATTTTCGTTGTTTGAACAAATGATTCCTAAAGATTTGCCCCTAGAATCGGCTGTTTTAGTACCTGTGCCGCAAGGTCGTTGGCGCTTTGCTAATAGAGGATTCAACCAATCTGAAATCATTGCCCAAACTTTAGCCTTGCGCCATAATTTGAAAGTTAGTAATTGTTTAAAAGATCTCTCTGGGCGCGAGGCGATGCATTTTAAAAGTCGGCAAGGGCGTTTAGCTAGGGGAAAGAAAATTATGGTTAATCGTCGTCTGGTCAGTGTACTCAAAACGAGACAGGTAGTTTTAGTAGATGACATTTTGACTACCGGTGCAACGGTCAAAGCTTGTGTGGATGCTTTAGCAGATAGCGGAATCACCGTCCAAGTGATAGTCGTTCTTGCTTATACCAAAAGAAAAAGGACAACGGTTTGACCGTGACGAAAAAACAAATATTAAATAATTAGCGTGGTGCGTGGTATCCGCCAGGTATGCCGTTTTTTGTTAGAACGATTTGGTAAAGATCAACATTGCGAACGCGGAAAGACCCGGCACAAGTAAGTAGATACAGGCGCCACATACGATAGAAAGTATCATTGTACTTTTCTTTAAGTTGAGGCCAAGCTGCTTCAAAATTTTTCCACCATTCCATTAGAGTCAAATCATAGTCAGCTCCGAAGTTTTGAACATCCTCAATAACAAAGTATTTATTACCGGCTTTGGTTATCTCGCTAAGAGAAGGGAGCATCGAGTTAGGAAAAATGTATTTATGTTGCCAGTCGTTATGGCCAGTTCCGTTATGTCGCCCAATTGTGTGAAGCAACAAAACGCCATCATCTTTCAAATGTTTGGCGGCTATCTTCATAAACAGTGCGTAGTTTGGTTCGTTAACATGCTCAAACATGCCGATGCTAACAATATGGTCAAACGGTTTTTCATTAAGGTCGCGATAATCCATAAGTTTGTTGGTAACGGGCAGACCCTTACAGCGTTCGTCAGCTAGTTTAATTTGTTCTTTTGAGACGGTGATATTAGTTACATGAGCACCATATTTTTCAGCTGCGAACTTAGCAAAACTTCCCCAACCACCACCAATATCTAAAACCCGTTGTCCCTTTTTCAAATTAATTTTTCGGCAGATTAGATCTAATTTTACCTCTTGAGCTTCATCTAAATTCATGGCATCTTTCCAGTAACCGCAGGTGTAAACCATACGTTTATCAAGCATGGCTTCGTATAGATCGTTTCCTATGTCGTAATGGTGATGACCTATAACGAAAGCATTTTTCTTGCGGCCGTAAACAAATCGAGTTTTGATTCCAGACCAGAGCAATCCTTTATTATTGAGAACTTTTTCATTTATTTTATTACGGATAATGCGTTCAATGAGCTGATCAATTCGTTTACAATCCCAATCACCACGCATATAAGATTCACCCAGAGCTAATTCTTTACCAGTTAAAATTGCGTTAATAGCTGATTTTTCGTCGTTTACACGAATGTCAAAAGGTCGCTTGCCGTCTAATTGAATATCCGCCTTGGCTAGTAGATTTTTTATCTGATTGTATCCTTCGCTATGTTGAGCCATGGTGTTTTTTTACAGCAGCTGGGGAGTAATCCTTTAGCGACTGTCTAAGCTTTATTCTAACTGGTTAGGATTTTGGGAGCAAATGGGTCCTTAATGAAATTATAGGATTATAAGAGTACTATTTCGACGGTAATAATCGACTCCAAAACAGGTTGACAAACCTGTTATATCCTGCTATGTTAGTCACGATCTAAAAGGATCCATCCATGTCAGCTAGGAATAGGCCTACGCTCACATGTATGCAGGAGTGAACAAAATGCAACGGGAACCAATGTCGGAAGGCGACTTGGCAGACGCCAAGCGCATACTGACTCAACCCCTGGAAGGCGTCAGCCACGAGGGGTGGCAGTTGCTCAAGACGCGGCTCAGTGGTGTCATGCAGCAGATCGGCGACATCGGCCGCGCGGTGGAGCAGGAGCTGAAGATCCAGCAACTGCTGGGTAAGTCCGTCCTGCCCCTGACCGCACTGCCCGAGGGCGGTTACTGTCGGGCCAACACGTCGTTGGTCTACGACTTGACCAACCGGCTGAGCCTTGACGAGCGGTTCGACCTGCTGGCGGTGCTGATGGGCAATTTCGGCATCGACCGCTCCCAGCTCGATCTGGGCGTCGCGCCCGAGGGCGAATCCGGCTGGACGACCATGCTGACGGTTAACCCCGTCAACCTGGCCACGAAGCTGGGTCTCTCGGTCGTCCTGTCCGGCCTCGACAACGCCAAGAAGGTCGCTGCGGCCGCTACGGCGTACTGCCAGATGGTTGGGCCACTGGTGCAGAATCTGCCCAAGGCTCGGCCGACGGTCAGCGACTGGCTGCAGGGCCGGCTGGAGAGCGACTACATACTGCTTGAGCCGACCGCTGGTCAGCGCTGGCAGAACGTGGCCGTGCAGGAGCCGAACCGACCGCTCGTGGTGCGCCAGATGCGGTGCAATCCTGCGACCTGGTTTGCCAACGAGAGTGCGATCTACTCCCTGTCGCCGGACAACGTCTGTCACTTCACGGCGACCGATGTACAAATCGGCGACCTAGTGAATTTCGCCTGTCTGGCGGTCACCGAACCCTGGGTCTGCCAGGGCATCGCTGCGGGCACAGCGCCCCGGATCGACATTTCCGGGTGCCGCGTGTTCGACGATGACGGGTGGTCGGACTCGCCGTACTGCTGCCAGGGCGACGATGGGGCATGGCTCAACTGCCATTGGGCTGACGATGCCAACGGCGACTACGGTTCGTTGCTCCTCCGGGAGTAACTTCGGTCTTCGGAACTCGAACCCTTGGTCCGCTCGGACCTTGGAAACTGGACTCGCGGTCGTGCTGACGAAAGTCGGCGCGGCCGCGTTTTACATTTAGCATGTAGCGCTCGACTTGGTTCTTGAAACAAGTTACAATTAATCTTGATATTAGGTCAGTGAGCGGCAATTTAAGGATTTCCGTCACCGAAATCACGCTTCTGCCATTCAGCAGAGTTGAATCATCTACGGATGTTTCAAGCGTCAAGGCAGTAAGGGTACTCCGTACTCAATCCAAGAATAACGCAAAATAAATAGACAGGTAGTAGATAGTACTTTGCTACCAGTGACATAGATAGGGTTGGGTGCAAGTGTTCAACGATGACAAATGGTCAAACTCGCCATACTGCAACCAGAACGACGATGAGGCATGGCTCAACAACAATTGGGCTGACAATGCCAACGACAACTACGGTTCGTTGCTCCTCCGGTAGTACCTTAGCTCAAACTTCGTATCCATCCTCCAAGCATCTTGCCGATCTCCTGCAATTGCTCCTGGAGGGTGAGATACTTAGTCATATTTAAACATTTTGTTTCGTAAGCTAAACGAACTAACAGCTTAAGCAGGTCAAGTTTGGCGCTTAGTGGTAAGAGTTGTTGTTTGCGCAAACCTTTTGGTAGACTATTAGTCAACAACAATCCTTTGAGCAAGCCTAAAGTTGTAGTCTGTAGTCTCTCACCTAGTGAATAACGTTCAACTTTCGGAAAAAGATGAATCCACAAATGCAACTGCCGATAGAAATCGAACAACTTCCCGACAATAGGAATGGGGGTAAAGCTGTCGGGGGGGGTATTCTTGGTAGTCATTTTAATATCAGTTTTGAGCGAGTTATTTCTTTAGAGAATTTGATTACAGCTTGGTATGAATTTCGTCGTGGCAAGAGCAAAAGAATCGACGTTCAACAATTTGCCAACAATCTAGAAGATAACATATTTGCCCTACATAACCAACTTAAAAATGGTTTGTATAAACACGATCATTACAGTCAATTTAATATTAACGACCCCAAACCTCGTCTGATCAGCAAAGCTACTGTTAAAGACCGTTTGGTTTACCACGCCCTTTACAGGGCGCTTTATCCTTTATTCGACAAGACATTTATTTACGATTCGTATTCCTGTCGCAAGAACAAAGGAACGCATAAGGCTTTTCAACGTTTAAGAAAATTAATTTTGTCTTGCAGTCAGAACTACACCCAACCGTGCTTTGCACTCAAATGTGACATTTATCGCTTCTTTGATTCGATTGATCACAATACTTTGCTTAGTCTAATTGCTAAAAAAGTACATGACTCGAAACTACTGTTACTTATCAAAAACATCATTGATAGTTTCGAAACTTCTTCTAGTAAAGGTATGCCAATTGGCAATCTTACTTCCCAACTCTTCGCTAACATTTATATGGATCCACTAGATAAGTTTATTAAACACAGATTAAAAGCCAAGCATTATCTTCGCTATGCCGATGACTTCTTGTTATTATCTAACTCACCAACAGTTCTTCATGGTTATCTCAAAGAGATCAACGCTTTTGTGCAAGATAGGCTGAAACTCAAGTTGCATCCTCATAAAATTAGTCTACGAAAACTGTCTTGGGGAATTGATTTTGTTGGTTATGTGGCTTTGCCTTATCAAACTAAGCCTAGAAACAAGACTGTTAAAAGAATATTTAAGAAGATTGAAGATAATATTTACCACGAAAATATTGACGCGACGTTTAATTCTTATTTGGGTTATTTACAACATGCTGATTCAGAAGATCTGCAATTAGCACTTTTAGACCGCTGGAAATCGGTATCCCACACCGGTTATGGTAATAGATTATTGACTGACCATCGACCTTTTTACAGATAGACTTTGTCGTGCACAAACATTTACTCCAGAGAAGAAAGCTGGACGATTATATAATGTAAAATGACCGTCTGAACATTGCATATTACTGTGCTACTAGACGGGTCATTTGTTTTTTCCAAATTATTGGTACGCCTGACAGGATTTGAACCTGTGACCTTCGGCTCCGCAAGCCGACGCTCTATCCAACTGAGCTACAGGCGCAAAAAATGGCGGAGGGTGTGGGACTTGAACCCACAAGACGGCAATTAAACCATCTACGGTTTAGCAAACCGCTGCCTTACCAATTCGGCGCAACCCTCCACAGGTGTCTATATCCTATTATATAGCTTCATCATTAATACCTGAAAAACGGGCATTATTCAAGCGCCCAAAGCCCAAAAAAACAAAACAAGAGATCAAAATTTAATTATTCGGTTGATAGTATCTGAGAAAAATTCTGTTCGTCTGTTTTCTTCGGGTAAATAACGGCCAATGACATCGCGCACTTTGTCGATTTCTTGATCTTGTATTAAGGCTGAGACAGGCGTGCCGACCCCTTTTCTATCAAAATCTATAGTGACATAATCGGCGTGATCGGTAAGATGGAACGATTTAAAATCTTCATAAGAGTGCTCATTATCTCCAATAGAAAAAGATTCCGGACCAATTTTTATCTGTATAGTTTCGGGCTTTTTAAAAGAAATTTTATATAAAGCAAAAGCGCCAACAACAATCATCAAAATAGTTGTCCAGTCTAATCCTTTAGCAAAATAAAGGATTACAAGCGCAATAACCACGACAATGCTGATATTCAAAAACCAGCTACCAGACTTTTTATAATAATAAAACTCTGGCGCTCGCCAAGATAGGGTGGAAACGGGTTTAGAATTACTTGCTGCCATCTGGAATTATTATAGCATTTTTATTTGGCGGAGAGGGTGGGATTTGAACCCACGAGACGCGTGAACGCCTACCGCTTTTCGAGAGCGACCCATTCAACCACTCTGGCACCTCTCCATCAGGAGTAGTCTAGCTGAAATTAGTTCGTTAATAAAGTATCTTGATTCAAAATTAGGCTGCCTGTATCAAGCAAAGTGTCATTTAAATCAATTGTGTCTGGGTTGGCACCTGGTTGGCGCTGAATCAAAAGTGAATAATTTTTAGGATCAATTCTGTCGGGCAAGCGATAAGTAATCGAAGCGAATTTTTTACTAGCCACATCTGTGTTGAACCAGCCGGCGAAAACAGTTTTACCGTTCTCTTCAAGAGTTTCGTGCAGCTCGAAGGATCCTTCGGTATTCAGTAAGGTTGAGTTTTTCGGCACATAAATTCGCATGTAGTTTACATTATCCGCATCTGGCCAGACGCCGTTGCTGTGGTGAGTACGAGTTATCTCTATCGTATTTTCTAAAGGATAAGCAGCAGTTTTTTGTTTTATCTTCACTTCTTGGGTGACATTCAGGCTCGATTTACCACCACCAATATTGGCGTTATTGATGTATAAATAATCTGAATTGGTATCTTTAATTTGACCGGCGATATCTAAATCAACGACTGCTTGCTCTGCAATTGAATTATTGAAATATAGCTGAATACTTTTTCGACTCATCGCCTCAACTAATATTTGATTAACGGCCGCTGTCTGTTCTTCATCTAAATTTTTAATTTTGGTAAATAGTTTAGGAATAAAATCTGAAATAATTTGCTTTGGCTCATTATCAACTTTGTTGGCTTTGTTTTCGAAATATTCAATTTCAACTTTGTACTGCACAATGTCTAGGAAATTATTTTGATCAAGCGAGGTGTCATATTCAGGAAATTCAATTGGTCCTGTGATGCGTAGCAGATCTAAAATTATAGAAGTATCGATAGCAACTACCCCGTGCGCCGGTGCGCCGTACATCTTTTGGTAAAACTCCAGTACCTGTTTGGCAGTGTCTGGGAAGGATGCATTCCAGTTGGCGTCACGCATGGCCCAAACGGTGGTAGCTTCGCTCAAAGGATAAGGTGGCGTAATGGGGAAGCGAGCGGAAAAAGCGGTATCAGATTTCCAAACATTAGTTTGTACAAAGAAATTCTTTAAGGATAATTGGTCAAATTCTAAAGTAGCGTAACTGCCAATGAATCCGCCGGTTGGGCGGAGCTCAGTATTATTTTGAAATAAAATTACAAAGCGGCGAGGGCCGTTGGTACCAAACAAGTCTGGAGTTTCGGAGGCTAAATTAACTAAGGCCTGAGCCTGACTGTACATAGTCGGAATCTTGGCTTGCCAGTCCGTGATTTTACTACTTAAATTCTTTGGCAGTTTGTCCGCGTCAACTTTTTTAAAGAGCTCTTTCATAGCGGACAAATGTCCGAGGGCAGTTTTGAAGTTCTCTTGATGCTGACTTTGCCAAACAGAAATGGCGCTAGCTTTTTTAGATATTGTATCTTCAAAACTGCCACCCTCGTCTTGAGGGAAGTCGGCGAAAGCTTGTGTTAGCGCTTCGCCGGCTAATGAAGCGTGATGTCCGATGCGCAAAAGTTGCAAGCTTTCGCGAGCATAAGGAAAGACAAATAAAGATTTTGAAATTGAATCGAGCTCTTGAAGCGCGGCGGCGGAGCTTTCAAAACTGGCCGCGGAAACATCAAACGAAGCTAGTGCTTTCTGCGGAGAGGTGAGTACTAAACTTGAGCCTTCAAATAAAGAATCAATTCCGCTGCCAGCGTGAGCTACAGCAGATTTTAGAGTTTTAGAATTAAATAAAAATAAAGATAAAACTAAAACAGCCAAAGTCAAAATGCCTAGGGCCGGAATTCGCACATGGTGAGAATAATCTTGAATGGCTACTTTGAAACTGCGTCCTCGTTGTTTGCCAAATTCCCAATCAAAATTTTGCTCGACCTTTTTTTTAGCTGTCTTAGCAACCAAATTTAGTTGCCCAGAGCCATTAGGTCGAGTTGCCCGATTATCCTTTTTTGTGATGCCATCCATCACTCTCCTTTGCATATATGCTCATTGTAGCCTAGAATAAGTTCGTGAAAAAATTTTTGTCTGGAAGTCTGGTTTTAGTTATCGGCACTTTACTGATGAGTGCCATGAACTACGCCTACAATCTGTTTGTTAACCGCGCCCTAACCGCGGCTGACTTTGGCACCTTCGCCGCAATTTTAGGAGCTTTAGCTATTCTGAGTGTACCGGTTGGGACAGTGCAGACAGTGGCCGCGCGCTACTCCGCCGACTATGCAGCCGAAAAAAACTTGGGTAAACAAAAATCTTTATTTTGTTATCTGTTTGGGCGACTGTTCATTGTAGGTTTGGTGGTGTTTATTATCTTCGCTATCTTCCCTAGTCAGATCGCATCCTTCTTTGTAGATAATCCAGAAAATTCTCTGGTAATTCCAGTGGTTCTAATTGGTCTGGCGTATATTTTTACTTTGTTAATTCCTATCAATAGGGGATTTATGCAGGGAAGACAGCAGTTTGGTGCCCTCTCGCTAAACTTTATTGGTGACTCGTTCTTTAGAATTATTTTAGGATTATCCTTCTTGCTACCTTTAGCAATGCTGCCGGCCAAAGATACTTTTATAAATGTTATGACTCAATCTTTGAAGATTGATCATTCGTGGGCAGTGGCAGCCGCGGTAGGAGCAGTAGTAGGCGGAACATTTTTAGCTTTCTTAATATCCTTTGGACCACTGGCCAATATGCTAAAAAACAAAGAGAAGAAAGCCAAAATTAATCTTTCTGAAGTCAACAAATATATTTGGCCAACATTGGCTATGTATATCTGTTTATCCTTACTGTTTAATGTCGATATAATTTTAGTCAATCGTTTTGCGGCGGTTGGCACCTCTCTTACTCCAGCTAACGCCGGTGAGTACGCGACACTGTCGACGCTAGCCAAACTGGTTTTTTACATTACGGGCCCAATTGTGACGGTGATGTTCCCAATGATTGCCGATCGCATTAAAAAAGGTGTTAAGCATTATATGTTGCTGGTCGCCACTATGGTCACTGTTCTATTTACATCTGTGATTGTATTAGGATTATTCGCTGCCGCGCCAAGAGCTATTATCGGTTTTCTTACTCCCGATTACGTCAACGTAGCGGAATTTTTAGTACCTATGACTATAATCTTTTTAGTCTTTGGTTTGGTGAATGTATTGACCAACTATTTCTTATCGCTGAAAGATTATTTATTCTTAGTTCCTTTAGGAGTTATGGCTGTAGTGGAAATTGTTCTAATTACACTTTTCCACAGCACAGTAGTACAAGTTATTCAGATGGTGATAGTCTCACAAACGATTTTACTTTTGTTGTTGGTCTTCATCTATGCCATGATGAAAAAAGATCAATTAATAAAAGTATTCAAGTATAGCAATGGAAATTAAACCGATAATTTTAGTAGCCGGCGGGGCCGGTTTTTTAGGCTCTCATTTAGTCGATGCTCTGTTACAGAAGGGTAATAGAGTAGTGGCTGTGGATAACTTTATAACGGGTAATAGGGAAAACCTAGCTCACTTAGGCAACAACGAAGACTTTAAGTTTATTGAACACGACATTATTGAGCCCCTTCCTGAATCCATTAATAAATACACATTCAACGCCATTGCTAATCTCGCCTGCCCTGCCTCCCCTATTGATTATCAAGAAAAACCAATTGAAACGATGCGAGTTTGCTCAACTGGCATAGACAACCTTTTAATGTTGGCCAAAAGAGATAAAGCTCGACTCACCCACACTTCAACTTCTGAAGTTTATGGAAATCCTTTGGAACATCCGCAAACAGAGCAGTATTGGGGTAATGTCAATTCTTACGGAGAGCGCAGCTGCTATGACGAAGGCAAGCGTTACGCCGAGGCTTTAATTTTCTCTTACCGCAAAATGTATGGTGTTAATACTGGTATTACTCGAATCTTCAACAGCTATGGTTCTCGTATGCGACCATCTGATGGCCGAGTGATTACGAACTTTATTAAACAGGCGCTCAAGGGTGAAGATATTACCGTTTATGGTGATGGATTACAAACTCGCTCATTTTGCTATGTTGACGACCAGATAACTGCTCAAGTGGCTATGCTCGAGTCAGACTTAGAAGGGCCGGTTAATATTGGAAATCCTAATGAATTTACTATTAAAGAATTAGCCGAGCTGGTTATAAAGTTGACGGGCGCAAATTCAAAAATTGTTTACGAGCCATTGCCAGCCGATGATCCGCTGAAGCGCCGGCCAGATATATCAATGGCTAAAAAAGAACTTAATTGGCAGCCAAAAATTACCTTAGAGCAAGGTTTAGTGAAGATGATTGAATGGATGAAAAGTAAAGGTTAATTATGAATATAGCAATTATTGGAACAGGTTATGTAGGGTTAGTGACGGGCACTGTAATGGCCGAGCTTGGTAATAATGTTCATTGCGTTGATATTTCCGAAGAAAAAGTAGCTCAATTAAAGAGGGGCGAGTCACCTATTTATGAACCAGGGTTAGAAGAATTAATTAAACGAAATATTGCCTCTTCTCGTTTAAGTTTTACTACTAATCATGCCGAGGCGATAGCCGAGGCACAAGTAATTTTCAATGCGGTTGATACTCCGTCGGCCGATGACGGCTCAGTTAATATGAATTCAATGCAAGCGGCTAGCAACGATGTGGGCCAAGCGTTAAAAAAGCTTACATCAGAGCAAAGATTCTTTCGTGTGGTAGTCAATAAATCGACAGTACCTGTTGGCACAGCTAATTTAGTCAAAGATATTATTGCTAAGCATTACGATGGCGAGTTCGATGTTGTTTCTAATCCGGAGTTTTTGCGTGAAGGGCAGGCGGT
>Ga0268279_1001918_pt1 | contig 10808 bp, 16 predicted proteins | sample saktaG_6_FD_190142 | JGI IMG/M metagenome (GOLD analysis project Ga0268279, IMG submission 190142) | Saline water microbial communities from Sakinaw Lake, British Columbia, Canada - sak_2010_1_5_80m | ecosystem: Environmental > Aquatic > Non-marine Saline and Alkaline > Saline ...
AAACGCCAACTAAAAGACCTAATGGACAGATAAAAATCGAAATAAGGAAAAAACTTACATGAAGAATTTCCATCAATTTTTTAATCAAAAAGATATTATCTGTTATTACAGCCAAGCCATAAAAAAGATTATGCAAAATAGTGAAAACGAAAAACCTATGATAGATATCCCAGCTAATATTAAAAGTTTTTTAATTGTGATTGCTTTGTTCATACTTTTTAAGTATACCATAAAACCTAAAAACGCCCCAAATTGAGGCGCTTTTAGATTAAATTTCACTCGTTATACTCGGTTTACGTTTGTTGCGTTAGGTCCTTTTGGACCTTCAGATACATCGAACGTCACCTTGTCACCTTCACGAAGATCGTTGTACTGGGCATTCTTGAGCTCGCTTGAGTGGAAAAAAAGATCTTTTTCCCCTTCTTCGCGGGCAATGAAGCCAAATCCTCGGTCAGTGAGTCGAGCTATTGTTCCTTCTTGCATTGCTGTAAAAAAGTTATTAATAATTAGAATAACACAGAATGCAGCAGAACTAAACCCGACTTCGTTTCTCTTGCGCCTCTGAGTTAACTGAAATTATCCTATCATAGATAAAACATAATGTCAATGGAGAAAACCAAATCTTTGTTTTTTTCTCTTTTTTTTGACAAAAATGAAAAAAAAGATAAGATATAAATAAGTCAAGTTAGATTGAAGGAGGATTAAAGTGAAAACAGTATATCTATGCCGGTGGTGTTTGGGTTTCTTCTCTGACGAGAAGGGGGTTCATCGGCTCGAAAGAGTTGCTGGTAAGGAGGATGACGAAATTGAGCAGATTGAATGTTCGTATTGTAAAAATGCTAGGGAGATAGAGGAGGTGCGAGAAGGGTGAGGATTACACAATACACAAGGTCGGCCCAGTAAGGACCGACCTTTCTTTATTAAATGAAACAAAAGGCAACTTTGCTGGAAATAGGAAATTTCTACTTTGCCTTGACAGCAAAGTTTTTTAAAATCAGGAAATCATTCTGCAAGACAGACAACATATCTCGGTTATAAACAGCGACAGCAGGATGATAAAAAGGAATAATATTTAAATCCATATCTATATTTTTTGATTTAAACATTTGTCCGTGTATTTGTCCGATGGCTCGGACTTGCTCTCCTATTCCATATTTTTGCATTAAAAAATACATTGAGTGTCTGCCCAATGGACAAACAACTTTTGGTTTGATAATTTCTAATTGCTGTTCCAAAAAAGATGAACAAATATTAATCTCATCTAATTTAGGGTCTCGATTAGCTGGTGGACGGCATTTAAGCAAGTTGCAAATATAAACATCTTTTCTTGCGAGTCCAATAAAATCTAAAAGATTATCTAAAATTTTCCCTGATGCTCCGCAAAAAGGAAAACCAGTTCTATCTTCATTTGCACCAGGTGCTTCTCCAACAAAAACAACATTTGCACTATGATTTCCTTGCCCTATAACTGGTAATGTTCTTGTCTTGTATAAAGGACATTTTTGACAAGCGATTACCTGCTCTTTAACTTTTCTCATTTCTTCTGTCTGAGACATACTTTTTATCTTTTCTTGCTTTTTTGCTTTTTTACATAACTCGTCATCCATTTCAAGAATTTCCATATACCAAACAAAGACAAAGAAATACTACCCAACCAAAGTATAAGTATTGGTACTGTAAAAACAAATTTAATTAGAGCGTATAAATAACCTCTAAACCCAGAAAGCATATTCCGAAAGGATTGCTTAACAATATACAAAGGTCGCCAGCGAATACCGAATAATTCGACATCTTCTTCAGCAGTAATTGTAACAGTAATGGTTGACATATCAATCTGATTGGAAAGATATTTCAATTGGCCTTTAATTTGTTCAATCTTACCGCGAACACTGCTTAATCTTTGAGAAACCATTAAAATATCTTCCACCGTCTTGGCCTTTTCCATTACTTGAATGTACTGTTCTTCTTCTACTTCCAGATTTCCCAATCTTGCTTCTAAATCGATAAAACGTTCTGTAACATCGCTGGAGTTCGTGTTTTCGTCTTCTACTTTGATTGCCAACTCTTTTATTTCATTTATGGCTTGGTCAAAGAAATTAGCAGGAACGCGAATAGTTACCACGCCCGACTTTGTTCCCTCTGAAACCTCATAAATCCGAGAATAAGATACAAACCCATCTAAATCCTGAGCAATATTCTGTATATTCTCAGCTACTTCTTCCGTTTTTTGGACTAAGATTAATAGAGAACCATCTCTAATCACTTTTCTCTCGGTTAACTCTCCTTCGTCTATGAGTTCTCTTTGTTGTGTCAATTCACTTGTCACGCCATTACTATCCATTCCCGCTGAACTTCCTACCGTTTCTCCACTTTGGAATTCTAATGTTTTACCAGAAGAAAACAATTCCTCTGGTGAAGCGTTATCTATAGATTTTTTAAAAACAAAAGAACAAACTACGCCCACAAATAGTAAAACACCAATTATTCCGATTCCTGCAAAAACATAGAATCCAATTTTCTTAACTTTCCTAAAAATATTTTTTTTCATTTTCCACATTAAATTATTTAAATTATACTAACAAACTCGACTTTTAAAAATTTTCGTTTCATTTATGTCCTTGTCTATTTTCCGCTCTTGATTGTAATTACATCGCCATCTTGAATAATATATTCTTTACCCTCTACCCTAATTAATCCTTTCTCTCTAGCATTAACAAATCCATCTATATCTAAAAGTTTTTCCCAATTAATAACTTCTGCTTTAATAAAATATTCTTCAAAATCACTGTGTATTGCGCCTCCTGCCTGTGGAGCGGTTGAACCATTTTTTATTGTCCATGCTCTTGTTTCATCTTCTCCAATAGTAAAAAAGGTTATTAAATCAAGCAATGTATATGCTTTCTTTATTAAAATATCTAAATCTAATTTAACAGGCAATCCTAATTCTATTCTCTGCTCTGGCTCCAATTCAGCCATTTCAAATTGTTCTAGTATATCTATAGTTAGATATGGCCAAGAGTTTTTTTCGAATAACGCCAAAACCTCGTCTTCAATTTCTTCTCTCTTGCCATTAATGAGAAAAAGTTTTGGTTTCAACGTAAGAAATTCATAATATTCTAATTTCTCTTTTTCTTCTTTATCCCAATCTTGATTGTTTAGCATCTCGCCTTTTCGCAATATATTCGCTGACCTGTTAAAAATAGACAATTCTTCAATTATCTCTTTATTTCCTGTTTTGGCTTGTTTTTCTAATCCAAGAATTCTTTTTTCAATAGCTGCTAAATCTTTTAATATCATTTCAGCGTCTAAAATCTCTTTGTCCTCTAAAATGTCTATTCTTTTTTGTATATTTACAACCCCTTTATCTTTAAACGCCCGGAGAACATATATAATAGCATCTACCTCTTTAATACGAGCTAAAAACTTATTCCCTAATCCCTCGCCCTTGCTGGCTCCTTTTACCAATCCAGCAATATCAACAAATTCAATAGTCGTATAAATCTTTTTCTTCAAATTACATAATGTAGCCAATTTATCAACACGAATATCAGGCACCATTACTGTCCCAATATTAGGGTCTATCGTGCAAAAAGGATAATTTTCTCTGGCAACTTGTTTTTGAGTAATTGCCTGAAATAGGGTTGATTTTCCTACATTAGGCAAACCAACAATACCAATAGATAGGGCCATATTAAAAAATTAATTTTCTTTGCCTAAAGCAAAAATTTTTTTGTTTAAAGTATAAATATATTTTCTTAGATATTTATTTCCAATCCAAGCAGAAAAAAGCCCAATAGCTATTCCTGCTAAAATATCTAATGGATAATGAACGCCAACAAAGATTCTGGCCAATCCTATTAAAAAACTAGTTATCAAAAATACACAACCAATCTTTTTGTTGAAAAAAAATATAGTGAAGGCAATTGCGAAATATAAAGAGGCATGACCAGACGGAAAACTAGCGCTTGCTTCGTGTTTTAAAACAAGATTAACAGGCCAATCAACAAATGGTCTGTTTCTAAAATATATAAATCTAATAATTTCTACAATAAATAATCTAGATAAAATAGCTGAACAAATAGCTTGAACAAACATTACTCTATAATTATTTTTGTTTTTTAAAAGCAAAAAAGAAAAAAGCAGAACTACTAAAATATATCCGCTGTATTTAGCAAAAAAAATACCTAAAATATCTAACAAAAGCCATTTATTTGCAAATTTGTTTATCTCTTGAAAAAGATAAAGATCTAAAAACATATTGTTTTATTCAGTTTAAAGCCTTTGATAGAAAAACATTCAGGTCTAAAACCCTTGAAAAATGCCAACATCATCTCCTTTTGAAGGAAAACCACTAAAAAGACCTTCAAAATAAAGTTTGCTATTTACAACATCTAATTTATCAATTCTAAATCCGCTCAACTGAGAAAGCCCTGTATTAAAAAATCTATTAATCTCTTTTTCGGCATAAGCGCGCAAACTACCTTTTAATTCTATTTTGTTAAATTGTATTTCTTTAACCTGGAAATCAATGCTTATTTCATCTTTGCGCTTTAAAAAACCCTCAATATACAATATCCCGCCACTTGGCATAACCCCCTTAATTGGTTCTTTAATAATTATTGACCCTTTTACCATTTTATCTTCAAACATTATACGGGGTTCTTCAAAGGAAATATTGGGCATTAAACTTAACGCCTGTTCAAGTAATAAGCTGATTTCTTCTCCAGTGAATTCTAATGTGGAATTGGGGCCTGTTGAATCAGGCCAGCCAAGAGACATTATTCCTAATTTTGTTTCTAACCCCTTAGCAGTACTTGGAGTAATCTCAAGTTCAACTTTTTTTTCTTCAGCAAAAGAAAAATTAAGAAAGAATAAAATGATTAATAAACAAAAACCAGTGAAAAATATTATGGTCTTTGGTTTGAAAAAATTGAATAGTTTCATATTTTTATTAATTTAAATAATTTATTATTAAAGTATACTTTATCTTATCATAAACCACATAAAAAATGAAAATATAAAAACCTTATAAAACCCTAATAATGTAAAACGCCCTGAGATTCCAGGGCGTTTTTTGTGGTCTGGACAGTGACAGGTTAGCTGATATTAAAGAATTCAATATCACCTACAAAAATGCTCGGGAGGGAAACCATCCATCTCTCCTCAGTAATTTCTTCTATTGAACACTCCAGTCCAAGACTTTCGGCCCATTCCTGTATTGCCTGAACTGTTCTCTCGGCCCAAAACACTTTGAATTTAGGGTGAACACCGCCAAGAGAAAGACTACTAAGTTCTCTAAGTCTGAGGGTCGGGCTAAGATTATGAGGAGTAACAAGACACTCCTTCCCCTTATTTCTTCGTCGGACCTCTTTCCAGCCGAACTGCTCAACAAACAAAGATACAGCGATCTCTATCATGCCCGGTTGGACAGGTACTAGAGATCCGTCTGTTCCGCGAACCATTTTTGCGTTCCCTGTTTTCTCTCTTATAGTCTTCATTTATCCACCTCTTTTCCCTTTCAAAGAACCAATCAAACATTAACTTGATTTAAATATGACAAGAGTTGTTAAAAATGTCAAATTGTTAATGGGAAACCATTAAATAATAAGTTTTGTATTATTCTTTTCAAAACAACTACAAGGATTATGTATAAAATTAAATTTCTATTTTAGAAAAAAGATAGCTTCCGATTATCAGTAAAAGAGTCGATAGTGTCGTTAATATTAAAATATCTGTTTCAATGCCAAAATATCCTGTTCCTGTCAAAATTTGACGCAAAGCATCTACTCCATAAGTTAGAGGATTCATTAGAGAAATATTTTTTAACAAGTTTGGCGCTTCTTGCAATGGAAATAAAGCGCCTGATAAGAAAAAGCTTGGCATAACCAAAAAGTTCATAATTAATTGAAATCCATGAAGATCTTTAAGCGTTGAAGCGATTGCTGTGCCTAATGCAGTATATAGAATAGAGATTAAAAATAGTATAACCAAGGCAACTGGTAATAAAATAATATTTGTGGGTCTAAACCCAACAAATAGGGTTAAAATAAAAACAATACATCCCTGTAAAACAGCCACAGTGGCTCCACCCAAAGTTCTTCCTATCACAATTTTAAATCGAGAAACTGGAGCAACCAAAGTTTCTTTTAAAAATCCGAATTGCCTATCCCAAATTAGTTCAATACCAGAAAAAATTGCCATAAATATAACTGCTTGAGCAATGATTCCTGGAGATAAAAAATTAATATAATCGCCTCTGCCTGCTTGAGCAAAAGTTGATTTCATACCAAAACCTAAAGATATTAAAAGAAAAATTGGCTGGCCTAAAGAACCAAAAATCCTTGACCTTGAGCGCCAATAACGTTTAAGTTGTCTTAGCCAAAGTATATATATTGTAGTCATAAATCTATGTTATTTATTTCTCATTCTTTTTCTTCTGAACATTCTCATTCTGTCTAATCCAGTTGACTCTTGCTCGCGAATAGTTTTTCCGGTTAAAGAAATAAAAGCGTCTTCCAGAGAATTCGTTTGTGTTTTTGCCTTAAGCCTTGATGCAGTTCCTCGAATAATTATTTTACCATTATCAATAATAGCGATTTCTTCTGCCATTTTTTCCGCTTCATCCATATAATGCGTAGTAAAAAATATAGTGGTTTGATATTTTTGGTTTAATTCTTTAATATAGTCCCAAATCTTTTTTCTGGTTTGAGGGTCAAGCCCTAATGTCGGTTCATCAAGAAAAAAAATTTTGGGATGATGCAATAACCCACGAGCAATTTCTAACCTTCGCTTCATTCCACCGGAAAAGGTTTTAACAAGATTATCTTTTCGTCCCCATAAATCCACAATTCCTAAAAGCTCTTTTATTCTCTGCCTTCTTATCTTTGTGGGTATTTTGTATAGAACACCATGGAATTCCATATTTTCCATTGCGGTTAATTCATCATCTAAACTTGGGTCCTGAAAAACAATTCCAAATGATTTTCTTACCTCATCTTGCTCTTTCGAACAATCATATCCATTTATCCAAATTTTACCGTCTGTGGGTCTAAGGAGCGTGGTTAACATTTTAATTGTTGTTGTTTTTCCAGCACCGTTTGGTCCTAAAAAAGCAAAAATCGTCCCCTTTTTCACATTAAAGGAAATATTGTCAACCGCTTTTAACCCACTAAATTCTTTAGTTAAGTTTTCTACTCTTATCATATCTATTAGTTTAGCATCATTTTAACAAAAAACCGCCAGTTTTCAGCGATTTTTTGAAGGAATTCAAGGAAATTCAGAATAAAAATACTTTAATCAACAGAAGAAGACTTTTTCTTTTTTTTCAAAAAAAGAAAAGCAATTATTCCAATCACAGCAACTACTCCAATTATACATAGAATCAGTTCCCAGCTTGCACCACCAACATCTTCATTTTCTCCCGTTTCCGCACTTGGCGCAATAATTAAATCTCCATCAACCGTATCATCTAATGTTTCTATTTCAACTGGCGCTTCTGTTAATAAAACATCCAAGGAATAAGAAGCTATCTTAAAAAGGTCACACTTTACTTGTATATAGAATCTACCTGGATTTCTATCCCTATACATCTGGGAAATCGTAAGCGATAATGGTTCATTAAACCCGCTTTCTTCTGTGCCTAATGCTATCCCGTCTTCATCATATAAAGCTAAAATAGCCCATGCTCCACTATTAACATTATCAGCAGTAAATATACCCTCTATATCAATTCTCTGCCCAAACTCTATGTCTTCGACATAAAAGAACTCTACTTCTTTATTATCTAAACTTCCACCCTCATAACTTCCTGGTTCTATCATTACAGCTGTTTCAATACTATCTCCACCTCTTGGCAATACCTGTTGAGCTCTAACAGTCCCTGTTATTCCAGTAAAAAGCACTCCAAGTAAAATGGTTATTACTAAATTCTTAGTATTTAACTTCACCATAATCATGTATTTTATCTTATCTATTTTTTTTCAACCTTTGACTTCTCTGTAAATTGTTTTTCTAAAAATTAAATTTTTTAGCAAACTGGCCGATTATAGGTAAAGGTTCTTGTTTGCCATTGAGCGCGTTCATAATTCCAAGAGCAAGAAGGATTAAAAGAACAACGTTGAAAGGCCAAACCAAAAACCAACCGATATAGGGAACTGCAATTATTATTCGTGTTGCCATTCCAGCTAAAAAAAGAATTAATCCTTGTTTTACGTGGTATTTAACAAAAGGATCTTTTTTTTCTTCAGTAAGAAGTGGTAAGAAAAAAAGAATATAGGCGAGAACAGCCATTCCAGTATTTTTTTCTTTGGATGTTTCTTCCATAGATTTATAACAAATTAATGTCAATATTAATCAAAGATTCCGACCTTTCTCCAGTATGAGTTTCACTTTTTTATTCTTTGTTTTTTCTATACTGTCTCCATACCTCTGATACTGCCGGTTCTATTCTATCCAATTTACCTAATAGAACATCTCTGATTTCATAACTTGTAATTGTTTCTTTTTCCTCTGCAACCTTGACCACCACAGCGCTAACCTCTCTTACAACTTCTTCTACACGTTCTTCTGAAAGCTCTGTTAAACTGGCAGCAGCTCGAATTGCCCTCTCGATTTTAGAAACATCAAAGGACTCTCTTGAACCATCTTTTTTTATAACTTGAGAAGCCATAGTATTTTTAAATTATATTAATATTGTTTTCGACTTTATGTTTCTATTTTAGCAATTTTTTATTCATACTCCAAACTCATAGTTTATTGTTCCTATTCTACTCAACACTATTGTTCTTTCGACTCTAACTCTTTGATTTCCTTCTTCAATTCAATCATTTTAAGTTCTCTCCCGACTGCCAGTGAATTAATTTTTTCAAGTTCTTTATTTTTTTCTTTGAGCTCCTCTTCTATTTTTTTGCGGTCAGTAACATCGCGAACAATACCCAATATTAAATTTTGACCCTGCATTTTTACTGCTTTCCCTTTTATGTCTACTATAATTTGTTCGCCATCTTTTTTTATGATAGTAATTTCACCAGGTCCAGTATCTTTTTTCAAGAAATGTTCAGATAAACGTTTAGTTACCTTAGGAACCTGACTTAATGGTATTAATTTCATTTTAATCATGTTCTTGCCAATTAATTCATGTTTTTTATAGCCAATTAGTTCTTCTGCTGCCTTGTTGCCATCAATAAAAACGCCTTTCGTATTGCTAAGAAAGTAGCCATCTGGAGCTTCTTCAAATAAAATCTTGAACCATTGCTCTGAATTTTTTAGCCTTTCCCCTAATTCTTCATGTTCAGCAAGCAATTTCTCAAGCTCTTCTATTTTCTTATTTAATTTTACTATTTCTCCAGACATGTCTATTATCTTTTATTATAAAATATGAGTAGAGAGACTTAATAAAAACAATTTTAAATTGAAAGAATAAGAAATCCTTGATTCTTATCTTACAGTGTTGAACAGTTTATTGGTTTCAACCCAAAAAATGTTTTTACTTAAAAACATTTTTGAATAATCTCTTTTTTAATCTTTTTGCTCTTCTCTGTTTTTTACTTCTTGCCATAGAATTTCTTTATTTATTATCTCTTATCTCATTAATTTGATTCCCAAATTAGATATCTGTCCTCCAGCAAACATCATTATGCCAGAAAAGATTGACCACGATATTAAGTTTAAAAGTTTAGGTATTGTATCAGTTGGTAATAACCCTTTGAGTTGTTCCTGTATTTGCTCTTGAAATACCGCTTCTAATTGATTTGCTGGCGAATCGACTTGAAGACTTTGTTTGATAGCTTCTGTTTTAAAAATTTCAGGTACTAATGTTTTGGCGGAAAAAATATTATAGGAAAGATATAGGCTTCCTATAATAATTGTTACACCCATTAAGAGTAAAAGTCCTCCAATAATTTTTAGATCCTTCATATTACCCTTTAATTAGTTTTTAATGTTATTCATTAGCTCTTCCTTGTTTTAGATTAACATAAAATTGTTTTTCAGACAATTTTATTTTGTCAACTCTAAATCTTTTGCAAATTTAATCGCTTTTTCCATGACCTTCATATGCAGAGGACATACCACGTCTTTCCTTACAAAATCCTTTATGGATTTAAATTCCATTTTCTGCCCCTCTTTACAATAAATCTTTTGTTTTTCATCATAAACATCAAGAAATAAATGCCCTTCAACTATTCCTCTGTCAGGAAGGAAATACATTTCTGCGAGAAAGAGTTTTGGATTTTTTGATATATATCCTGTTTCTTCCTCTAACTCTCTTTTTGCGCCTTGCTCTAATGTCTCTCCTTGCTCAATTTCACCTCCTGGTATACCCCAATAACCAGGATAAGCAATATCCTTTTTTTTATCTCGCAGTTGCATCAGAACTTTATCCCCCCTTACTAAAATTATACCCGCTGAGTTTTCGTCAATTTTTATGTTTTCCATAATACTATTTTAACTACGCTTCTACCCTCCGACTAAAAGGTTTAAAATCTTCCCTTAAACAAGAGAAGATTGTTTCTTTGTTATCTTCGGTTCGAATAGTAGTTCAATAATTCCAGCCCTTAGTTTCAAGAGTATCCAGACGCGTAGTAATCTACTATTATGTCTCCTTGCTAATTATTATACTATTTAATTATAGGTTTTAAATTAAAAATAATATGTTTTTATGCTTTAGTTGTCCACACTAGAATCCCTATAATACTATCTTAGCATAAAAAAACAAGCAGGAAGTGGCGCTCTTCCTGCTTTTCTTTAACTACTCGCATCCCGGAATGGAAATCCATCCCGGGATTTTCTTCTGGTCTGGACACCCGCAG
>Ga0268279_1001929_pt1 | contig 10761 bp, 9 predicted proteins | sample saktaG_6_FD_190142 | JGI IMG/M metagenome (GOLD analysis project Ga0268279, IMG submission 190142) | Saline water microbial communities from Sakinaw Lake, British Columbia, Canada - sak_2010_1_5_80m | ecosystem: Environmental > Aquatic > Non-marine Saline and Alkaline > Saline ...
CAGGTAAGCAGTGATATAAACACAAGCAGGTCTAAAGCAACGCGGATACCGAACCGCTAAGCTGGTTTTTATGAGCAAAAACCTCCAAAAAACTGATCCACTTAAACCTATGTCGGATTTTGGGATCCAACTCATGCTTGACAGCTATCCCTATTTGTTCCAGCATGAAAGGTTTATTTATATAAGCTCCAGCACCAAGTTTTTGAGCTTCCGTGACGCGTTCTGTTTCGGCAAATCCGCTGACAATGAGGGCTTTCTGCCCGGGATGAATTTTAAGAATTCTCCTGTATGTCTCAAGCCCGTCAATACCGGGGTCCATTATCATGTCAAGAAGCAGGAGATCCGCTGAGTTTTCCTTCAAGTATTCAACTGCCTCTTCACCGCTTGATACGGTTGTGACGGTATAACCAAGTCTGCCCAGCATACTGGATGCGATTTCTCTTTGTTCTTCCACATCATCTACAATCAGAATGGTTTCTCCACTGTCCATGTATTCTTGAATGGATAAAGGGGTGTCATTTTCGATCAGTTCTTTTATGGTTGCAGGAAAATAAATGGTGATCGTCGTCCCTTTTTCCTCGGCGCTCTGAATATCGATATATCCGTTATGATCCTTCACTGTTCCCCATACGACAGACATGCCAAGACCCGTTCCGCTCCGTCCCATTACCTTCTTCGTATAAAAAGGCTCGAATATCTTTTCTACGACCTCTTCCGGCATGCCTGTACCTTCATCAGAAATGGAAAGGGTCATATAATCTCTTCCGGCTACATTGTCATAACCCGTTATTGGTCTATCTATATACTGGTTTCTGGTCGATATGAAAACCTTCCCTTCGTCGGGCATGGACTCCGCAGCATTGGATATCAGGTTCATGACCGTTTGGGAGAGATGGACCGGTGAACCCACAATGTTCAGAAGGTTTTCCTCAAGGTCGATCTCGAACTGAACATGGGGATGGAATGACTTTATCTTTTCATGCTTGGCTGTTTTTAAATGATCGGATATGATGTCGTTCAGGTTTACGACTTCCGTAACGGCGATTCCCTTTCTGGCTAATGTCAGAAGATCCTGGACGATGGCCGCCGCTTTTTCTCCTGATTTCTGAATGGTCAAAATAGGTTTTTTTAAGGGGCTATCCTCCGGAAGCTGCATTAACAACAGTTCAGGGTAGCTTACAATGCCACCCAGTACGTTGTTCAGGTCGTGTGCCACGCCTCCTGCGAGGGTACCTATGGCCTCCATCTTCTGGGTTCGTTGGAGCTGGGCCTCGAGTTTCTTCTTCTCGGTGATATCAATAAAGCTTTCGAGCAAACACTCTTTGCCATTCAGCAGTATGGGGGTAACAGTTTTTAAAATGGGGACTTCTTCGCCATTTGCCTTAAGCAGTATGTGCTCTGAGTTATCCACCTTCTGCCCCAGATCGGTAATCGGACACCTTCCCTTTTCAGCAGGGCAGATATACTTATGACACGCGTGACGGATAATCTCCTCTTTTGGAGCACCTATTATTTTTATAGCATTGGGATTGACATCAACAATTGCGTGTGTTTGAGCATCAATGATTGCAATTCCTACTTGTATGGAATCCAGTATGATCTTTAACCTTTCCTCGCTATCCCGCAGAGCCTTCTCTGCCTGTTTGCGCTTAACTAACGCCTTTTCCAACTTCTCGATTTTTTGTTCCAGTTCCTCATAGGTCGGCTTTTGAGTCATTTGAAAAACCTCCGGGATTTTTTGAACATAAAAAAGGCTCATATACTATTTCAAAAGTACGATAGTGTATGAGCCTTCATTCGTCACATAAAATGTCTTTTCCTTCATTCATGGAACAGTTTGAGGAATTTATTAATAAGAGAAGGAAGTCAGGATTCAGCCAGGCGCATTGTAATAGTGTAGTGAAAAAATATAAAGGATAATAAACTGCAAAATAGTATTCAAGGAAACTGGCATACTACTCTCAAATCGACAGCAAGTTAATAAGCAGAAAAAATCAAAAAATCAAGGAAAATAATAAGGACTGCAGCGAAAATTGTATTACCTGAAAGTCAAGATTTCTGGGGGTGAAACTCCCCCGGGCTACTCGACCCAAGCATTGAGTGAATATGAAAAGGCAGAATCAACCCAGACTGCCTTGAAAAATAAATCACAATTTTCTTATTGTACTGACCCGGTAATTTGGAATGCTGCCCAGAAGTATGGATGGGCATTATAGGTATCCTTTACCTTCAACTGTGCTGTGCGCAGTGCACTGCGTTTGTCAGTTTCTTTTAAAGACTTATAGAACTGCTGCATCAAAATTGAGGTGGCCCGGTCATCAACTTTCCATAGGCTTGAAACGATAGAGCTTGTCCCCGCGTAAAGAAAGCCACGGGTAAAACCCACAACATCATCTCCGTTTGCTACCTTGCCCAATGCGGTTTCACAGGCGGAAAGGGTCACAAGATCGGCAGGCAAACGCAGATCGTAAAGCTCTCCCACTATAAGCGTACCATCGTTTTCACTATCACCAGTCAATAAAAGGCCTGATGACAAGGGCTTTTCTGCGTCAAATGTCCCATGAGTGGCAAAATGGATGTAGCGGAACTGATCCCCGAAGCGTTTTATGGCCGTTTCTATGGCTTGTTTGCGGAGGAGCAACCTGGATTTGGGTTGGTCTTTTGTGATAGCAAGCGCTTCATTTTGGGCGCCCGGCAAATCATAAGCCGGATCACCCAAATCAGGATTGCCAAATGCAAGCAAATTACCAGCGTGATCTTCACGGCGATCTTTTAGGAACGTCATAACGCTGGCACTTGGTAATACGCGAATGCTGTAACGGTCTATCAAAAAGCCGTCTTTCTTATAAAGTGCGTTGAAGGGTAAATAGTGGAGCGGTCCATGGGGCACGATTGTCAGGTTTTTTGAGCCAATCATTCCTTCTATAGGCTGGATTAGCTTTTCGTAAAGAGATTGTGCGTCGGCTTTGAACTGGTAGGAGTCAGTATCCATTAAATGCTTTCTAAACACTTCGATTTTCTGCCTCAATCCTTTTACTTCCAGTTTTACTCCACGCACCTTGTCGTGGTTGACTATAAAGGCAAAGAATGTGTCACCCGAACCAAAATATTCCACTAATGTTTCGTCTTCTGGAAGCTGTTTGAGGATTTCATCGAGGGTGGGGGTGCTGACGGTAACCAGGGCGGCGGTTTCGGGATCAGCATTACTTATTCTGTTCTTTATCTTCACAATAACACCGCGGTTGAGGGAAAGCTGGTCAGGCGACACTTTATCGTCCTGAACAACTGCGCTCATCTCAGCCTCTTCCAGGTCTTCCAGCATTGCTGTAATCCGGGATGCCGTCTCTCCTCTTCGGAATTCCCTCTTAGAGGCGAGCAAATCTACAAGCGCCCTTGCCTTTCCTCGTTTCGCGTAGGAAAAGGCCTCTGCGTACTCCCCCTTTTCAACCAAGACGGCCACCAAGTGGCGGTATACCGACTGCTTGTCACCGACGAAGCCGATCTTCGCGGCTTCAGTATTAATAGTTTCGCGCTGCTTCTCTATTATCTCAACAGAGTGTTTGTATAACGTAATTGCCATATCCAGGTCATTTTCTCTCTCGGCAATCCGACCTCGATCATACAATATCATCCAATGTATATCTCCGTTGTTTAGGGTCTTTGGATTATTCAACATGGCGTCAAAGCCCTTTTTTGCCTCTTGAAGTTTTCCTACCTGAAACAGGCACTTGTTCAGCATGAATTTCCGAGGCAGTTCGATAAAGGTAAAAATGTCTTCACCGGAGCTGGCTGCGCCGGTAACAACATTGGTAAGGGCGAAAAAGCCTGCTTCGCTTTCGGCACGCCGTATTGTGCCAAGAGCTTTTTCATATTCCTCAATTGCGACGTATATTTTGGTCAGCCCCACAAATTTATCGGGGGTCAGGCCACTGTAGGGGTAGAAAGTGCTTACTCTCTCCAGTTCTTCGGCATATTCCATCCCCTTTTCAAGATCGCCGTTTAATGCATGAGAAAGCCCCAAGGTGGCAAGGGACTGGATAAGGAGAACTTGCGCTCAGATCCTTTTCCATTACAAGATCGTAGGCCTTCCGCGCTTCCTCTACCGCACCGGAATAGTTGCCCAATTCCATATATGCCTCAGCGCGTAAGAGATTGGGGCCTGGTGAGAAGTCGTAGAAATACCACTTCGTGTCTCCCTGCGCGATGTTCCGGTCCAAACGTTCCAGACAGGGAAAAAGTTTATTGTATTTTTTCAGGCGGGAATAGACTGTACACAGGTACCAGAGTTTGCTCGTAGAAACCGATTCCTTTTGACCTATCTCCTTTTCCATATGTTTTTCCAGTTCGGAGTAGCGTCCAGTTACGTTCAGCCGATCCTCTTTGGGTACGATGCTATAAGCACAACCACTGACTGTGAATACCACAGCAAGAAAAATCGCTGGTAGTTTCTTCATCGATGGTTCCTTCAGTTGATTCTTCTGATGCTTGACCTTGAGGAAAAGGATGTCCCCCGAATTCATCCCGTCGAAAATGTTAAAGACGTATATACAGTAAGCATCATTAGTTTAATCTTCTTTTTCGCCACCGGGCATAAGAGTGCGCAGGATATCCTCCTTGCCTATAATACCGACCAGCTTACCTTGATCCAGGACAGGCAAAGTGTGTATGTTGTTCTTCACCATCAGTGTGGCAATGTTTTCCAGGCTGGTCTCCGGATCAATCGTTATAGGATCAGGGGTCATGGCTTCTGTTACCGTGATGGCAGCCATTTTCTTTACTTCTTTCTCAATATTTTTATGGGAACTTAAAGGAATAACACTGTCGAGCAGAATGAAGAAAGAAGGCAGGGGAATCTCTCTTTGCTGGGCAATCAGGTCATCCTGACAAATAATTCCCACTAAACGATTATTTTCATCAACTACAGGTAAACCATTAAAGTGGTGTTTGAGCATCAACTTTGCGGCCTGAACAATTCCCGTTTCGGGACGAACTGTAATTACCTTTTCTGTCATAAAATCCTTGGCTTGAAGCATTTATTCTCTCCCTTCCCATAAAAACAAATTTCAAATCTATTTTAATAAATTTTACCTTTGATTTCTTATAAAGTCCACTATTGATTTTACGAACAGAGCTGAGCTTGTCTTGAAGAAATGTTACTCCCGGCCCGATCGGAAATGACAAAGACAGCAAAACCTTTTCTTGCTTGACCACTGTTCATCTCTCCAATATACTTCTTGATTCAAAAAGGTTTTATTAGGAAGCTCCCCGCCCACAGGGCAGGGAGCTTCCCGGTAGGGAATAATTTTATTTTATACTGCGCCCCCTTACCCCGCCTACAAGGCGGGGCTTGCGGGGTGCGCTCCCGGTCAACTTAAGAGGATTTACATGCTATACAGCTTCCCATTTATCACCATGTCCTTTGCCAATCTGTTTAACTTATCAAGCTTTGGCGCTTTCTTCCTCTTTCCTCTTTTTATTACGCACCATGGAGGTTCCAAGTCAGATATAGGGATTATTATGGGTGTCTTTGCCCTATCTGCCGTTCTTTGTCGTCCCTGGATTTCTGATATGGTTGACAGGATCGGTAGGAAAAAAAGTTATACCTTTGGATGCATTATCATGAGCATCGTTCCCATTATGTACCTCTTTTTCAGAGGAGACCTGTCCAGCTTTTATTTTCCACTTATTCTTGTACGAATTTTACACGGTGTGGGATTGGGCATCTGCTTCACAGCTTCATTCACCTACATAGCCGACATTGTCCCCGAAAAACGCTTAAACGAAGGCATCGGCATATTCGGAGCCACAGGACTCATGGGATTGGCCATCGGGCCTGCCGTCGGTGAGCTTATAATCCGGGACTTCGGCTTTTCCATCTTTTTTCTTGCCGCCACAGGAATGGCGACACTCGGTCTTTTGACCCAACTTGTTGTTCCCGAATCATTCGTGCACGTCTCACATGAACCGCGCCAGTCTTTTTCCTCTGTCCTGTTAAAGCGAAAGGTTTTGATAGTAGCATTGATTTCCCTTTTGTTCGGGTTCGGTCTTGCGGCCGTCGGGGGGTTTGTTTCCCCATTTGCCGAAGCACGAGGGATTGCTTTTATTTCCATTTACTACATCTCCTACTCGGGAGCGGCTATTTTGACAAGGTTTTTCGGGGGCAAAATCGCGGACAGGATTGGAGAAGACCGAATCATCCCCCACGCTCTGATACTGACCGGGGGCGGCCTTTTGACTTTGATTTTCCTGAAAGGAAACATAATTCTGATCCTTTCTGGTTTGGTGACAGGGTGTGGACATGGCCTTCTCTTCCCGTGCCTGAACTCACTGGCCATACGAAACGAACCTATCAACATCCGCGGCAAAATTACCGGTATCTTTACAGGTGGAATTGATACAGGGGCATTTATAGGATCTGTCATGCTGGGTTATATCGGTGAATGGGCAGGCTTTGGAGCTCTTTTCTTTGCGGCGGGCCTTGCTCTCTTAATAGGATTTGGCGTTTACAGGTTTGAAGCAAAGAGACTTAAATTTGATAGAGGAACAGTCAATTTAGGGGACAGCACACCTATTCCCCGAATTCCCCCCAAGGGATAAGAAAAGCAAAAATTAATGAAAACGTTATAGCTAATGCATCAGATTATGTTGATAGCAAGTGATATGACCGCAATTCATAGCAAATGATTTGTCCGCTTTTGCGGATTCTGGATAATAGTACTTGCGGAGGTGAGTGCTATGGAGTTGATTTATCCAGAATCTGCCTGGAGGCGGGCAATGAGGGTACAGGAGGTCATTTTAAAGGCGGTAGCAGGCGAGATCAAATGGGTTCAGGCAGCTAACATTTTAGGCGTAACCCCGAGGACTATCAGGAGGATGTACAAGTCATATAAAGAATACGGCATTGATGGTTTACTGGATCGCAGGACTTTACGGCCATCTCGACGTCGGATTCCCTACAATGATATAGAGAAGATTTTGAAGTTGTTTCGTGAGGAGTATTTTGATTTTAACGTCGCGCATTTTCACGAGAAGCTGGTGGAGGGTCACGGGATTGAATACAGTTACACATGGGTAAAAGACCTTTTACAGAGAGGTGGTTATGTAAAGAGAGGGAAAGGTCGTGGAGGTCACCGGAAACGACGGGAACGGAGGCCGTTGTTTGGGCAGATGTTACATTTGGACGGGAGTGAGCACGAGTGGTTATCATTGTGTCCTGGGCAGCGCCAGATGTTGTTATTGGTGATAGATGATGCCACTGGTAAGAATCTTGCCGGGCGTTTGGAGGAGGCAGAGACGACTAAGGACTGTATGTCTATAATGAAGCAGGTAGTTGAGGAGTACGGGATTCCAGCACAGATTTATACAGACAGGGACAGTGTATATTGGCACACCAAGAAGGCCGGAGGAAAGGTTGACCTTGAGAATCTGACACAGTTTGGCAGGGTTATGGATGAGTTGGGAGTAGAAATGATACCTGCTTACTCTTCACAGGCACGAGGCCGGAGTGAGAGATGGAATGGTACATGGCAAGGGCGGCTGGTTGCAGAACTTCGAAGGGAGGGTATTGATAATATCAAAGATGCCAACCGGTATATTAATGAAGTTTTTCTACCGGACATGAATCGCCGTTTTTCTGTTGAAGCTGCTGAAAGTGGCAGTGCTTTTGTCAGTTCCGGAGATGCGGATTTGGATTTCATTTTTTCGGTGATTCGCAGGAATCGCACAGTATATCTTGATAATACGGTGAGGATTAACGGATTAGCGCTCCAACTTGAAAAATCTCCTTATCGAGCCAGTTTTGCCAGGTGTAAGGTTGATATTTATACGCATTTAGACGGCAGTTATTCTGTTGTTTGGAAAAGACGAATTCTCGGACGGTACAATGCTGGGGGTGAACTTATAGATACAAACGGTTCATCAACTCACCGTCTTTCCCGGGGACTAACACTTTGTGAAATATCGGACGGACAGGAGAAGAGTGAACAAAATCTTTGTTCAACTAAACCTATAAACAATTATCAAACCGGACATTTTACTTGCTATGAAAACCGGACATTTTGAAATGCTATTGACACTCAGGGGAATAATACCGTGTAAAGAAGGACAGATTGTGATATGGTTAGAAGAGTGGCCGAAGATACCGTTTACACATGGAAGGACGACGTACATGAAATTTGATCTACTCAAGACCCTGAGATCTTTTATAGCCTTCATTTCAGGAAAGAAAGAACAACAATACACAGCAGAGAAGAAAAAAACACACTCAATCGAGAAAAAAAAGGAAAGATCAACGGAAAGAAAAAGGAAAACTCCGGCAGAGAAAAAGAAGGAACACATGAAGTTCCGTGAACTTGGACTTCCTCCAAATATGCTCAGAGCAATTGAGAATATGGGGTATAAGGAGATGACCCCTGTTCAGGAGGTTACCTATCCTGTCATCATGTCCGGAAGGGATCTCTGTGCCCTCGCGGAAACGGGATCAGGAAAGACGGCTGCCTGTGCAATCCCGCTTATTCAGAAAATCGATACCGCTAAGAACACCATACAGGGCCTGATAATTGTCCCGACCCGTGAATTATGCATTCAGTATGTGGATGAGATCGGGAAGACTGCGGAAGGGAGTAATGTGGTCCCATTCGCCGTTTTCGGCGGGTTCAGCAAGGAGATTCAGATCGCCAAGATAAAACACGGGGCACATATTATCGTTGCGACGCCAGGGCGACTCATCGATCTTTTGTATGACTCAGTTATCAGTCTGTCGAACGTGAAATGTGTCATCCTCGATGAAGCGGACGAACTTTTACAGGAAGGGTTTCTCGAGGACATCGAGTTTATCATGTCCTGTATGATCAATAAACATCAGACGCTCCTCTTTGCCGCGACGATGGATGACGACATCACAAAGTTATCTCATGATTATATGGAGGATCCCCAATACATCTCTCTTATCAAAAAGCGGGCGGCGCCGGTAAGTATCGAGCACTATTTCACCTATCTCCACCCGAATCGTAAGGAAGCGGAACTCAAAAAATATCTTGAGGGAGAAGGTGTCAGCCAGGCGATCATCTTCTGTAACGCCCGCCACAAAGTTGACAAGCTATTCCGCGATATGCGGAAGCACTATAACGGCATCGAGTATATACATGCCGGGCTCAGTCAGGACAAGCGTTCTTCCATATTCAGGCAGTTCAAAACAAAGAAGCTACGCTATCTCATTGCCACAGATGTTGCCGGGAGAGGGCTTGATTTTACACATGTATCCCATGTGGTAAACTGGGATTTGCCAGACAATGGGACACAGTATACTCATCGTACCGGGCGTTCCGGGCGGATGGGAAAAAGGGGCCGGGCATTTACCCTTGCGATCAAGAGTGACCTTCCAAAGCTTCGTGAAATTATCCGTACGAAGAAGATTACCCCCCACTGGATCGGGGAAAATCCGCTTCAGGGAGACGACACGCTTCAGAAAGAAAAACCTGAAAAGAGAAAAATGCACTATCGGCCCAGCACCGTAAAAAAAAGGAAAGATGGCGGGGCAGACAGGAGGTAAAAGCGTGGCATTGGGGTCAGGTCTTGCTTTTTGCCATCATGTATGATACCAGTTGTTTATGGCACGACCGATACGCATAGAATACGAAGGTGGTTTCTACCATGTCACCTCCCGGGGAAATGCCCGGCAGGATATCTTTGCAGATACTGAAGACTACCGGACGTTTCTCATGATTCTTGCCGATGTGGTCGAACGTTATCGCTGGATTGTCCATGTGTACTGCCTTATGGGCAACCATTATCACCTCCTGGTGGAAACTCCCCAGGCCAATCTATTCCAGGGCATGCGCCAGATCAACGGCGTGTATACCCAGAAATATAACAGGCGTCACGATCGTGTAGGCCATCTCTTCCAGGGCCGCTATAAAGCATTTGTCGTCGAAAAGGATGCCTACCTTCTCGAACTCAGCCGATATATTGCGCTGAATCCTGTACGGGCGGGACTGGTTCGTTCACCGGAAGAATGGTTCTGGTCGTCATACGGTGCAACAGCCGGTATCAGACCACAAGAATCGGTTCTCCACACAGACTGGCTGCTCGGTTTATTCTCCCCTTCGAAGGTTCATGCCCGTGAACGGTATACTTCCTTTGTGAAGGAAGGATTGGACAGTGAAAGTCCTTTGAAAGAAGCGAGAGGCGGGCTGATATTAGGGCGAGGAGAATTTATTGAAAAAGTCCAAAAGTTAATCGATGAGTCGGAAACGGGCGAGGCTGTGCGAATGGAGAAGTATGCCGCACGTCCCTCCCTTACGGAGATATTCGAGGGCACGGAAAGAAACGACAGCATCTACGATGCTGTGTACCGTTGGGGATATAAATTGAAGGATGTTGGCAACCACATTGGTCTTCATTATTCACGGGTCAGCAAAATCGCGTCAAGGATGGCAAAAAGCAAGACCTGACCCCCAATTTTCTAACTTTTTAAATTTCCCCTTCAAATACCGGAAATTTAAAAAGTTTACCCATATGACAAAATAGCTATATTACAGTCAAGATTTTTTCTTGAATTTATAACAATTTTATTATAGTAATATGAAACACTGGACGATAAAGGTTTTTAGTAACGACCGAGAAACGGGAATTATTAACCTATAAGGATTGAGTCGATCCGCGAAGCGGTCGAACTCAATCCTTTGTTCAATAAGCCCGATCTCATTATATAGGGTAATGATTGGCTACCGTAGAGAGGAAATAGAAGTTGGGGTTGTAGCT
>Ga0268279_1001931_pt1 | contig 10759 bp, 9 predicted proteins | sample saktaG_6_FD_190142 | JGI IMG/M metagenome (GOLD analysis project Ga0268279, IMG submission 190142) | Saline water microbial communities from Sakinaw Lake, British Columbia, Canada - sak_2010_1_5_80m | ecosystem: Environmental > Aquatic > Non-marine Saline and Alkaline > Saline ...
TAATTTTAATAAAACTATTAGACTATCTCGAATTAACTCGTCTTTCAACGAGTTATGCAAGACTTTGGGGTATGTTATCTACGTGTTACTAACCCGTTTGCCACTATCCATCCGAAGATGGATCGTTTGACTTGCATGCCTTATCCACGCCGCCAGCGTTCATCCTGAGCTAGGATCAAACTCTCAAAGAAACTCGTCCGATTATTTCGTCGGACAAAATAAATTAGAAAAAACAATATTTACCACATTAGATATAATCTAAACCTAATGAGATTCAAATAATTAGATAAATCAATTATCTAAAAAAATGAAATTGGAAAGAACTTTTTATTCTCGTATCCCTATTCTACTTATTTCATCCCTTATGTCAAGTCAAATATAATATGAGCCGAGAAGAGGATTCGAACCCCCAACCTACGCTTTACAAAAGCGTTGCTCTACCGTTGAGCTATCTCGGCCTAGATAATAAATATAATTTATATCTCGTATCTGGCAAATCTTTTAAGGGTAATATTTTCCCCTAACTTAGAACTATATCCCCCAATTAAATCTCTAATTGTTTTAGTAGTATCTTTAACCCAAAGTTGATCTAAAAGAGAAACTTCTTTTTTATATTTTAATAATTTCCCATCAATAATTTGGTCAATTATTTCTGACGGTTTTCCAGAATCTGCAAATTGTTTTTGATAAATTTTTTTCTCCCCATCTAAAAATTCCTCTGAAATTTCATCAGCTTTTAAAAATAAAGGTTTCATAGCTGTAATCTGTAAACAAATTTCATGGGCTAATCTTTTAAAATCTGGAGACTTGGCTACAAAATCTGATTCACAACAAATTTCTATGAGCACTCCAATTTTACCTCCCGGATGTAAATAACTTTCCACAATCCCCTGCTTAGTTTCTCTTAAAAGTTTACTTTCGGCTATTTCTTTTCCTTTTTCCCTTAAAATACTTTTAGCTTTTTCTACATCTTCATTTGTTTCTTCTAGTGCTTTCTGACATTCTGAAAAACCAATACCTGTTTCCTGGCGAAGTTGTTTAATTTTATCAATATTTATCATATCTTTAATCTTTAGGTTTAGAATCTAAAATTGTTTCTTTCACTTTTTCTAAAATATACCTCACAGAAGTTATGGCATCATCATTAGCCGGAATAGCATAATCAACTAAATTAGGGTCAATATTCGTATCCACAATAGCCACAATTTTTACTCCTTTTATTCTCGCTTCTTTCACAGCTAAAATATCCTTTTTAACATCACATACAAAAATTGCTTCGGGAATTTTCTCTAAATTTTTTATTCCGCCAAACTTTAATTCTAATTTTTTCAATTCTTTATCAAAATCAACTCTCTCTTTTTTGGTATATTTATCCAACTCCCCTTCTTTTTTCTTTCTCTCTAGTTCTCTAAAATATTTGATTCTTTCCAAAATAATTTTGAAATTTGTAAATGTTCCTCCCAACCATCTTTCACTGACATAAGGAATGTTACATTCTATCGCTGTTTTTTTAACTAAGCTCTTTAAAGGAGTTTTCGCTCCCACTAAAATAATCGTTCCTCGTTTTTCCACAAGTTCTTTTATAAAATTCAATGCTTTCTCAAATTCAACAACTGTTTTTTCTAAATCAATGATATGTATTGTATTCCTAACTCCAAAAACATAATCCTTCATTTTAGGATGAAGTCTAGAAACTCTATGCCCGAGATGAACTCCAGCTTCCATCATCTCGTCACTATTAATGTCAATTTTATTTTTCTTTATAGTTCCCATATATTAATTAATTATAATAGTATCTTACAATATTACTCTTGATTTTTCAAGTGTTTTAGTTTAGGATAATATTATTAAAAGATTATAATAATTATTTAGATGAAAAAAGACTTACATCCAAAATATTTTGAGAAAGCAAAAGTTCATTGTGCTTGTGGCAATACTTTTGAAATTGGTTCAACTAAAGAAACAATTGAAACTGAAATTTGTTCAAAATGTCATCCCTTTTATGTTGGAGGAGAAAGAATAGTTGACACTGCTGGGCAAGTTCAAAAATTTAAACAAAGATTAACCAAAAAGAAAAAAAAGTAATATGTCCTCGATTATTATAGAAATAAGAGCTGGCGCCGGCGGTGAAGAAGCCGCCCTTTTTGCGCAAGACCTTTTTAAAATGTATTCCCGATATGCGGAAATACAAAATTGGAAAACAAGAATTTTAGACTCTAACCAATCAGAAATTGGGGGCATTAAACAAATTATTTTTGAAATAAAAGGTAATAATGCTTTCTCCGAAATGAAGTTTGAGGGAGGAGTTCATCGGGTTCAAAGAATTCCTAAAACTGAAAAAGCAGATCGAATACATACTTCAACCGTTTCCGTTGCTGTTTTAGAAAAACCAGAAACAACTCAAATAAATATAAATCCGGCGGATATTAAAATGGATTTTTTTAGATCATCAGGACCAGGAGGACAAAATGTTAATAAGCGTCAAACCGCTATTCGCCTTACTCATGGACCAAGTGGAATAGTTGTCACTTCTCAAACTACTAGAAACCTGGAAGAAAATAAAAAAGCCGCTATGGAAATTTTAAAAGCGAGAATTTTTGAAAGAGAAAGAAAAGAAATAGAAAATAAAATATCCGGGGAAAGAAGAGAACAAATTGGTAATGCTGACCGGTCAGAAAAAATTAGAACTTATAATTTTCCTCAAGATAGAATTACGGACCATAGAATTAATAAAAAATTTCATAATATAGAAAAAATAATGTCTGGAAACTTGAAACCAATTATTAAAGCTCTGACTTCAAATTAAACTAATTAAAAAATGACCATATCTAATCCGGTCATTTTTTTTATTTTACTTTATTATTTGGCTGATTCAATCATATCAATCTCCTTTTGAAACTGTGTTGCTATAGACATTACACTATCTCCATAAAAACCATAATAATTATATTTTGTTCTTTGAGAGGTTCCTGAAAAATATATCATAGCCGCTTTCCACTCCCCATCATATGTCTGCTTCTGGGCCCCATAATCAGATATATATAATCCCGTAGCTATAAAAGCGTCTCTAATATTCCAAGGATCTGCTGGTTTACCAGTAATTGCCTTTACTCTGTCTCTATAAATAACCCAGGTAGAAGGGATAAACTGACCTGGCCCCATGGCTCCTCCATAGCCAATACTCATGGGGCAAGAAACTCTGGTATTATAAGGATCTCGGCCTAATTCTTTGGTTATAGATAAAAAGGGCTGGACATCCCTGGTCGGCTTCATTACTCTATCTATTGCTTTCCCAGTATTTACCCCTACCCCTGATCCAGTTTTAGGATCTTTTAAGTAACATTGTCCTACATTTTGACCAATATTAGATTCTTGTTTTAATATGGCCAATAAAAAAGCAGGTCTAATATTCAAAATACTTTCTACATATTTAGCCAATTCTAATGCTTCACCAAAAGTTGGAGCTTCTGAAATGCCAGCTAAGTTAAAAATTCTAGTTGTTATTTCGGCAACTTTTCTTTCTGTCTCTTCTTTATCTTTAAGTTGTTTTTGATACTCGGCTTCCGTCATTTTCAAAACATTTTCTTGTTCTGTTTTCGTTTGAGTATTCTCTTGTTTTTTAATCGTTTGGATGGTAACTACATTTTCTAAATCATCCCTTTCCCCATCCATAGCATTTTTCTGATTTTCTAAACTAATCTTTAAATTTTTAATATTTTCTAAAAGTTCCCTTGTTTTTAAACTTAATCTTTCAAGTTCCATTAATTCATTCAAAAAATCAGTTAAAGTTTCATTTTTTAATAGGATTACTGTGGGACTTTGTTGATCGTTTTCATATTGCATTTGTAAAATATTGGACAGATTGTCTTTAATCTCATTTATTTGCAAATTTGTTTGATCAATTGAAACTTGCGTACTATAAATCTGGTTGCCGAGATCTTTAATCATTATATTTCCTTGATATATCTCCGAATCTAAATTCTTTATTGTATTTTTTAGAATATAAATTTTATTTTGCAAAGTATCTTTTTCTCCTTTGGTCTTATTAATATCTTTTTCTATTTCATTGCTAATGTTCTGATAATACTCTTGGCATTTTTTTAACAAGCCCTCATATTCTTGGTCGGAAAGATTATTGGGCTTATTTTCAATTTTTCCCCATTCACAAATTTGCTCCAAATTTTCTTGAGCTAAAATATTAAAACTAATTAATAAAAACACTGCTATTAGAATACAGTAGAAAATTGTTTTCGAAAAACGAGAAAACATTTTAATGAGATTATTTTTTAGATTCTCCTTTCGGTTTTTGAGTTTCTTCTGGCTTCTCTTCTCCTTCTTGGATTTCTTCTTTACTTTCTTCTTCAGTTACTTCTGGCTTCTCTTCTTCGGCAAGTTCTTTCTCTATATCTCTAGGCTGGGCTATGTGAGCAACAATTTCTTTACCATCCTTTAAAATTATTACTCCTTCGGGAATTTTTAAATCTTTGATTAAAATTTTATCTTCAAAAGTTTTTAACCCATTAACATTAACAATAATTTCTCTAGGAAGATCTTTAGCTAATCCTTTAACTTCTAGCTCGTAAAATTGTTTTTCTAAAATACCGCTTAATTCTTTAATAGCCGGTGCTTCTCCTTCAAAAATCAAAGGAATATTAGCCTCAACTTTTTTCTTAGCCGAAGGATGATAAAAATCAATATGCAAAAATTCTCCATCTATAGGGCCATAAGCTATTTGATGAATTAAAACCGAAAATTTTTTATCATCTACTTCCAGGGTAATTAATGAACTTTCTCCTACCTCTTTATAAGCCTCTTCAAAATCTTTAATATCGATTTTTAAGGAGATATTTTTTAGACCCTCGCCATATAAAACAGCAGGAATAAAATCATTTTTTCTAAGAAAATTATTTTTTTCTGATTTATCTCTAATTTTTGCTTTAATTATGGTCATAAATTTTTATACATTCTACCGGACAAACACTTATTGTTTCTTCAATGCATTCCGGTTTTGAAATCTCTAAGGTTTCTTTATTTTTATTATCTAGTTCGCTTTTTTTCAAATGGGATTTAGCTTCTTCGTCCATTTCAAAAAATTTTGGACATAAGGCCACACAAGATCCACAACCAATACATTTTGTTCTGTCTAATATAACCTTCATAATAATTTTTTGTTAACTTTTACTTTGGGCCAAGACCCCCATTTATTTTCTTCTAATAATCCATTTTTCGCCCCAATCTTTTGAGTACAACTTGTAGAATTGGCAGTTGCTAATTCAATAGCATATTCTATACTATTTTTCTTCAAAAGTCCACTTAAAAAGCCACTTCCGTAAGCATCTCCAGCTCCCGTAGCTTCTTTGGCTAATACTGAAGGTATTCCTGCCTCAAAAATATATTTCCCATCCGAAACGATTGAACCCTGTTTTCCTTTTGTAATCACAACGATTCCTTTACAAAGCAGACATAATTTCTCCATTATTTTTCTCTCGTTTTTGTCAGAAGTCTTGACCAGTAAACTAGCCTCTTCTTTATTCAAGATGAGAACATCAATCTTAGAAAGAATTGGATTTAAAACTTTTCGGTTTAAACTTATTTGACTATTCCCCAAATTAGCAGCAACTTTTATATTGTTTTTTTGGGCAAAATCAACTAATAGTTTAAAAAGCTGAGATGTTCCTCCGCTTAAAGGACCTAAATAAAACCATTTTGTTTTTTTTATCTTGGGCCAAGGAATATCATTCTTTTTCATAAAATGGCAAGACCCTCTATGAACTAAAACTGTTCTTTCTCCTATTAGCGTAGATAAAATAATAGAAAAAGCTGTAACTTCTTTGGGGTCTTTTTTTATAAATTCTGTCCCCACCTTAAATTTTTTAAGTTCGGCAATCAAATACTCTCCGTTTTTATCATCGCCAACTTTCCCCACATAACTAACTTTAAATCCTTGTTTTGAAAAAGTACAAGCCGTATTTGTACCACCGCCACCGCTAAAGATTTCTGAATCATTAATCAAAAGTTTTGTACCCAGAGGCATACAAAAAGCTTTCTCTGTTGCAAATTTACTTTTTTTAAAAACCTGATAGTCTTTATCTCCCAATTTTAAAAAAGTATCTATTGTCGCTGAACCGAATGTAATTATGTCAAACATATTGATTTATTCTAAGTTTTTTATTAATTGCTTTTTTTAAAATATTTTGCCTTTCTTGATGAACTCCAAAACCAATCTCTTTATAAAACTTTTTTAATTGTTTAGCTCCAATATAAATACTCCACATGTCCTTTCTATTACTTCTTAAAGAAGGTTTGCAATCATACTCTAATAATTTTAACAACTTATAAATATACTTTATTTCTTTCTCATTTCTCATTTCGATTCTAACATATCTGCTTTTATTGAAATAGCAAGTGCCTTCACCAATCATCATGCCTCTAATATAAGCAGCTGCTAATTTCTTGTTTCTCTCACATGCCTTTTTGATTATTTCTTCTAAGCTTAGAATTAAATAGATTGAAATTGCATTGTCATAACAAACTACATATTTTATCTTTTTATTATAATATCCCTTTCTTAATTTTATTTGTTTAATTTTTAAATCTAAGTTTTTACTGATTTGTTTAATAAAATCTTTCTTAACTCTTTTTTGAGAAGGTAAAATAATATTCAGATAAAAATTAGAAAAAGGAAAATAAGTAATTAGCCATTGGATGAAAAATCTAATAACATTTAATTCTGAATTTGTAAATCTCAATTTTGTTGGCTGGGTTTTACCATTTGATCCTGTATTCCCCTCAGCCAGATATAGAGCATATCCTTCAATAAAATTTTTATTTAAATAAATTTTACGAGAAACAATAGTAGCTTCTTTTCTTTGCGAGCCTGAAACTCTAAATCCTTTAATATTTTTAAGTAATTCCTTCTTGCTAACTCCAATTAATTTAAGTATCTTTAATACCCTTGTTAAGAGATGATAATCAGCTATTTGAAATTCGTACTTTAGGGTTTCATAATTAATTTTAAGTTTCTGTTCATTAAATTTTTTCAACGACTTATATTTTACAATTATTGAGGACTTAATTTTTTCAAGCAGAAATGAATTTATACTTATATATATAGATGGTTTATCAAAAAGAAATTTGTATGTATCTACAATCATTTTTCATTTTTAGCAAGACTTAAGATTGTTTTTATTACAGCATCTGGCGACAAAGAAATAGATAAAATTTTATGATCTAATAAAAATTTAGCAAAATTAGGGAATGAAGAAGGAGCATCACCACAAATTCCGCAATATTTCTTTTTCTGGTTGCAAAGCTTAATAACTTGTCTAATCATTTCTTTCACGGCCGGATTTCTTTCATCACTAATTTTCTGAAGCGAAGCATTATCTCTATCAATCCCCAAGGTTAATTGGGTAAGATCATTACTCCCTATTGAATAACCATCAAATATTTTCAAAAATTCCTCGGCCAAAATAATATTTGAAGGAATCTCACACATTACGTAAATCTTTAATCCGTCTGACCCTTTTTTAAGTCCCGCTTTTTCCATTAAATTCAAAACCTTTTCTCCCTCTTCAACTGTTCTACAAAAAGGGATCATTAACTCCACATTTTTTAATCCAAAAACATTACGCACTCTTTTTATGGACTCACATTCCATTAAGAAAGCCGGTTTGAATTTTTCATCATAATATCTGGAAGCTCCTCGCCATCCCAACATTGGATTGGCTTCATTGTCTGGTTCAAATATTTTTCCCCCAATCAACTGGGCATATTCATTTGTTTTAAAATCAGAAAATCTGACAATTACTGGCTTAGGCCAGAAAGCAGATGCAATTTGAGCAATTCCTTCCGCTAATTCTTTAACAAAATATTCTCTTTTATCTTTATGTTCTATGGTAATCTCGTCAATCCTCTGAATAATTTTTAAAGTTTCTTTATCTTTTAACTTTTTTAATTTTTTATAATGATAAAGAGCGAGAGGATGAATTTTTATTTTCTCCGCAATAATAAATTCCTCTCTGGCCAGCCCCACTCCATCATTCGGTAAAAATGATGTCTTAAAAGCAATCTCTGGTGCTCCAATATTAATCATTATTTTTGTCTTTAATTTGGGAACTTTTTCTAAATTATACTTTTTAATTTCAAAAGGTACTTTTCCAGAATAAATCCTCCCATCCAGTCCTTGGGTACAATCTACGGTAACCTCTTGTCCGTTTTTAAAAGTTTTAGTTGCTTTTTCTGTGCCCACGATACAAGGTACTCCTAATTCTCTGGAAACAATAGCCGCATGACAAACCTTAGAACCTTCGTCCGTCACAATTGCGGAAGCCAGGTACATAATGCTAATCCAATCTGGATCAGTCATTTTAGTTACCAGTACTTCCCCTTTTTTAAATTCCGATATCTTAGAAACATCAGAAATAATATGAACTTTTCCAGTTCCAATCTTATCTCCAATAGCCGTGCCAATGAGAGCCGGTTTCTTTTTTGTTTTTATTTTATACTCTTTATAAATAAGAGATTTTTTTAAGGAATAAACTGTTTCGGGCCTTGATTGCACAATAAAAAGTTGCCCTGTTTTTCCGTCTTTCGCCCATTCTAAATCCTGAGGAAGGCCATAGTGCTTTTCAATCAAACATCCCCATCTGGCTAATATTAAAATTTCCTTATCCGACAGAGAAAATTTCAACTGTTTTTCTTTATTAACAGAAATTTCTTTTAGTCCTCCCTTTTGATTATAAATATATTCTTTATCTTTTCTTCCTAAATTTTTGAGGATAATCGGCATATATTTTTTATCTTTGAGCATGGGCTTAAAAACAAAAAATTCATCAGGCGTAATTAATCCCTTAACAATCATTTCTCCTATTCCATAAATTGAATTTATAACCACTACATTTCTAAAACCAGTTTCCGTATCTAGGGTGAACATTATGCCCGATGATGCTAAATCACTTCTGATCATTTTTTGAACACCCACCGAAAGAGCAATTTCTAAGTGATCAAATCCTTTTTCTCCCCGATAAGCAATAGCTCGAGCATTAAACAAAGAGGCTAAACATTTTTTAACTGCTATAAGTAATTGCTTTTCTCCTTTAATATTTAAATATGTTTCGTGGGCCCCTGCAAAACTCGCCGTATTATGAGTAATTATTCCTCCTATTCCTGCTATAAAATTTTGAGTAGTTGGAACAACAAAGTCGTAAACATATCCTGAATATTTTATTTGTTCAACTTTCTCTACCTTGTCCCATATAACATCGCTATTTACTATTTCTAATAATTCTTTTGAATTTATTTTTTCAGCTATTTTTCTCAAACAAGAAATTCCATAAGTAATTATTCTTTTTCTGTTCCCTTTGTTCCATGGTATACAATCTTTTTTAAATTGACCAAGCTTATTATAATAAAAAGGTTTTAAAACTATTTTCTTTTTCAAAGAATAAGCAGTTCTTGTTCCTGGCGAAAAACCACAATTTATACATTTATAACGCTTTATCTTTGTTGTATTATTTTTATAATCACGATAATATCCTTTTTTTACCATTTCTCCTCCGCATTTCGGACAAATAACAATTTTAACTTTTTCTAATTTAATCTCTGGTTTTAATGCTTTTTCTAAAAGTTCTGAGATCTTTTTGCTTGGTGGAAGAGTATCTATAAAATCTTGATGTTTTTCCATCTTATTATATTTTTCAACGAGTAATTCTAATTTTCTTTGATTTTTTTTGTCTCCGAAAAACCCAATAAGTTGTTTAAATTTCTCAGTATCTTTTAATGGAATAGTTATTGTAGTACATTTTTTTCCAATATAATAATTTATTTCAAGCATTTCTAATAATCCTGCTATTCCTCCAATTAGTTTTTTTGATAAAGAACAATATCCTATCCCCCGTTTATCTGTCCAACCATCTCCATCAAATAATCCCTTCAAAAATTCAGTGATTATTTCTTTTGTTTGAGTAAAAAGAAAATCAGGTACATATTTTATTCTACATGATCTCCCCTTTCCCTTAAAAGATAATGGCACCCCAGTAATATCACGGAGAAGAGCAGACAAGATAACGTTTTGGATTCTCACTTTCCTTTTATATTCTACTTTTTTATTACTATAACTATTAATTGACTTATAAAATTTTCTCACTCTATCTAATGTCAAACTCAAATCACAAGAGATATCAATACAACCATTTTTCTCATAAATAGAACCTTCTGCTAAATAGATTCCAAGAAAATAAGCGAAATCTTTATTTATATTGATTTTAGAAGGTAGTCCATATTGTTGATCTAAAGTATTTTTACTATTTGTTTTTATCCTTCCATTACTCATTATTACTGGTATAGATTTTATAGCTTGCTTAACATCTATTACCTTTTGCTCACCTTTAATCAATGGAAGATATCTAACCGATGGAATTCTGGTAGAATTATTAATCTCATTAATAGAAATAATTTTAGTTTTAAAAGTATCAGGATCTAAAGCAATTAAAGAGTGGTTAGATGTTATGGTGATTTCTCTCCCTGCTTTAGTAGTAATTTTATATAAAGTTTTATTGAGAGCAGGATGCTGATAAATCTCTTCTACTTTCTGCCACTTCACCTTTCTTCCTTTTACAAAAGACGAGATAGAAATTATCTTGTTTTTATTTTCTGGTTTTTTTGATAATTCAAAAAATTCTTCTATTTTAAGGTATCTTATTTCCCCTCCTATTTTTCCTAATACCATCTCTTCTGCTGAGATACTTGGCAAATCTTC
>Ga0268279_1001936_pt1 | contig 10740 bp, 11 predicted proteins | sample saktaG_6_FD_190142 | JGI IMG/M metagenome (GOLD analysis project Ga0268279, IMG submission 190142) | Saline water microbial communities from Sakinaw Lake, British Columbia, Canada - sak_2010_1_5_80m | ecosystem: Environmental > Aquatic > Non-marine Saline and Alkaline > Saline ...
GCAGCACCCGATGTGCCACTTACAGTGAGTACTACCAAGGCCAGGGTCATCCGTAAACTCTTCCCTCTTCTTCCCTTCAACGCCTTCCAGGTTATCGACGAGGAGGCAGAGCGGAGAATCTAATATGGAAGCTAACTACGGGGGCAATCACCATAGATATGTGGACAAGGTCATCTGGTCACTACGGTGCCAGGGCGATTCTCACCCGCTTGGAGGCTGGAGCTTACGTCAAGCCAACAAAGCTAATTGCAAAAACTAAAGAAAGGAGATAGCAGTGAAAGGTTCAATTAGACAAAGAAGCAAAGGTTCTTGGGAGCTCTGTATTGATACTGGCAGAGACCCTGTAACAGGTGAGCGAACTCGGCATTTTGAAAGTGTAAGGGGGGCTAAAAGGGATGCGCAGAGGCGGCTACGTGAGCTATTGCTCAATGTTGAGCAAGGCACCTATGTTAAATCAGACCGGCTCACTGTTGCGCAATTCCTTGAAGAGTGGCTCCAAGATTATGTAGCAACCAACACTGCACCTAGAACGGCTGAGGGGTATCAACAAATTGTAAGAACTCGTCTTATCCCAGCCCTGGGTTCGCTTCCATTGTTAGGTTTACGGCCCCATCACATTCAGAAATATTATTCCCAGGCCCTAGAATCAGGGCGCCGAGATGGGAAAGGTGGTTTGTCAGCATTAACTGTGCATCACCATCACAGGGTTCTTTATGAGGCTTTGAGGCATGGTGTAAAACATGGCATACTCATTCGCAATGTAGTTGAAGCTGTTGATGCCCCCCGTCCGGAGCATAAGGAATTTGCTATACTAGATGCCAGCGATGTGCAACTAATTCTGGACGCTTGTAAGGAAACAGCATACTATGTGCTTTTCTTTACGTTAGCCTATACTGGACTACGAAGGTCGGAACTGCTCGGGCTCCGGTGGGGAGATGTTGATTTAGAGAAATCAACACTGTCTGTAGTACAAGCTCTGCATCAGCTGCATGGTGGAAAATATATTCTCAGGGAGCCTAAAACTAAGCGTAGCCGGCGTCAGATAGCATTATCACCTTCACTGGCAATCGCCCTCTGGGAGCACCGGTTAAAGCAAGAGCAAGCCAAAAAATTATTAGGCAAGCCTTTAGAATCTAGGGACTTAGTGTTTTCCCACCCTGATGGTAGACCAATCCGACCCGATAGCGTCACCAGAGCCTTCCACAAAATAGCCGAGTCTGTTAGGCTAAGAGGTGTTAGGCTTCATGACCTAAGACACGCTCATGCCACAATCTTACTGCAACAGGGGGTAAACCCTAAGATTGTTCAGGAGCGTCTTGGACATAGCTCTGTGTCCACAACACTGGATATCTATAGCCATGTATTACCTGGTCTTCAGGAAGCGGCTGCACGCCAATTTGATGAGGGCTTTGAGCATGAGGTTCATCAGAAAAATGTCGGCAAAATGTCGGCAAAATTGTCCTGAGGGTCTTTTTGGAGTAGAATTTAAATCTAGGAGGGGTGTCCGAGTGGTCTATGGTGACGGTCTTGAAAACCGTTGTTGGTGCAAGCCAACCGTGGGTTCGAATCCCACCCCCTCCGCCATTTTGAAGCTAATTTAGGACAATATGTCTCCATGTCTCCGACCGTAAAATTTCTAATTGGGGGTATTAGTGTCTTTGCTAACAGTTTGATAATGCAAATAATCTGAAAGGATGTCGGAAAAGCCATGGGATTTTGTTAGATTAATTATTAAGCAAATAAACTACTTAGTCGGTCTGCTGGAACTACTGAGAAGGAATCACATTCTTTAGCTAAGTCTTTATTTATTTTTTTCTCATGTAATCTGAATAAACTGATATTAGATCCCATTGATTTTAATGTCTGGCAAAGTGGGGCGAAATCATAATCGTTTGTATAAATGAATAATCGGTCTAATCTACCATAACTAGCCAGTTGTAACGCATCGCAACAAATTTGTGTGTCTACAGCTTTTTCAGATTTATTTAATCGCTCTAAAACATTATTAGGCGGATTATATCTCGAAATCCAGTTATTGATAGCGGACCCGCCTTTTATTCTTTTACCGCAGTATTTTATGTATAAATCTTCTATACCCCCAGGTTTATGAAAAGATGGAATAATAATATTGTCATCTATCCTATTCTCATGAATAACAAAATAAATAACAAAGCGTTTGTATGAGCCAGAGTGTAAAGACAAAAATTCTCGTCCGAAAAACACTTTAACGAATTTGGTAATATCAAGCTTTTTGGATGCTAACTCTCTTTCAGATTTTTTGATTGCTATGACGTCTGTGATTAAAGAAGACCCGTCCACAAAAAAATAATTGTTTTCAGACATAGCTACTAATCTCCCGTAAAACAATCTAACAATATATTTTACATAGTGATTAATTATATCATAACTTATCAGAAAAAAAGTGTTTGATTAGTGCATTATATTAACATTATCGTGTTTCACCTTGTTTCCAAGCACATCATCAAACCCCTGTGCTGCTGCTTCCTGTAATCCACCGCTAATCACGTTCAAGGGAGACCTTATCTAACGTAGCCAGTCCCTGGGGGCTCAGGTTATACCCCTTAACATAGGGCTTGACCAGGGTGAAATTCTCGCCAAACCATAAGGGCAGGCAGGCGGCATCGCTAACCAGCTTCTGCTCGGCCTGTTGATACAGCTCCAGACTCAGGTCGCTATCTGTCTCTACACCAGCCATATCCAGTAGCGTATCTACCTCGGGGTGGCTGTACTCACCGTAGTTATTCTCGGCACCGCTGTGAAACAGAATATCCAGAAAGTCCTGTGGGTGGGGGTAGTCAGCCACCCAGCCGGCATAATACATCTCGTCCTTCTCCTGCTTGAGGTGATAAAGGAATCTCTCTGGTTCTAACTGCCTTACCTTTACCTCGACCCCCAGGTTGTTTCGCCACTCGGTGATGATAGCTTCCAGCCCTGACGATATTAACCCTCCCCAGCCGGTAGTGGTAATGGTGATGGGCGGCAGATTAGATACGTCCCCGTATCTGGATGTTTTAATTAGCTCCTGCGCCTTCTCTACATCATACGCCAGGCCTGATAAATCCTCATTAAAACCGGGCATGCCGGGTGGCAGGATACCATCTGCCGGCTGCACCATATCCCTGAACACCAGGGAAGCCAGTTTATCTTTGTCAATAGCCTGAGAGAAGGCACGGCGAACATTGACGTCATCAAAGGGTGGCTGACTGGTGTTAAAGCCAATATAATGAAAGCTCAGATCAGGGGCTACCTGCAGTTCTTCATAAAAGGGGCCGGCTTTATCGGTAACCTTATCAATATAATCAATATAGACGCCGGTGGCATCGATGTCTCCGGTCTCATACATATTCATCGGTACGCCGCCCCACAGGTAGAAGGCAACAAAATCTATTTTAGCCGGGTTGCCGTAGTAAAGGCTATTCTTCTCCAGAACAAGCAGGCTCTCTTCATCCCACTGCCTGAGCTTAAACGGGCCGGTGCCGTTCGGTTGCTGCCACCACTCGTTGCCTGCTTCCACATTGCTTCTGTCCATAACAAAGGCGGTGGGGTAGGTCAGCTTGGACAGGAAATAGGACTTCGGCGTATCTATAGTTACCTCAAGGGTGTAATCACCAGTAACACTGACGCCGCTGATTTTCTCGGTTTTACCGGCTAATACCTCCTTTACCCCGACAATATCACCCAGATAGGGGCCTGCGGTCAGGGAGCGGGTATCGGGGTTACAGGCACGCTCCCAGGAGTACTTGAAGTCATCCGCCTTGACCTCCCGACCGTTATGAAACTTCACGTCTTGCCGCAGGTAGAAGGTATAGGTCATGCCATCCTGGCTGGCCTCCCATCTCTGGGCGATATCTGGTGCTGGTTCCAGGTTGTCATCAAGGCAAACTAGGCCGCTGAACAGTTGCGTCAGGTATTCGTGAGAAGTCATTTCACCGGCAATTGCCGGGTCAAGTGTTAACGGGTCAGTTCCGTATAGATTAAGGGTATTTTCTTCAGTAGGGGTTAACTCTGCCTCCGGCTCAGACCGACAGCCGGTTAGCAGGGATGGCGAAAGCCAGCTGCATAGTAATGCTATTGAAAAGAGAATATATAGTGGTTTTTTCATTATTTAGCTCTGTAGGCAGGATGCATTAATAATCTTACACTCTCCCGCCTTTCAAAGCAAAAAATACCTCTCATCTTATATAGTGACCAGGTATATTCCAACAATACCTGTAATGATACCTATCAGGTTAAGCCGGGTTAGTTTTTCCTTGAGGATGAAAACGGAAAAAGGTAGTAGTAAAAGGGGTGAGGTTGCTGCCAGCACCACCGTCTTCCCGGCGCCGATTAGCTGAATTGCGATTATAAAAAGGACCATCCCTACGCTATAGTCGATAATACCCGAGGTGAGGGTAAGGGCTAGGCTACGGTAGCCATACCTTCTTAGTTGCAGTGTCCCCCTTTTCCTCTGGCTGAGAGTCAAGGGAAGAAGTACTATAGTGGCAGAAGACATTCTGATAGCGGCTGCAACTAAGGGGTCCATGTCTATGGCTCCTAGCTTAAGAGTCACCGCCGCTATTGACCACGCTGCCCCCGCGATGAGAGCCAACATTATACCCTTCCCGCTGATTCTCCTTGGTGCAGAATTTGTACCGGGTGTTATCCGTGTAGACGTTACCAGATAGATACCCAGCAACACAAAGAATGCGCCCAGTCCGGTGACCCAGGTAAAGGATTCCCCCAAGAGCGAAACCGCCAGAACCATGGTGAGAATGGGGTTAGAGCATTGGGCTATGGGAAAAGCCTGGGAAACATTAAGATACGATAGGCTCTTAATATATATAGTGTCTCCGATAGCGACGGCGATAACGCCGGAAATCGCCAAATAGACCAGAGACATCAAAGGAGTATTTACGAACTCAGTACCTCTCCCCGAGAGGGCAATAAGGGCGAGCAGAGATATGGAGGCAATGCATACGCGCAGTGTATTGAGCGAGAGGGTGTCTATTCTGGGGGTGAGGAACTTAAGAAAGGTACTGCTTACTGCCCAGGATAAAGCGGCGGTAAGCGCGTATACGGCGCCAATCATACTTTAACTTCCTGCTCTACCGAAATTTGTTTCAGAATAGTCCTTGTCTTTTCAGGCTCAGGTATTTCTTGCCACCGATAATGATGTGGTCTGGGGCATCTACGCCTACAATCCCCCTATCTTGGTTAGTTCTATTCTCCCCGAGACCACCTGGCTGGGCTGCTATCCTGTAATAAATAAGCTCTCCCCGTGAGCAAACAGGAAAAATATCTATTTGGATATCCTTTCGGAAATATCTCGGAGCCTTTGAATTGCTTCCTCGGTCCCAATTTTCCCGCCCCCTAATTCCTCACGAGTATTCTCTAACTCTTTTAGACATTCCTCAAGGTGTTTCGCCTGGTCAGAATCTATCTGTGACAATAGGGCTCGCGCGGCTTCTTTAACTTCCTTAGCCTCTTGCTTAGTCTTCTTTCTGGCGGCTGCAACTGCTTCCTTCTCTGCCTGCTTCTCGGCCTCCTTAGCTTTCTGTTCAGCCCTCTCTATGGCCTCTTCGGCTTCCTGTTTAGCCTTCTCTATGACGTCTATAGCCGCCTGTCTCTTTGCCTTCTCCTCGGCCTCCTTCGCCCTTCTGGCCTCTTCGGCTTCTTGTTTAGTCTTTTCTCTAGCGTCTATAGCTGCCTGCCTCTTAGCCTTCTCCTCAGCCTCCCTGGCCCTTCTGGCCTCTTCGGCCTCCTTAGCCTTCCTAGCAGCTATGGCCGCTTGTTTCTTTGCTTCTTCAGCTTCTCTGGCCTCCTGTTTAGCCTTTTCTCTGGCTTCTATGGCCGCCTGTCTCTTTGCTTCTTTAGCCTCTTCGGCCTCCTGTTTAGCCTTTTCTCTAGCGTCTATGGCCGCCTGTCTCTTTGCTTCTTTAGCCTCTTCGGCCTCCTGTTTAGCCTTTTCTCTAGCGTCTATGGCCGCCTGCCTCTTAGCCTGCTTCTCGGCCTCCCTGGCCTTTCTGGCCTCTTCGGCCTCCTGTTTAGCCTTTTCTCTGGCTTCTATGGCCGCCTGTCTCTTTGCTTTTCTGGCTTCCTCTTGTCTCCCCTTCAATATTGGATAATTACACCATTGACAGTCACCGCCACTGGTTTCTTGACCGCAGTTAGGACATCTAACCATTTTAAAACAATCCCTCCCTTTTCAGGCTCAGGTGTTTTTTATCGCCGATAATGATATGGTCTAGGACATCTATACCCATAATCTCCCCTGCCTCGGCTAATCTTTTGGTTAGCTCTGTATCATCCTCTGAAGCCTCAGGGTCGCCTGAGGGATGATTATGGGCAAAAATAACTGAGGCAGCACTGGCTGATATCGCCTCCTTGAATACCTCCCGGGGGTGAACAATGCTGGTATCCAGGCTGCCAATTGAGATTTCGGAGACTTTTATTAGCTGGCTCCTCGTGTCCAGCAGAAGTGCCAGAAAGTGCTCCTTCTTTTTACCCCTTAGCCGGCTTCTCACCACGCTGGCTACATCCTCGGGGGTCTTAACCAGGGGCTTATCTTTAGCCTCTGAATAGTCCTCAAGTCGGTTGGTTAGCTCAAAAGCGGCCTTAATCTGAGACGCCTTGGCGATACCAATCCCCTTCACCTGGGAGAGCTCCTCTACCGAGGCACTGGCAATTCCCTTGAGGCTGCCAAATTGACTTAGCAGTCTTTGAGCGGTTATCATCACCGACTCACCAGCAATACCGCGACCCAAGATTAAAGCTAGAATCTCCTGTGCCGACAGGGCCTCTACCCCGAATTTCTGCAATCTTTCCCTCGGCCGCTCGGAAGCAGGCAAATCATGGATGGTAAACGACTTCTTCATCTGCTTCATCAGCCTTGCCTCCATGTCCAGCTTTCAGTATTCGTAACATAATCTTGCCACAAGGCATTCAGACTGTCCATATCGAAACCATAGACCTTCTCTAAGGCTCCATCATAGCTGCTGCCCTGTCTGAAGGTGAGAAGTAGCTCAAGCATCTTGGCCCGTCCATATTTACTAATCAGAAAGTCGACCAGGCTGTAGCTTTGGGCATAGGAGAGAATGGACTGTTCAGTGTAAGCTGAGAAGGGGCTGGACAGGCTGCGCACCGAGATGAGGCTTTCCTCAGCCATGGCTTTATTGAGGTAGGCAATATATTCCAGCCTGAGTGCCCCTTCGGTATTCATGGCTAAACCCTCATCAAGCCAGGTGGGTAGGTCATTATAGGGATTAAGTGTCATCTGATGTATGACCAGATGGGTCAGCTCATGGGCAATTGCCCTCTTCCCCCAGTCAAGGTTATCGGAATCTATGCCGATAGCTATGGTGCCATATCTGGTAAAGGCTACCCCTCCCGTCCATTCCTGAGGATAAATCATCGCCCCCCGTAAATCCTGAGCATCGGCGTAGATATAGAACTCAACCGGCCTCTCAAGCTCGGCACCGGTGTCCTCGGCCAACTGAACTAGGGCCTGCTGGGCTGATAGCATTATCTCCTGGGCGAAGGAATCGTCTTCCTGATACCAGTATATGGTTACCTCGCCCTCGGTTAGGATGCGCCAGGCATAGCGATTGTCATCAAAGTGAATTTGGCTCGGGGCTGTTTCAATCTGGTGGCCGCTAGCATCCTCCACTGCCCACCAGTAATCTACACTAGCCCCGGGGGGCAACCCGCCCGTTTTCCTCATATCCCAGGCCCAGTTAACATCAATAGTGGCATCAGGTACGAATTCAATATAGACCTCGCTGGTTACCTGAGCAAAACTTACCCGGTCAACGGTGTAGCAGAGGCGAATATCAGTAATATCAACATCACTTTGGGCCGACAGATTGAAGCTAAGGCTGGAGGGGAACTCTGCCTGTACCGAGCTATCTAATATTGTTAGCCCGCTCTGGGCTTGAACCAAGACGGGACTTAGTATGCTCAGAAACAGGCAAATAACCAGGGCTAATATACCAATCTTCTTAATCATCTATCTTTACCCATACTGGAGCGGAGGTAGGCGGTTATAAAACCATCTAATTCCCCGTCCAGTACTGCGTCGGCATTAGTTGTTTCATAGTTGGTTCTGTGGTCCTTTACCATCTTATATGGGTGGAGGACGTAGCTTCTAATCTGGTTGCCCCACCCGGCGGTTACATGTTTTCCCTTGAGCCTGACTCTTTCTTCAGCCCGCTCAGCCAACTTCAGCTCAAGCAGGCGGGCTTGAAGTATTTTTAGGGCGGTTTCCTTGTTCTGGTGCTGAGAACGCTCACTCTGGCAGGTAACCACCAGCTCCGTGGGCAGATGAGTTAATCTGACGGCGCTGCTCGTTTTCTGCATATGCTGTCCCCCCGGCCCGCTGGACCGGAACACATCGACCTTCAAATCATCAGGCTCTATCCTGACATCAATGTCGGACTCGGCTTCAGGTATGACCTCTACCAGGGCGAAGGAGGTATGCCGCGCGTGGTCAGCATCAAAGGGGGAAAGGCGAACCAGCCGATGGACACCGTGCTCTGCTTTTAGATAGCCACAGGCGTAATTGCCGCTGACCTCAATAACGGCGCTCTTTATCCCCGCCTCGTCACCTGGTGAAATATCTAAAATCTCAGCCTTATAACCGCGCCGCTCAGCCCAGCGCAGATACATTCTTAGCAGCATCTCTGCCCAATCTTGAGATTCGGTACCTCCAGCTCCAGCGTGGATACTCAGGATGGCATTCCTGGCATCATATTCACTGCCGAAAGCCAGTTCCAGCTCCAGTTCATCAAGCCGGGAGGCTATGACTTCAACCTCGGACTGAATCTCTGCCTGAAGTGAGGTGTCCTCTCCTGCCAGGGAGTTTAGCTCGGCAATATCGGCCGTCTTTTTCTCCAGTTCCCGCCACGTCTGCGCTAACTTCTGTGCTTCGGATAACTGGCGCATAATATTCTGTGCCTGAGACTGGTCAGACCAGAAATCAGGCCGGGATGACTCCTTCTCTAACCTGGTGATTTCCTCTTCTCTTGAGGCAATGTCAAAGATGCACCAGGGCCATAGCTACTCTGGCCTGTAGGTCTTTTAATTTATCGCTTAACTCCTGCATCTGGTATCTCCGTAATTCTTAATCCAGAAGCCTTTCTTAATAGCTGGCTTTAGGCGCTATAGTTTCCTTTTCTGGTTTCAGGTTCCCTCCGGATGCCAGGTGGGCCAGTCGGGTGGGTTCGGGTAGGCGGTAACCACGGCAACAGTTCATGACCCAGTAGATAGCCGTCTGAAGGTCAACCTTATGGCCTATGGAAATATAAACAGGCTTCACCCCGAGCTTGGTTCGTAAAGCTACCCCTATAACTTCACCCCTGTCCACTACTTCGGTATAGCTACCTGGCTCAATCCCTGGCGCTTCGTGGCTGCCGCATAATCTAGACTTGGCGCAACCAATTGTTGGCGTATTTAAAAAGAGACCCAGGTGAGAAGCCAGCCCCAATCGCCGGGGGTGGGCAATCCCCTGACCATCAACTAGGATAAGGTCGGGGGTAATAGTAAGCTGCTGACAGGCCGCCAGTGTTAGTGGTGACTCCCTGAATGACAGAAGCCCTGGAATATAAGGAAGACCAAGCTTGTCCCGAGCTACTTTTGTCTCCACCACTCTAAGTTCGGGGTAGTTTAGGACGACCACAGCCCCGGTAGCCATTTCCTCTCCCTTTCGTGTTGATATATCCACACCGGCTATGAAGCGTGGAGTAGTAACCTCACTCCTTTTAGATACCTGTTCTGCCAGTCTCTGCTGTATCTCTAAAGCCTGAGTGGTGCTGACCTGCCAGCTGTGTAAACCCTCTATCTTCACATAACGATTATAACGGCTGTATAATTTTCTGACAACTATATTCTAACCGTAGTTGACAGCCATATAGTTATAGGGCATAATAACTTATAAATTAAGCGAGTCAAGAATGGTAAAGATTAGATTACGAAGGGTAGGCAGCAAGAAAAAACCGAGCTATCGGGTGGTGGTAGCTGATGCTAGGGCGCCCCGTGATGGAGCATTCATTAGCATTATTGGACACTATAATCCCCTGACTGACCCGGAAACAGTAGTTATAGATGAAGAAAAGGCACTGAACTGGCTCAGGCAAGGGGCTCAGCCGACAGCTACTGCTGCTAGATTATTAGCCAAAGCTGGCATTATAGAAGAGCCTGAAGCAAGGAAAGAGAAAATCAAGGCCGGCGTCGCAGCCGGACCCAAAGCACGCAAGAAGAAAGCCAAGGCTGGCATCGTAGAAGAACCCGAAATAAGTGAGGAACAAACCGAAACAATCAAGGAGAAGACATGAGAGAACTAGTAGAATATATCGCCAAATCAATTGTTAATGCCCCTGATGATGTGGTAGTCACTGAAGAAGAGACCGAGGAAGGCACAGCGCTTAAGTTACAGGTTGCTGATGACGATAAAGGGAGAGTTATTGGTAAGCAAGGCCGGATAGCTGAGGCCATGCGTAGTTTAATTAGGGTAAAGGCAGCTAAGGCTGGCACCAGAGTTAGCCTCGAAATCGTCTAAAGGTAACTCAGATAATCAGCTCCACAAGGGTAATCACCAGGGTTTTCTGAAATTGAAATAGATCTGAGGAAGCCTGCTATTGCTAAGCAAAGCAAGCGTGAGTCCGAGGTAACTTGGCTGGAGTAGGCAGCACCTCCACCGAGAAGTTGGGGATTATCAATGGGTTCTGCGCCTGAGCCCGAGTTCTG